>Ga0172382_10005711_pt1 | contig 18444 bp, 16 predicted proteins | sample Leawel138RmetaG_FD_122245 | JGI IMG/M metagenome (GOLD analysis project Ga0172382, IMG submission 122245) | Leachate microbial communities from a municipal landfill in Southern Ontario, Canada - Leachate well 138R metaG | ecosystem: Engineered > Solid waste > Landfill > Unclassified | place...
CCATGACCAACCTGCTCCTGGGCCTGGAGGTGGACGGACTGGCCGTTGCGCCGTACCGCCTGGACTACGCGGGCGGGCGCGAGGAGCCCCTGAGCCCCGGGCTGCCCGCCGCCTATGTGCCGCCACAGCTCGCGCCCTTTGTGGGCGGCGACCTGTCCGCCGGGCTGGCGGCCCTGGCCCTTGGGGCCGCCGGGCCCGCGCCCGCCGCGCCCTTCCTGCTGGCCGACATGGGCACCAACGGCGAATTCCTGCTGGCCCTGGCGGACGGCGGGCTGCTGGCGGCCAGCGTGCCCCTGGGGCCGGCCCTGGAGGGCATCGGTCTGGCCCACGGCAACGTGGCCGGGCCGGGTGCGGTCACGCGCTTCGGCCTGAGCCCGGCGGGCCTGGGGGCCCGCACCCTGGACGGCGCCGCGCCCTCGCGTGCGGCGGGCCTCACGGGCACGGCCTACCTGTCGCTCCTGGCCCATCTGGTGCGCCTGGGGCTGGTCAACGCCCAGGGCCAGTTCCGCCCCGGGACCACGCCCCTGGGGGCGCGCCTGGCCGAGCGCATCGAGGTGCGCGGCGGCGAGCGCGTGTTTGCGCTGTTCGACGGCATGGCCCTGTCCGGGGCGGACGTGGAGGAGGTGCTCAAGGTCAAGGCGGCCTTCAACCTCGCCCTGTCGCGGCTGCTGGCCGGGGCGGGCCTGCGCCCCGGCGCCCTGGGGGCCCTGTGCCTGGCCGGGGCCCTGGGCGCCCATGTGGCCGTGGACGACCTGGAAACCCTGGGCTTCATCCCCCCGGGGCTGGGGGCGCGGGTGCGCGCCGTGGGCAACACCTCCCTGGCGGGCGCGCGCCTGCTGCTGGCCGACCCCCGGGCCCGGGCCTGGGCCGAGGCCTTGCCCGCGCGGGTGCGGGTGGTGGACTTGACGGGCGACCCGGCTTTCGGGCAGGAGTTCGTGGGCCGAATGCGTTTTTCTTTTGTTCCCTAGCCGCGGAGCCGTTGATGGAGATCATGGATCTGGGCCTTGTGCCCTACCGGCAGGCCCAGGACCGCCAGCTCGAACGCCATGCCCGGGTGCTGGCCGGGCAGGCGCCGGACACCCTGTTCCTGCTGGAGCACCCGCCGGTCATCACCCTGGGCAAGGGCGGAGGGCTGGAGAACCTGCACGCGAGCCCGGATTTCCTGGCCTCCCGGGGCATCGAGCTCGTCCCGGTCACGCGCGGGGGCAACATCACCTGCCATTTCCCCGGGCAGCTCGTGGCCTATCCCGTGTTCCGGCTGGACCGGCGGCCCGGTGGCGTGCGCAGCTTTTTCCACGACATGGAGGAGGTCGTCATCCGCGCCCTGGCGCGGGTGGGCGTCGCGGCCGGGCGCGCCCAGGGCCGCCCCGGGGTCTGGACGGCCTCGGGCAAGATATGCTCCATGGGCATCGCCGTGAAGCGCTGGGTGACCTACCACGGCCTGGCCCTCAACGTGGCCCGCGACACGGGGCTCTTCGACCTGATAACCCTGTGCGGGCTGGCCGACGCGCGGCCCGCGTCCGTACACGGCGAGCTGGATGCCCGGGGTTCCGCCCCCGGGGATCGCGGCGCCGCCCCCCATTTTCCAGACATGCAGGAGATGAAGGATGTCCTCGCCCAGGAGTTCCGCGCGGTGTTCGAGCCGCATACCCGAGTGGCTTAGGGTCAAGCTGCCCAGCGACCCGGCCTTCGCCCGCACCGGCGGCCTGTTGCGCGACCTGGGGCTGAACACCGTCTGCCAGGGCGCCAAATGCCCCAACATCTACGAGTGTTTCTCGCGCAATGTGGCCACGTTTCTGATCATGGGCCGCCATTGCACGCGTTCGTGCGCCTTTTGCAACATCGGCGCCGGGCGCGTGGAGCCCCTGGACCCCGGCGAGCCCGCCCGCGTGGCCGAGGCCGCCGCGCGCCTGGGGCTGCGCCATGTGGTGGTCACCTCCGTGACCCGCGACGACCTGCCCGACGGCGGGGCCGCGCATTTCGCGGCGACCATCGCCGCCGTGCGCGCCCGGCTGCCGCACTGCACGGTGGAGGTTCTCATCCCCGACCTGCGCGGCGACGCGGGCGCCCTGGGCACCGTTGTGGTCGCCGCGCCGCAGATCATCAACCACAACGTGGAGACCGTGCCCGAACTGTACGCCGCCATCCGGCCCCAGGCGGAGTTCGAGCGCAGCCTGGAGCTGCTGGCTCGTGTGAAGGCCGCGGGCATAACCTCCAAGAGTGGGCTCATGGTCGGCCTGGGCGAGACCGGGGCCCAGGTGCGCCGCCTGCTGGAGCGCCTGGCCGCCACCGGGGTGGATATCGTGACCATCGGCCAGTACATGCGCCCCAGCGCGGCGCACCCCGAGGTTGTGCGCTGGGTGCCCCCGGCGGAGTTCGACGCCTTCGCCGCCCTGGGGGCGGAGCTGGGCATCCCCAACGTCTACGCCGCCCCGAGGGTGCGCAGTTCGTACAACGCCGCGCGCTTCGCCTAGGCGGGGCCGCCCCGCGCAGCGTCCGTCGGTTCTCCTGCGGGCGGTTGTCGGCAGTTTCCGGAGGGACCGTATCATGATCCGCCGCCTTGCGCATGCCCTTTGCCCGGTCCGGCCTGTTCTGGCGGGGGCGGTGCTGTTTGCCGTTCTGGCCTTCCTGGGCCTGGCCCCCGGGCCGCGCGCGGCCCGGGCCGCCGCCGCCAGCCAGCAGGATCTGGCCCTCCTGGCGGAGCTCTCGGGCGGCACCCGGATGGCCTCCGAGGTGTTCGCCCTCATGCAGCGCCAGATGGTGGCGACCCTGCGCAAGCGGCACCCCGATCTGCCGGACTATGTGTTCACCACGGTCCAGGAGGAGTTCCAGCGCGAAGAGGGCGCCTTCGCCCAGGCGGTGGCCTTGGGTGTCGGCCAGGTCTGGGGCCGCTATCTGAGCGCCGAGGAGGTCCGCGAGATGATCGAGCTCTACCGGCGACCGGTGATGCGCAAGGCCGTGGGGCTCATCCCCCAGGTCATGCGCGACAGCCAGGAGCTGGGGGCCCGGATCGGTACGGACATGGCCGGGCGCGTGCTGCCCCGCGTTTTCCGGCGCCTGAAGGACGAGCACGGGCTGGACCTGCGCGGGAAGTGACACACGCAGCCGGGACCCCGGCGGGCAAGCGCCCTGCGCGGGGGGGGGCCAGACGCGGACAGGGCGGCCAAGGCCGCCCTGTCCGCGTTTGGTCGCCCGGGCCCGCGCCGCCGGGGGGCGGCCCGGCGGCTACGCCGTCTGCCAGTCCTTGAGCAGCAGCTCGATGCTGGCGGTGCCCTGGTAGCGGTCGATCTTGGGGCTGAAGGCCACGCGGATGGCCTGGCCGCGCAGGCTCTGGGGCATGTGCGCGGCCTGGCGCCAGGCTTTGGCCTGGAGGATGGTGCCGCTGGCCTGATCCATGAGCGAGAGCTTCACATGGTCCTTGCCGAAGACGCGCAGGTCGCGGACCTTCACCGGCGGCGAGGAGAACACGGGCTCCGCATTGGCCGGGCCGAAGGGTTGGAGCATCTCCAGCTCCTTGAGCAGGTCGAAGTCGATGTCGGCGAAGGGCAGTTCGGCGTCCACCAGCAGGGTCGGCGTCAGGGGCTCGGGGCCGCACTGGGCGGCCACGGCCTCATGGAAGCGCTGGCGCAGGGCGTCCAGGTTCTCGGGCGCCAGGGCCAGCCCGGCGGCCTGCTTGTGTCCGCCGAAGCGCTCCAGCAGGTCGGCGCAATCGCCAAGGCCCCGGTGCAGGTCGAATTCGCGGGTGCTGCGCCCCGACCCCTTGAGCCTGCCGTCCTCCGCGCACAGGATGAGGGTCGGCTTGTAGTGGCGCTCCACCAGCCGCGAGGCCACGATGCCCACGATGCCGGGGTGCCAGTGCGGCGCGCAGAGCACCAGCCCCAGGCGGTCCCGGAACTGTTCAGCCTGGGCCAGGGCCTCGGTGAGGATGGCGTCCTCCTGGCCCCGGCGCTTGCTGTTCAGGGTGTCCAGGCGGGCGGCCAGGGGCCGGGCCGTCTCGTAGTCCGGCGCCAGGAGCAGGTCCAGGGCGGCCTGGGCGTGGTCCATGCGCCCGGCGGCGTTGATGCGCGGGGCCAGGGCGAAACCCACCTGCCCGGCGCCCAGGGCCACACCCGGGGCGTAGCCGCTGGCCTCCTTGAGGGCCGCGATGCCCGGGCGGCGGGCCTCGGCGATGAGCAGCAACCCGTTCTTGACCAGGATGCGGTTTTGCCCCTGCAGGCGCACCACGTCGGCCACCGTGCCCAGGGCGACCAGGTCCAGCAGCGGGCGCACGTCCACGGGCTCGCCGGGCAGCAGGCGGCCCACGGCGGCCATGAGCAGGAAGGCCACGCCCACCCCGGCCAGGTCAGGGCAGGGGCAGGGGCCCAGGCGCGGGTTGACCAGCCCGTGGGCCTGGGGCGGGCCCTGCGGGCCGGGCAGGTGGTGGTCGGTGACCACCACGGTCATGCCCAGCTCCCGGGCGCGGGCGATCTCGGCGTGGCTGGTGACGCCGCAGTCCACGGTCAGCAGCAGGTCCACACCCTGGGCGGCCAGGGCCTCGATGCCTTCGCGGCTCAGGCCGTAGCCGTCCTCCACGCGGTGGGGCAGGAAATGGCGGACGGAGAAGCCCCGCCGGGCCAGGAAATCCATGACCAGGGCCGTGGCGGTCACGCCGTCCACGTCGTAGTCGCCCCAGACGCACAGGGTGCGGCCGTCCAGAAGCCCCCGGGCCAGCACCTCGGCGGCCTCGGCCAGCCCGGGCAGGGTTTCGGGCGGGCTCAGGTGGCGCAGGCCGGGGCTCAGGTACTGGTCCATTGCTTCCAGGGAATCCAGCCCGCGGCGCCAGAGCAGCCGCGCCACAAGGGGGCTGACCTCCAGGCGCTCGGCCCAGGCGGGGAGCTCGGCGGGTTCGGGGGGTGCGGGGCGGGGAGTCCAGTTCTGTTTCATGGCGCGGGGGCGGGCGGAAGCGACGCGGAGGCGGCGCGCGAGGGCGCGCTGCACCGACGGGGCCGGCGGCGTTCCCGGGCGGCGTCCGCGACGGGGCCCGGGCTAGATGTTCATGTCGTAGTTGGTCGTCGGGCTCTTCTTGGCCTTCTTGCGCGGCGCGGGCTGGGGCATGGTGGCGCCGCTGACCTGGTTGCCTTGGGCGTCCACGAGGTTCTTGTCCAGCAGGAACTTGCGGAACTGCGCGGCTTCGGCGAAGCCGGGGTTCAGCTCCAGGGCCCTGGCCAGGCTCTTGAACGCCTGGGCGAAGAGTTCCTTCTCGTAGTATGCCCGGGCCACGTTGTAGTGCAGGTGCTCGTCCTGTTCCGAGAGTTCCATTGCCCGTTCGTAGTATTCCACGGACTGTTCGTACATCTTGTTCTTGCGCAGGTTGATGCCGAACTCGTTGAACAGGTGCTTGTGCTCGGGCTCGAAGGCCGCGTCGAGCTTCACCAGGCGCTCGAAAATATCGTTGGCCCGGGTGTCGTCGCCGCGGTCGAGGTAGGTCAGCCCCAGGCCGAAGTTGGCCCGGATGTTCTCCTCGTCGATGGACAGGGCGGTGTTGAATTCCAGCTCGGCGCTGAAGGTTTCGCCCTTCTCGCGGTGCTTTTCGCCCTTGGTCACGGTGTCCGACAGCTCCTTCATCTTGGGGTAGACGGTGGAGATGTAGAACTCGGGCTCGGGGGAGAACTTTTCCAGGAAGTCCTCGGTGGGCACGCGGCGTTTGGGGCCGGAGGGCACATAGTTCATGTTCAGGGGCTGGATTTCGACGGAGCCGTCGTCCATCTGCTTGACGAACCAGAAGGATTTCTTGACCGCCTTGCGCGTGGTCGTGCCGGTGCCCACGCGCTGCACGAGCTGCGTGGAAAACACGCCGGAGATCTTCTCCTTGTGCTCGGGGGCGGGCGCGTCGGGCCTGCGGGGGCCGGGGCCGCCCACCGGGGCGCCCACGGGGGGGGTGGCGTCCTGCTTTGTTGTCTCGTCCGTCATGGGCTCACTTTACGCCGATTTGACGCATTTGTTCAAGAAGAGAAAGGGCGGCGCCGCGCGGGTCGGCCGCGCGGGTCACGGGGCGCCCGGCCACCAGGAAGTCTGCCCCGGCGGTCACGGCCCTGGCCGGGGTGACCACGCGGCGCTGGTCGTCATCGGCCCCGGCGGGGCGGATGCCGGGGGTCAGGCAGATGAACCCCGGGCCGCAAGCGGCCTTCACCGCCCCGGCTTCGTGGCCCGAGCAGACCACGCCGTGCAGCCCGGCGTCGCGCGTGGCCCGGGCCAGGTCGAGGACCAGGTCGGCCACGGTGCGCCCCGGGGCCAGGGGCAGGTCGCGTTCGTCCATGCTGGTCAGGACCGTCACGGCCAGCAGCAGCGGCGCGGTCCCGGGGGCGGCGGCCTCGTCGAGCCCCTGGCGCGCGGCCTGCATCATGCGCGCCCCGCCGCTGGCGTGGACGTTGAGCATGTCCGCCCCGGCGCCCACGGCGCTGCGCACCGCCCCGCGCACGGTGTTGGGGATGTCCAGGAACTTGAGGTCCAAAAAGACGTTGAAGCCCATGCCCTTGAGGGCCGCAAGGATCGAGGGGCCCTGGGCGGTGTAGAGTTCCAGGCCCACCTTGACCCAGGTCACGGCGCCGGTCAGGCGGGCGGCCATGTCCAGGGCGGCGGGCGCGTCGGGCAGGTCGAGGGCGACGACGAGTTCGGGCATGGCGGACCTCAGCTCCGGGGGCCGTTCAGGACCGCTTCCAGCAGCCCGGGATTCAGGGCCGGGCGCAGGCTCTCGGCCAGATACACGGCGCGCAGCCGGTCATAGGCCGCGTCCAGGTCGTCGTTGACGATCCAGTAGTCGAAGTCCGGGGCGCAGGCCAGCTCGCCGGGGGCGTTGTCCAGGCGCTTGCGGATGACGGCCTCGTCGTCGCTGGCGCGGCCCAGCAGGCGGGCGCGCAGGGCCTCCAGGGACGGCGGCATGAGGAAGACGTGGCAGCCGCCCATGCTGGCGCGCAGCTGCGCCGCGCCCTGCACGTCGATGTCGAAGAGCACGTCGCGCCCGGCGGCGAGCATGTCCGCCAGGGCCTGGCGCGGGGTGCCGTAGCGGTTGCCGTGGACTTCGGCCCACTCGGCGAAGAAGCCGGCCTCGCGGCGGCGCTGGAACTCGGCGTGGTCCAGGAAATGGTAGTCGCGCCCGTCGGTTTCGCCGGGGCGCGGGGCGCGGGTGGTGCAGGAGACGGAATAGCCCAGGCGCGGAAACTCGGCGCGCAGCCGGGCGGTCAGGGTGCTTTTGCCCGTGCCCGAGGGTGCGCAGATCACGAGCAGCAGACCCAGACGGCTATTCATCGTCGTCCTCCTGGCTGAAGCGCTGGCCGATGGTCTCGGCCTGGATGGCCGAGAGCACCACATGGTTGGAGTCCGAGACGATGATGGAGCGCGTCTTGCGGCCCTGGGTGGCGTCGATGAGCCGCCCGGCCTGGCGCGCGTCCTCGCGCAGGCGGCGCATGGGCGAGGACGAGGGGTTGACGATGGCGATGACGCGGTTGGAAACCACGAAGTTTCCGAAACCGATGTTCAGCAGCCCTGAGCTTTTCATGTCCGTTCCTTGCGGCTTGGCGCGCGGGGCGCGCTATTCGATATTTTGCACCTGCTCGCGGCACTTTTCCAGTTCGGCCTTGAAGTCGACCACGATGCGGCTGACGGCGGTGTCCTGGGCCTTGTTGCCGCAGGTGTTGATCTCGCGGAAGCACTCCTGGAGCACGAAGTCCAGGCGCTTGCCCGCGTCGGCGCCGTCCTCCAGCACCGCGCCCAGGGTCTCCAGGTGCGCGGCCAGGCGGGTCAGTTCCTCGGACACGTCGAGCTTGTCCGAGAGCACGGCGATCTCCTGGAGCAGGCGGTCCTGGTCCAGGTCGATGCGGTAGCGGTCGAGCATCTGCTGGATGCGCGCCTCCACCGCGTCGAAGCGCTCCTGCTTGACCTGCGGGGTCCGCTCGCGCAACTGGTCCAGCCACTCGCCCAGGCGGATCAGGCGGTGGGCCAGGTCCTTGCGCAGGGCGCCGCCCTCGGCCAGGCGCGATTGGTCCCAATCGTCCAGGGCCGCGCGCAGGCCGCGCTCCAGGCCCTCGGCCAGCTCGCGGGCCGGTTCGCCGCTGGTGTCGTCCCACAGGAAGCCCAGGCCCAGCAGGCGCGAGAAGTCGGGCTTGAAGGAGTATTCCATGCGCGCGGCCAGCCGGTCCACCTGCGCGAGCATGGCCTCGGCCAGGGGCATGTTGAGCTGCACGCCCAGAAGCTCGGCCCGCGAGATTTGCAGGTTCAGGGAGACGTTGACCCGCCCGCGCGAGGCCACCTCGCGCACCACGCGCTCCAGGCGCGTTTCCAGGGAGCGCACGTTGGCGGGCAGGCGCCATTTGATGTCCAGGTGGCGTCCGTTGACGCTCCTGATCTCCCAGTCCTGGGCCCAGTCCTTGTCCTGGAGGATGAAGCGGCCAAATCCGGTCATGCTTTTCAACATGGGTCGTCCTGTGGTTCGCCGCCGTCGGGGCGGGCGGATTGTGTTGTGCTGTCGGGGGCCGGGGTCACGGCCAGCCCGGCGCCACGGGCACCCGCGGGCCGGGCGCGCACCAGGTCGCGCGGGGCTGCCCCGGGGGCCGGGCGCGTCAGGCGGCAGGGCGTGAAATGCTCGCTCACGCCGCGCTCGGGGTCGCCGTATTCCAGGATCACGGACACCTCGGGCAGGGCCGCCGCGCGGCGGGCGAAAGCCCGGCCTGCGGCCTGGGCCACGGCGCGCAGGGCCGTTGCCCGCGCGGTCTTCTCCGGACCGGGCACCTGCCCGGGCATGCCCGCCGCCTCCGTTCCTGGCCTGGGAGAATACGGGAAAACGTGCGCATAGGAAAGGGGGAGCATGGCGCAGGCAGCAAGCGTCTGGCGGAACTCCTCGTCCGTTTCGCCCGGAAATCCGGTCAGGATGTCCGCTCCCAGCCCGAAAAGAGGCCAGACGGCGCCAAGGTCGGCCACGGCCCGGGCCACGCCCTCGGGGCCGTAGTGGCCCCGGCCCATGCGCCGCAGCACGGCCGGGGCCAGGCTTTGCAGCGACAGGTGCAGATGCGGGCAGACCAGCCGCGCGGCACCCAGGGTGTCCAGGGCCTTGGGCCCCAGCTGCGACGGGTCCAGGGAGCTCAGGCGCAGCCGCGCGCGTCCGGCCCAGCGCGGGGCCAGGGCGGCGTCCACCTCCGCCAGCAGATCCCAGAAATCGCGGCCCTGACCCAGGCCGTACTGGCGCAGGTTGATCCCCGAAAGCACGGCCTCGCGCCAGCCCGCGGCAAACAGGGCCTGGACCTCGGCGGCCACGGCTCCGGGCTCGCGGCTCACCGGGCCGCCGCGCGTGAGCGGCACGATGCAGTAGGCGCAGCGCTGGGAGCAGCCGTCCTGGACCATGACCACCGCCCGCGCCCGGGCCGCCCCGCGCACGGCAAAGGGCGGGAAGCTCCGGGGCGCCGGGCCTGGGGGCGCCCCGGGCCCGGCCGGGAGCGCCCCGGCGGGGGGCGGCCCGGCCAGGAGCTCGGCCTTGCGCGCCTGGGGCACCGCCACGAGCCCCGGGAAGCTCCGGGCCAGCTCCGGCCCGTGGTCCCTGGCCGCGCAGCCCGTGAGCACCAGCCGGGCCCCGGGGTTTTGACGCGCGAGCCTGCGCAGGGCCGCGCGCAGCCCGGCCACGGCCTTGGCCGTCACCGCGCAGGAGTTGACCAGGATCACCCCGGCCCGGGCCGGATCGTCGGTTTCGGCCAGGCCGTGGGCGGCCCACGCCTCGCGCAGGGCCTGGGTTTCGTACTGGTTGATGCGGCAGCCCAGGGTCAGGCAGTGGAAGCGCCGGGCGGGCATGGTCAGGCGATGACCCCGCCCGCCAGCACGGCGTCGTCCGGCCCGTAGACCACGGCCACCTGGCCCGGGGCGGGCAGGGACTGGGGGGCCAGGAAGGTCAGGGTCAGGCCCTGCGCGCCGTGCTCCACGCGCACGGGCTTGGCCCGCTGGCGGTAGCGCGTCTGGGCCGCCAGGGCCGCAGGCCACTCCTGGGGCGGCACGAGGAGGTTGGCTCCGCGCGTGGCGCAGCCCCGGGCCTCCAGCAGCGGGCGCGGCCCCACGACCAGGGTGTTGGCGGCCATGTCCTTGGCCACGACGTAGAGCGGCTCGCTGTGGGCCACGCCGATGCCGCGCCGCTGGCCCAGGGTGTAGCGCCACAGGCCCTGGTGGCGTCCGACGCGGGTGCCGTCGGGCAGCCTGATGGGCCCCGGGCCGGGCAGCCCGACCCCGGCCCGCGCGGCGGCCCCGGGCAAAAAGGCGCAGTGGTCGTCGCCGGGGATGAAGCAGATGTCCTGGCTCTCCGCGCCCTGGGCCGGGGCCAGCCCGCGCGCGGCCAGCCCGGCGCGCACGCGCTCCTTGGTCCAGGAGCCCAGGGGCAGCACGGCCAGGGCCAGGCGTTCCCGGGGCACCAGGGCCAGGAAGTAGCTCTGGTCCTTGCCTGGGTCGGCCCCGCGCAGCAGGCGCATGGCCGCGCCCCGGCCTTCCAGGCGCGCGTAGTGTCCTGTGGCCAGGGCCTCGGCGCCGTGCCGGCGCGCGGCGTCCAGGAGCAGGCCGAACTTCATGGCCGGGTTGCAGCGGGCGCAGGGATTGGGGGTCAGGCCCGCCGCGTGGTCGCGCGCGAAGGGGTCCACCACCAGCCGCCGGAAGGCGTCTGTCAGGTCCACCTCGTGCAGGGGCACGCCCAGGGCGCGGCAGGTGGCGGCCAGGGCGCGCGCGGCCTCGCGGCGCGCGGGGTCCGGCGGCAGGAAATGGCCGTGCACGGCCAGCACCCGCTCCCCGGCCTCGCGCAGCAGGGCCAGGGCGAAGGTGCTGTCCGTGCCGCCGCTGACGGCCACCGCGATGGTCATGGGCCGCGCCCTCCGGCGCCTAGAGGCCCGCCGGGGCGGGCAGGGGGCCCAGGGCGCGCTCCAGCACTCCCGCCACGGCCAGGAGCCGGGCCTCGCCGAAGGCCGGGCCCAGCAGTTGCAGGCCCACGGGCAGGCCGCTGTCCGCGCCCAGGCCCACGGGCAGGCTCAGGCCCGGCAGCCCCGCGAGGTTCAGGCTGATGGTGAAGATGTCCATGAGGTACATCTGCACGGGGTCGGCGTCCATGGCGCCCAGGGGCCACGCCGTCACCGGCGACACGGGGCCGCACAGCACGTCGCAGCGCTTCAGGGCCTCGGCGAAGTCCTGGCGGATCAGGCGGCGGACCTGGGCGGCCTTGCGGTAGTAGGCGTCGTAGTAGCCCGCCGAGAGGACGTAGGTGCCGATCATGATCCGCCGCTGGACCTCCTCGCCGAAGCCCCGGCTGCGCGAGCGGACGTACATGTCCAGCAGCTCGCGGGCGTCCTTGTCGCGCAGGCCGTAGCGCACGCCGTCGAAGCGCGCGAGGTTCGAGCTGGCCTCGGCCATGGCGATGATATAGTAGGCCGCCACGGCGTAGGGCGTGTGCGGCAACTCCACGGGCACCAGGGTCGCGCCCCGGGCGGCGGCGGCGTCCAGGGCGGCGCGGCAGGCGGCCTCCACCTCGGGGGCCAGGCCCTGGCCCCAGTATTCGCGGGGCACGCCGATGCGCAGCCCGGCCAGGTCTTCGCACGCGGCCAGGGCCGCCGGGGTGTCGGGCAGCGCGGCGTCCACGCAGGTGGAGTCCTGGGGGTCGAACCCGGCGATGGCCTGGAAGAGCAGGGCCGTGTCCTGCACGGTGCGGGCCATGGGGCCGATCTGGTCCAGGCTCGACCCGTAGGCCACGCAGCCCCAGCGCGACACCCGGCCATAGGTGGGCTTGAGGCCCACGCAGCCGCAGAACGAGGCGGGCTGGCGGATGGAGCCGCCGGTGTCCGTGCCCAGGGCGCCGAAACACTGGCCGGCGGCCACGGCCGCCGCCGAGCCGCCGCTGGACCCGCCGGGCACGCGCGTGGTGTCCCAGGGGTTGGCCGTGGGGCCGAAGGCGGATTTCTCGGTGCTCGAACCCATGGCGAATTCGTCCATGTTGGTCTTGCCGACGATGACCGCCCCGGCCTCGCGCAGCCTGCGGACCACGAAGGCGTCGTAGCAGGGCTCGAAATGCTCCAGGATGCGCGAGCCGCAGGTGGTGGGCATGCCCTTGACGGCGATGACGTCCTTCACCGCGACGGGCACGCCCCACAGGGGCCGCGCGGGATCGGGGCCCCGGGCGTCCAGGGCGCGGGCCTCGGCCAGGGCCCGCTCGCCAGCCACGGTGACAAAGGCGCGGACCTTGGGCTCCACGGCGGCGATGCGCTCCAGGGTGGCGGCGGTGGCCTCCCCGGCGCCGATCTTTCCGGCGGCCAGGGCCTCGCGCAGCCCGGCCAGGGTCATGGTGTGCAGGTCGGACATGGTTTCCTCGGCTAGACGATCTTGGGGACGACGAAGTGGGCGCCGTCGGTTTCCGGGGCCGAGGCCAGCAGCTCCTCGCGGGAGTGGCGGCTCTCGGCCTTGTCCTCGCGCAGGCGGGTGGGGCCGTCCACGGGGGAGTAGAGCGGCTCCACGCCCTCGGTGTCCACCTGGGCCAGCAGGTCCATGTAGTCGAGGATGCCGTTGAACTGCGCGGCGAAGGTGTCCAGCCGGTCCTGGTCGATGCCCAGGCGGGCCAGGGCGGCGATGCGCGCGACCTCTTGGGGGCTGACTTTCATGGGTGTCTCCTTGGGGCGGCCCGGCCGGGGCCGGATCACTGCGCGTCCCGCTCCTGGAGCAGGTCGTGCAGGCGCTGATTCACTTGCTGGTTCTCGGGGTCGGCCTTCTGCATCCGGCGCAGGGCCTCGATCTCGTTTTTTCGGCGCAGGGAGCTGGCGCGCTCGTCGTGGCGCACGCGCACGCGCTCCAGGCGCGCGGCGAGCTGCGCGGGGTCCACGGGGGCGGCGCCGCCCGGGGCGGGCTGGAAGAGAAACAGCTCCTGGCTGGCCAGCCCGGCCTCGTCCCAGCGCATGGGCGCCATGCTCCAGGGCACCTCGGCGGCCCCGGCCAGGGCGTCGTTGACCATGCGCGGCGTCCAGGAGGCGGGCAGGGGCGCCACGACCTGGGCCAGCTGGATGAAGTCGTGGCCCAGGGCGACCCACAGGTCGGGCGCGCCCAGGCCGTCGGCGCGCATGGCCTCGCGCAGGGCCTGTGCGCCGGGGGCCGGGTTGTCGGCCCACCACGCGCCGGGAAACACGGCCAGCCGGAAATAGTTCAGCTCCACGCCGGGGTCCTGCTCCAGGCCCTGGGCCCACAGGGCCGGGCCGAGCAGCAGCAGCCGGTCCTCGTCATAGAAGAAGAACTGCGGGGCCAGCACCCGGGCCTGGGCCCAGCCGTCGGGCAGGAACACGGCCCGGAAGCCCGGGTCGGGCGGCAGGCGGCCATCCTTGTGCGCGCGGGGGTCCACGCCGAGCAGGGCGGCCACGGCCGCGCCCCAGCGCGTGGGGTCTGCGCCGGGGTAGGTGCCCGTGGCCGTGATCTCGGCCTGCCGGGCGGCGGCCTCCTGGGCGAATGCCTGGACGTAGCGCTGGCCGAAGGCCTCGTCGGGCGCCAGCACCGCGTGCCTGCGGATGCCCAGCGTCCCGGCGGACAGGTTGGCCAGGGCCCGGACCTGGTCCTCCACGCTGCTGAAGAGGCGCCAGGCGTCCCGGCCTTCCTGGGCGCCCTCCAGGCGCGGCAGGAAGGCGAACACCGGGCGGCGGCCCAGCAGGGCGCGCCCGCGCAGCTCGTGCAGGCGGTCGAGCTGCAACGGCCCGCCCATGAGGGCGCAGTCGTCCGGCAGGGCGGCGACCTCGTCCAGCCAGCCCGGGGCGTCGGTGTTGATGACCTGCACGTTCATCTGCCCGCCGTGGGCCAGCAGGTCCCACTGGGCCGCGCCCGCGCCGCGCAGCACCTTCCAGCCGATCTCGGCGAAGGGCCCCGACAGGGGCAGGGCCAGGGCCACGCCGCCCGAAGGCATGCCGAAGCGCGAGCGCAGCGGGGTCAGCACCCCGCCCACCAGGGTCTTGTCGGCCACCTCGCCCTTGCGCGAGATGCCCGAGAGGATGTGCCAGGCGGTGGGCCAGTTCTTTTCCTGGAGGCCCAGGCGCCGGGCCTGCTCCAGGCGGATGATGGTGTAGGGGAAGTTCCATTGCGACTGCACGGGCGTCAGGCGCACCAGGTCGGCCAGGGTGGCGTCGTCCAGCCCCTGGAGCTCGGCCAGCAGCCCGGCCTCGAACTGCCCGCGCGGCACGGGCGAGGGCTCGGGGGAGTCGGCGTATAGCCGCTCCAGCACGCGCATGGCGTCTTCGTAGCGCCGCTCGGCCCACAGGTCGCGGGCCACGGAGAGCCCGGCGCGCAGGCGCAGGTCCCACGGGCGGGCGGCGTCGTGCAGGAGCCCGTGCAGATGTGCCCGGGCCTGCTCCGGCTGGCCGGAGCGCACCAGGGCCTCGATGAGGGCGCGGTTGTAGTCCCAGCCGTCGGCGGCCCGGGGGTGCAGGCGCACGAGGCTGCGCAGGGCCTGGAGCGCGGTGTCCGGCTGGCCCTGGGCCAGGGCGCTGTCGGCCAGGCGCTGCCAGGCCAGGGCCTCGCTCTCAGGGGCCAGGCCGCCGCGCTCCAGCAGGCGGGAGTAGAGGGTCTGGCTGGTGGCGTGGTCGCCAGCCTCGAAGGCCTGTGCGGCGCGGGCCTCCACGTCGCGGACCGGGACGCCGGACTGGGCGTCGGGGGTGCGGGCCAGGGGCGGCTTGGCCACGCAGCCCGCCAGCAGGGCCAGGGCCAGCAGCAGGCCGCACAGGGCGGCGCGGGGCAGGGGGCGCGAGGCCCGGGGGGTGTCGGGTGTCATGGCTTCATGGGCGTCGGGCGGCCAGGCCGCCCGGTTGAGGATGCGGAAAACGGAAAATGGCCTGCCCGCCGTGGCGGCGGACAGGCCAAGCTATCCATGTTCCGGGTCAAAGGCAAGCCCGCCGGGCGCGCCGGGGGCTCAGACCTCCTTGTAGTCCGCGTCCACCACGTCGTCGTCGTCCTTCTTGCGCCCGGCCTGCTGCTCGGGGCCGGCGGCCTGCTCGGCGCCGGGCTGGGCCTGCTGCTGGTAGAGCTTCTCGGCCAGCTTGTGCGAGGCCTGGGCCAGCTCGCCGGTGGCCTTCTCGATGGTGTCGGCGTCGCCGCTGTCCATGACGCCCTTGAGGGCCTCCACCTTGGCCTCGATGTCCGCCTTGGTCGCGGCGTCGAGCTTGTCGCCCAGGTCGCGGATGGACTTCTCGGTGGTGTAGATCAGCGTGTCGGCCTGGTTGCGGACCTCGATGAGCTTCTGCTTCTTCTTGTCCTCGTCGGCGTGGGCCTCGGCTTCCTTGACCAGCCGCTGGATGTCGGCGTCGGACAGCCCCGAGGAGGCAGTGATGCGGATGGACTGCTCCTTGCCGGTGCCCATGTCCTTGGCCGAGACGTTGACGATGCCGTTGGCGTCGATGTCGAAGCTGACCTCGACCTGCGGCACGCCGCGCGGCGCCGGGGGGATGCCCGTCAGCTCGAAGCGGCCCAGGGTCATGTTGTCCGAGGCCATGGGGCGCTCGCCCTGCAGGACGTGGATGGACACGCTGGGCTGGTTGTCCGCCGCGGTGGTGAACACCTGGCTCTTGCGCGTGGGGATGGTCGTGTTGCGCTCGATGAGCCTGGTGAACACGCCGCCCAGGGTCTCGATGCCCAGGGAGAGCGGGGTCACGTCGAGGAGCAGCACGTCTTTCACGTCGCCCGCCAGGATGCCGCCCTGGATGGAGGCGCCCATGGCCACCACCTCGTCGGGGTTCACCGAGCGGTTGGGCTCCTTGCCGAAGAGTTGGGCCACCTTCTGCTGCACCAGGGGCATGCGCGTCATGCCGCCCACAAGGACGACCTCGTCGATGTCCGCGGCGGAGAGCCCGGCGTCGGCCAGGGCCTTGCGGCAGGGCGCCACGGTGCGCTCCACCAGGTCCTCCACCAGCTTTTCCAGCTTGCCGCGCGAAATCTTGACCAGCATGTGCTTGGGGCCGGTCTGGTCGGCGGTGATGAAGGGCAGGTTGACCTCGGTCTCCTGCGCGGTGGACAGTTCCTTCTTGGCCTTTTCGGCGGCCTCCTTGAGGCGCTGCAGGGCCATGCGGTCGGCGGACAGGTCGATGCCGTTCTCGCGCTTGAACTCGCCGACGAGGTAGTCGATGACGCGGTGGTCGAAGTCCTCGCCGCCCAGGAAGGTGTCGCCGTTGGTGGCGCGCACCTCGACGACGTTGTCGCCCACCTCGAGGATGGAGATGTCGAAGGTGCCGCCGCCCAGGTCGAACACGGCGATCTTCTCGTTGGCCTTCTTGTCGAAGCCGTAGGCCAGCGAGGCCGCCGTGGGCTCGTTGATGATGCGCTTCACGTCCAGGCCGGCGATGCGTCCGGCGTCCTTGGTGGCCTGGCGCTGGGAGTCGTTGAAGTAGGCCGGGACGGTGATCACCGCCTCGGTGACCTTCTCGCCCAGGTATGCCTCGGCGTCGGCCTTGAGCTTTTGCAGGATCATGGCCGAGATTTCCGCCGGGCTGTAGGCCTTGCCCGCGATTTCGACGTAGGTGTCGCCGTTGGAGTGCTTCACCAGCCTGTAGGGGCACGAGCCCTGCCATTTGGCGATTTCGGGCTCGTCGAAGCTGCGGCCCATGAGCCGCTTGATGGCGAAGACGGTCTTCTCCGGGTTGGTCACGGCCTGGCGCTTGGCCAGGTCGCCGACCAGGCGCTCCTTGTCCGTGAAGGCCACGATGGACGGCGTGGTGCGGCCGCCCTCGGGGTTGGTGATGCACTTGGGGTCCTTGCCCTCCATGACGTAGACGCAGGAGTTGGTGGTCCCGAGGTCGATGCCGATGATCTTGCCCATGCGTGCTCCTCCTGAATGCGAAAAATATCGTTTGGTCAATCGAAAGCGCGGCTGTGGGCCGCGCCGCTGTGTGCTGGCTTGGATGTAAGTCCGTGGCCGGGGTTGTAAAGGGGGGTGTGCAGCATTTTTCACGTCCTGGTGCTGGCCGGCGGCCGGGGCGCGGACGCGGAAAAGGCCGGGCGCCCCGCGGGGCGCCCGGCCGCAAAAGGGGGCGGGGCGGGCGCGCGGCCTATCGTCCGGCGTTGACCATGACCTTGGCCGGGCGCAGCAGGCGGCCGTTCAGCAGGTAGCCGCGCTGGAGCACGCGGGTGACCGCGCCCGGGGGCAGGTCGTCGCGCTGGTCCTGACCCACGGCCTCGTGCAGCTCGGGGGTGAACTCGGCCCCGGCCTCGCCCACGGGGGCGAGCCCGTTGCCCGCCAGGGCGTCGAGCAGGGCCTTGCGGGTCATGTCCACGCCCTGGACGAAGCCCTTGGCCGCGGCGTCCCGGGGGGCGTGTTCCAGGGCGAGGTCCAGGTTGTCCAGGGCGGGCAGCAGGTCGGCCAGGACCTTCTCGGAGGCGTACTTGCGGTACTCCTCCTTTTCCCGTTCCAGGCGTTTGCGGGTGTTGTCCAGCTCGGCCAGGGCGCGCAGGCGGTCGTCCTCGGCCTGCGCGCCCACGGGGCAGGCCGGGCAGAGCCGTTCGCGGCACAGGGCCTGGAGTTCGTCGTCGGTGAGTTCCAGTTCCACGGGCGTTGTCGTCTCCTCTGTCGCGGCGGCGTGCGCCGCCTCGGCGGCCCCGCCGGGGGCGTCGTCCACGCCCGGGGCGCGATCCTGTCTGCTGTCCTTGGTCATTCGCGGGAATCCTTCGGTTCAGTATCGGGTTTCGAGCAGTTCGGTGAGCATGCGCGCGGTGAAGTCCACGACGGGCACGACCTTGGCATAGTCCATGCGCAGGGGGCCGATGACGCCGATGACGCCGCGCGGGGCGCCCGGCCCGCCGTAGGGCGCGGACACGAGGCCGTAGTCCCCGGCGCCGGGCTCGGCGGCGGCCACGCCGATGCGTGGCCCTGCGGCCTCCATTGTGCGCTCCAGCAGTTCCAGCAGGCGTTTCTTGTCGTCGAGCATGTGCAGGAGCTCGCGCATGGCCTGCACGTCGGAAAATTCGGGCTGCCCGAGCAGATGCAGGGCGCCGTCGCAGAACAGGTCGCGCTCGCCCTCGGCGGCGAAGGCGTCGCGGGCCAGCGCCAGGGCGCGGGTGTAGAGCCGCAGGCGCCTGCGGGCGCTGCCCAGCTCGGCCAGGATGCGCGCCCGGGCCTGGGACAGGGTCTGCCCCGCGTAGTGGTGGTTCAGGTAGTTGCCGTAGGCCGTGAGGTCGTCGCGTGAGATGGCGTCGTCGACCTCCACCAGCCGGTTCTGGACCATGCCGCCCTCGAGCACCAGCACGGCCAGGGCCGTGCGCTGGCGCACGAGCACGAAGTCGATGCTCTTCCAGCGCACGTCGTTGCCCCCCGGCGCCAGGACCATGCCCATCTGGCGCGCGTGGTCCGAGAGCAGCCGCGAGCAGTGGCGCAGCACCGAGGTCAGCTCTGCGCCCGCGTTGCCCAGTGCGTCGCGGATGTGGCGCTGCTCGCTGTCGGGCAGGGCG
>Ga0172382_10005713_pt1 | contig 18438 bp, 19 predicted proteins | sample Leawel138RmetaG_FD_122245 | JGI IMG/M metagenome (GOLD analysis project Ga0172382, IMG submission 122245) | Leachate microbial communities from a municipal landfill in Southern Ontario, Canada - Leachate well 138R metaG | ecosystem: Engineered > Solid waste > Landfill > Unclassified | place...
ATTAATGAAGCTTTAGAAATTACCAAGAAATACTCAAATCTAGACGACGATTCAGCTAAAAAATTTAATAACCGGCTTTTAGATAATATTCGTCACTTTTTGGAGAAAGCTAATGGTTAGAGAGTATTTAACTGTAACTGCGTTAAATCGTTATTTAAAATTTAAATTTGATAACGATTCCGAACTACAGAATGTACTTTTAAAAGCTGAAATTTCCAATTTTAAGCGACATTCACGTGGACATCTATATTTGACTTTAAAAGATGATTCAAGTCAAATAAGCGCGATTATGTTCGTTTCTAATACTTCTAAATTGAAGTTTTTACCAAAAGACGGAGACAAGGTAATTGTTGAAGGCTATGTTTCAGTTTATGAGGCTTATGGTAATTATCAAATATATATTCAAAGAATGAGTTTAGATGGTGTCGGAGATTTGTATTTAGCTTATGAAAAACTCAAAGCTGATTTGGAAAAGAAAGGTTATTTTTCTGAAGAACATAAATTAAAAATTCCGCTTTATCCTAAATCTATAGGTGTTATAACCTCGCCTACAGGAGCAGCCATTAGAGATATCATAAATATTGTTAATAACCGTTTTCCAATGACACAAATAATAGTTTATCCTGCTTTAGTTCAAGGCATATCTGCCAAAGAATCATTGGTCAAACAACTGCAAATTGCTAATCAACAAAAACTAGTTGATGTAATTATTATCGGTCGTGGTGGAGGATCTATTGAAGATTTATGGGCTTTTAACGAAGAGATTGTCGCAAAAGCTATCTATGATTCGAAAATCCCTGTTATCAGTGCTGTTGGGCATGAAACTGATTTTACTATCAGCGATTTTGTGGCCAGTGTTAGAGCGTCTACGCCTTCACATGCAGCAGAACTAGCAGTTAGAAATTATCGCGATGTTCTAGAAGAAATATATGATTATAAAAATCGTGCACGTTTAGCGTTAAAGAATTTATATATGGCAAAATCTAATGAGCTAATCCGCACAGTTAGCTCACCATATCTAACCAATCCTTTACGGTTAATCGAAACTAAAGAACTAAACTATAGCAGTTTATCTGAACGCTTATTTAAAACCAACCCTTTATCTAGCATTGAAAGAAGAAAAGATAAACTTGTAAGCTTGAATAAAAATATAGATACGTATTTTCAATACTATGTTCAAAAACGAAAAGCAAGTTTTGATAACTTGATTGAGAAACTTGAACTGGTCAATCCCTTGAATATCATGAAAAAAGGCTTTGCGATTGTTAAGCAAAACGGAGTAATTAAAAAAACTTTATCGGAAATAGATAAATCCGATCAATTAGACATTTTATTAACTGGGGGAGAAATAACAGCGAAAATTTTGGAAATGAGAGGAAACAAAGATGAGTAAATTAAGTTTTGAAGAAAATTTAGAGAAACTTGAAAAATTAGTAAAACAATTGGAATCAGGAGAAAATAGTCTCGATGAAGCAGTAAAGCTTTATCAAGAAGGAATCGCTCTAGCCAAATTATGCCACGAAGACTTAAAAAACGCTGAAGAAGTAATCGTTAAATTAATGGACTCAGAAGGATTAGTTGACTTTAAAAAGGAATAAACATGAATTTATTAGAAATTAAAGATCCGAGTTTTATAAAAACTTTAACAATTAAAGAATTGGAAAGTCTAGCTGAAGAAATTCGGACTTTTTTGTTAGAAAATATTTCTAAGACCGGAGGACATCTTTCCTCTAATTTAGGTGTTGTAGAGCTTACCTTAGCTTTGCATTATGTTTTCGATTCTCCAAATGATAAACTAATTTTTGATGTTGGACATCAAGCCTATACTCATAAAATCTTGACCGGAAGAGCAAAGGATTTTTCTAAACTTAGAAAGTTCAATGGTTTATCTGGTTATCAAAAACGTAGCGAGTCAATTCATGATGTCTGGGAAGCTGGTCATTCTTCAACCGCGATAGCCGCTGTTGCTGGTTTTGAGTATGCTAAGTATTTAAATAATGAAACCCATAAAAATATCGCTATTGTTGGAGACGGATCTCTAAATAGTGGACTTAGTTTTGAAGCTTTAAATTATTTGGGTCACCAAAAAAAGCTTTCACCAATCATTATTTTAAATGATAATGAAATGAGTATTTCAAAGAATGTTGGTAGGTTATCACGTCTTTTGAATAAAACTCGTTCATCGAAAATGTATAACCTAGCTATTAAAACTAAAAGAAGATTTCCTAAATTTATCTATAACCTAAAAGTAAGAACCGCAAATATGATTAGAGGATTTGCTAATAATCTTTCGATTTTTGATGAGTTTGGCTTTTCATACTATGGACCTATAGATGGTCATGATCTAAAAAATTTAATTAAGTTTCTAAAACTTATTAAACAAAAAAATCGTCCTGTAGTTCTCCATGTTGTAACTAAAAAAGGCAAAGGATATTCTTTGGCTGAAAACGATCAAATTGGCTCTTGGCATGGAGTAGGACCATTTAATTTAGAAAATGGAGAAAATTTAAATAAAAATAATCAAGAAAATCATGTCAAATGGAGTAATATTATCAGTGAGTATTTAGAAAAACACGCAGTTGATAATCCCGACTTTAAAGTAATTGTACCAGCGATGATTTATGGTTCAGGTTTAGTTGAATTTGAAAAGAAATTTCCTGATAAAATAATTGATGTGGGTATTTGTGAAAGTTTTTCCGTATGCTTTAGTGCAGCTTTAGCATTAAATGAAAAGGAGATATTTTTACCGATATATTCCTCTTTTTTACAGAGAGCTTATGATCAAGTGGTTCATGATTTAACGAGACAAGATGCAAAAATCGTTATTGGTATCGATAGGTCAGGCATTGTTGGTGATGATGGAGAAACCCATCAAGGTGTGTTTGATATTGCTTATCTAAAACACATACCTAATATTGAAATTGTTCAGCCCTCTAATGAATCTGAAGCTTATAGTTTATTAGATTATGCTTTTAAGGTGAGCAAAAAAACAGTTGCTATTAGATATTCACGATATTCTACTGAAAGAATAGAATCAAATGAAAACTTAGAAATACAAAAAGCAACTTGGTTAGAAACCAATCGATTAGGTAAAGCAAACATTATTAGTTATGGCGATAATTTTGCAATGTTAAAAAATTATATTGAAGAGAATAATTTGCCGATTAATCTTTATAACGCATTATTTATCAAACCATTGGACTTAGTCATGCTAGATAAAATTATCAGTTCTAATTTACCGACTTATGTACTTGAGGATTCCGCTAAAATCAGCGGCTTAGGTTCTTCAATACTAGAGTATTTAAGTGAAAGTTCTAAAAGTCTACAAGTAAAAATATATGGATTGCCAGATGAGTTTATCCTCCAAGGTTCAAGAGAAGAGATCTATAAGAAATATGGTCTCGATGTCGAAACTATAACTAAAGAAATAATGGAGAAATAAATGCTAAAAAGTTTAGAAGTAAAGAATTTTGCGATCATCGATAATATGAAATTAGAATTTCATCAAGGAATGACAGTTTTAACCGGCGAAACTGGAGCTGGTAAATCGATCATTGTTGATGCTATTTCTTTATTGCTTGGAGACCGGGCTACTAAAGAGATGATCAGTTCAAAATCTGATACTGCTGAAATCATCGGAGTATTTACGATAACTTCTAAACCTGTTAAAAACCTTCTTCAAGAGAATCAAATAGATTTCGATGAGAGTTTGGAAATCTATCGGTTGATATCAAAAGATAAAACTAATATTATCAAGATCAATCAACAAAATGCAACCTTAAAACTTCTTAAAGATTTAGCCTTATATTTAGCTGATATCCATTCTCAGTTTGATACAAATCAGTTAATTAATCCTGATAATTATCTTGCTTTAGTCGATAATTTTCGTCGTGATCGAATCAATGCTTATCTTGAACGTTATTTAGAGAGTAGAACCGATTATTTGGAAGCTTATAAGTCATATCAAGAAGTAATCAAAAAACGTGATGAAACCTTAAAACAACTCGATTTATATCAGTTCCAACTTAATGAATTAACTAATCTAAATTTAACACCTGGAGAATTAGAACAGATTTCTGAGGAAGTAAATGTCTTGGAAAACATTGATAAAATCAATACGGTTTTACAAGAATCAAGAGTCAATTTGAGTGAAGGTAACCTTTTGGATAACCTTTACCAAATGAAACGTGAGTTTGAACGTTTAAGTGGCTATACTAAAGAATTTGAACAAGTGTCGGAACGGTTAAACAATCTCTATTATGAACTTGATGATATTAATCAAGTTATTATCGAAAAAATTGATAATTTAAATTATGATAGCGATGATTTCTCGACATTAGTGGAAAGAATAAATGAGTTAGAAAAAATTCAAAATAAATATCACAAATCAGTTGATGAATTAATTGAATATCGATTGAACTTAGAAACGGCTTTAAATGAAGTCGAGAATTTTGATGAAGTAATCAAATTGAAAGAAGCTGATGTCAAGAAGAAATATGCACTTATTATGACATCCGCACGAGATTTAAGTTCGATTAGAAAGGATATTGCATTAAGAATCACTAAAGATATCGAAAACACTTTAGAGGAGTTAGTTATAAAAAATGCTAAATTCTTAATTGAATTTAGCTTTAACGAACCCAAAAACGAGTTTGATCATAATGTGTTTTCTATTAACGGTTTAGACCAAGTTGAATTTTTAATATCTACAAACAAAGGTGAGCCACTCAAATCCTTAGCAAGAACTGCTTCTGGTGGTGAAATGTCCAGAGTTATGTTAGCGTTTAAAACGATATTTGCCAGATCGCAAAAAATTCCTACAATCATATTTGATGAAATTGATACAGGGATAAGTGGATATATTGCTAAACAGATAGCTAGAAAATTAGCTGAATTAGCTAAGATTACTCAGGTTATATCAATTACTCATATACCCCAGGTAGTAGCACAAGGAACACATCATTTGCAAGTTAAAAAAACTTTGGTTGCTAATAAGACGAAGATTGCGGTTAAATACTTGAATCACGAAGAACGTATTGAGGAAATTGCCGCTATGGTAAGTGCTGACAAAGTTACGGAAGCAGCTAAAGACATAGCTAGAGAATTACTGATTAACCCATAAAAAAAACACTGCCTGAGCAGTGTTATTTTTTTAACTTAATACTTCAATCATTCCTACGATTGCCGCAATTAGAATACCTAAAAACATTCCAACAGCAAGAATAAGCAAAATAATTTTTCCGGTCTTACTTTTAGTGGGATTATAGGTTTTGATTTCTTGTTCTTGCGGTGTTGATCGTCTTTTTTGATTTTTAGCCATGTTGATCACCTCATTATCTTCAACTTAATGTCTTAACCATTATAAACTAAATTGCTCTAAAAATAAAGTAAAAAATATCTTTAATGATAATTTTCTAAGAATTCGATTACTGCTTTAGTTAAGTAGTTAGGTGTGGAGGCACCTGAAGATACGCTCACTACTTTGACATTTCTTAAATCTTCGGGGTTAATCTCTGAAACAGATTGGATTAAGAAGGTTTTTGTATTGGTTAAATCTTGAGATATTTTCACTAAATTTTTGGAGTTATTGCTTCTTGGGTCACCGACTATATAACATAAATCAACATCTTTATTTCCTTCAATAATAGCATTTTGTCGCATTCTTGTAGCACTACATATCTCCTCAGTGATAATCGCCTCAGGCCAAATTTCTTTAATCCGATTTTGAATCGGAAGAATATCATTTAAACTGAAAGTCGTTTGATTTGTAACAAAGATAGGTTTATCAAACTTTAAATTTTCAAGGTCTAATTCATTTTCTACTAAAAAGATATTTTCACCTATACCGATGGCAGCGTTAGTTTCTGGATGATTTTTTTTGCCGATATAGATAACTGAATAATCTTTTTTTAAATATTCTTCAATTAATTCTTGAGTTTTATAAACATCATCACAAGTTGCATCAATTAATGTCAAATTGTTTTCTCTGATTATTTGCTTAACAGCTGCTTTTGTTCCATGAGCTGAGAGGATAATTGTTCCTTTTTTTATATCCTTAACTAGGTCAGTGCGATCTTTAAACATATCGTCTAAGGTTATAGCCCCAAGTTTAGTTAATTCTTCAACTATGTGACGATTGTGAACAATCATCCCTAAAACGTAGATTGGGCGGGGAAGACTTTCATTTTCTAAGGCCGTTTTTACAATTTGGATTGCATTATGGACGCCTTTGCAAAAACCTCTAGGTGTTATTTTCTTTACAATCATTTTCTACCTCTTAATGTTTTACTTATCACTATAAATATTATATAATATAAGTTAAGATTTTACAAAGAGGAAGATAAATGAAAAAATTTAAGCAAGAGTATTTAAATGAAGCATTGGACAGAATTGGATTTAAAACTTTAACTAAAGTTCAAGAAGATGTTTTAGCAATAATTAGTGATAATAAAAATTTAGTTGTAGAAGCTAAAACTGGCTCTGGGAAAACTCATGCTTTTTTGTTGCCGATTTTAGATGATTTAGATTATGAAGCTACTGGAGTTCAAGCAGTAATTGTCGCTCCGACTAGAGAACTCGCTAGACAGATTAAAGAGTTTACTAATGAATTGATTAAAAATGCACCTACACAAATTGATGTAGATCTTTTTGTCGGTGGAGAAAGCAAAGAGAATGATTTAGAGAAACTTAACAATCGCCAACCGCAGATTGTTATTGGTACACCGGGAAGACTATATGATTTAGTAATTGATGAAAATGCCTTAAAAATATTCACAGCGAAATATTTTGTTATTGATGAAGCTGATATGAGTCTTGATAATGAGTTTATCGAGAAGGTTGATGCTATTGCTTTAATTGCAAAAGCAGCTAAGATGATGATTTTTTCAGCTACAATTTCTGAAAGATTACAACCGTTTTTAAAGAAATACATGGAAAATCCGATTGTCTTAAAGGTCCATCCTGAAGAGATTTCTAATCTCAACATCAACCACTATTTTATAAAAACAAAAGAGTTAGGCCGTTTAGTTTGGTTGAAAAAAATAATTGATACAATCAATCCTTATTTAGCGATTATTTTTTGTAACACCAAAGAAAGTGCTAATCAAGTCTATGACTGGATTAAATCTGAAAACCAAAACGCCTGTTTAATCCATGGCGATATTGATTTCAGAAAAAGAAAACAGTTAATTAAACGGATTAACAATCTTGATTTTCAATACATTGTCGCTACAGATATCATCAGTAGAGGAATTGATATAATTGGGGTTTCTCATATCATAAATTATGAGTTACCGAATGACTTTGAATTTTACATTCATCGAAGTGGAAGAACTGGAAGAATTAATTTTTCTGGTGAGTGTATTTCTTTATATGAGTTTGAAGATAATTCTTATCTAGATAAATTAGAATCTAGAGGGATCAGAACTGCTTATAAAACAATCAAGAATAATCAACTGATGGATGTTGTAACGAGAAACAAACGCGAAAAGCGAATCAGACCAGAGAATGATTTAGACTTTGAAGCTAAACGCAATGTGAAGAAACCAAAGAAAGTAAAGCCAGGATATAAGAAAAAATACAAAGAAGCAGTAAATAAAGAAAAGAAGAAATTAAGTAGAAAGAGACGGAAATAATGTCGATTAACGTTTGTTTATATCAACCGGAAATCCCGCAAAATACCGGCAACATCATGAGGACATGTGCTGGAACCAACACAATACTTCATATCATAAAACCAATTGGTTTTAAGTTGGATCCAAAGTATATAAAGCGTAACGCGGTAAACTACCTTGATTCAGTCAATTTTTTTGTTTATGATTCCTATGAAGAATTTTTAAGTAAGAATCAAGGGAAAATGTATTATATAACCAGATATGGGAAAAAGAATCCTAATGATTTTGACTTCAGCAATACTGAGGATAATATCTACTTGATTTTTGGTAGAGAATCAACTGGTATTCCTAAAGCGATTTTAAAACAACACCTTGATAATTGCTTAAGGTTACCGATGAACGAAGAAATTCGCTCTTTAAACTTAAGCAATACGGTTGCGGTAATGGTATATGAAGTATTACGCCAACAAGGCTATCCTAATTTATCGTTGATGGAACCAACAAGTTTAAAAGGGCCAGATTGGTTAGAAGAGTAATGGTGATGTGCATGCAGGATAGTTTAATTGGAAGAAAAGTGGTAATTCATAGTTATAAACACGATAAATCTCTACATCGTATTTGGAAAAATGCGATTATTTTAGATGAAAATGAAGAGTTAATTATTGTCGCTAACAAAAGAACTAAGGTTGTCGAGTCAACTGGTAGATTCTGGTTTACAAAAGAGCCTTCGGTAGCTTTCTTTTTTAAAAACCACTGGTATAATGTAATTGCAATTTTAAAACAAGGCGTGGTCAATTATTACTGTAACCTTGGTTCACCGGTTTTTCAGGATGAGGAAGCTATTAAGTATATTGATTATGACTTAGATTTGAAGGTAGACTCTGAATTAAACTATAAGATTCTTGACATCCATGAATATAAGCTTCATCAAGAAAAAATGCAGTATCCTGAAGATATTAAGTTGATATTGGCTAAGGAAATGCTAGATTTAAAAAGTAGGATAGATCAAAAAGACATTCCTTTTAACAGCAGTTTAGTCTTAGATTTATATAATAAATTTTTGAGTATAGATGAAATTGACAGATTTCACAAAAAGAATCTTAAAAAAAGACAATAAAAGGCTTAATTAAGATAAAATATTAGTGGTTTGTAAAAGATTATTTTGGTAATAATCTTTTTTTGTGGTATAATATTTATTAGGGTAAATTATAACAAACTTTCTTTTAAAAGTATGTGATGTAGAATGGGAGGCATATCTATGGAACTAATCTATAAAGTAAAAAAGCCTGAAACAATTAAAAACTTCATGACTGAAAACAATATTCCTACTAGCATATTGCAAAAGGATGAAAAGAATTACAAAATTTATGTAAATAACGAAGAAAACTCTCGTAAACGTAAAGATACTGTTAGAAAAGGTGATAAAATTCACTTTTTACTTGAGGATGAAGGTTTAAATAAGAATGTAAAGCCAGAAGAGTCTCCATTGGAAATTATCTACGAAGATGATTTATTAGTTATCGTAAATAAACCGGCTAACACTCCGATGAGTGTTTCCAAGACAAATAAATCAAATACCTTGGCTAATTATCTTGTTGCTCATTACCAAAAGCATTCAATCAATAATATGATTCATTTCATTAATCATTTAGACAAAGAAGCAAGTGGTATTGTAGTCGTAGCTAAACATCGTTTCGTTAAGTTTTTATTAAGTAATAAACTAAATAATGAGTTAGATTTTTCATATAAAGCGATTATCTCAGGAAAAATGGCAGTAAACGATTTTGATATTTGCTTACCAATAGGTAAACAGCCGGAAACTAAAAAAAGAGTAGTTACAGAAAATGGCGAAGATTGTTCTACAAAATATCATGTTGAAAAAGAATTTAAAAATTATTCTTTACTTGATATCAATGTGAAGGGAAAAATTCCTCATCAAATTCGTGTTCACTTAGCTTATTTTGATCATCCGATTCTTGGAGATAAACTGTATAACGAAAAAGACACACATGAAAATTTAATGCTATATTGTTACAAAACTGAATTTAATAATCCTGTTACTGAAAATCCGATAAAAGTAGAATTACCTTTACCGGAAACTTTTAAAGAAATTATGAAATAAAAAATAAAGATTCCAATATTCTTCTTCAAGAATTTGGAATCTTTTTATCTATTTAATATAGTTAATCAATAGTTTGAAAGTACTCATTATAGCATTAAGGTGAGTTCTTTCCATTCCGTGAGAGGCGTGGACTCCGGGCCCGATTAAGGCTCCTCGAAAGTCTTTTCCACCTCGGTATGCTGCACTTACATCAGAGCCATAAAATGGATAGATATCAGTAGCGAAGTTTAGCTCATTATTCTTAGCAATTTCAACTAGTTTGTTGATAATCTGATAATCATAAGGACCACTTGAGTCTTTGCAACAAATTGAAACATCTTGTTCAGTACAGCTTAAATCAGCGCCAATGCAACCCATATCAACTGCGATAAGTTCATCTAATTCAGGAATGAAAGACGCTCCATGGCCAACTTCTTCATAAGTAGAGATAATAAAGGTCAAATTAGCGTATGGTTTTATTGATTCATCCTTTAGATACTTTAACAATCCTAAAAGAATCGCTACCGAAATTTTATCATCTAAGAAGCGACTTTTAATAAAACCAGACTTAGTTATTGTGGTTTTTGGATCGAAGAAGATGAAATCTCCAGGAGCGATACCCAATTTTTTTACATCGTCTGCATTTTTTACTAACTCATCAATTCTTACAAACATATTATCAGGATTTCTGGATAATGAACCAGCATCCTTATAAACATGAGTTGAAGGACTATTAGATAAAAAAGTACCTTGAAAACTTTTGTTATCTCTGGTTCTTATTGTACAGTATTCACCATCTAAAGTTGGCCAAATCGGACCACCTATTGTAGTGAATTTTAGTTGGCCATCTGAGGTAATGCTTTTTACCATCGCTCCTAAGGTATCAACATGACCACTCAAACCAATAATTTTATCAGTTTTTCCCTTAACATCAATGAGCAGATTACCTTTTTTTGTAAGCGTGGTTTCATAACCTAAGTCTTGAACTAAATCGGTAATCTTTTCGATTACTTCATGTGTATAACCGCTGGGAGAGGGGATGCTAAGGATTTGCTTAGCGTAATCAAAGATTATTTTTCCATAATTATCAATCATTATTAATATTCCTTTCCTGTAATAGAGTTTTATATGATAATTATATCATAAATATCGATGATATTTTGAACTTATAAATCTTATTTAAATAATTGATTCTTTATGATAAAATGTTAATAAGGAATGATTCTTATGGTTGTAGTATTTGGAGGCAGCTTTAACCCACCAACAAAAGCGCATAAAGAAATCTATCACCTCGTTGAACAGAAGGTGGGTTTTAATCATTTTATTTTTTTACCGGTTTCGAATAAATATCAAAAGCAGAATTTAATTGATGACAAGTACCGGGTAAAAATGTTAGAACTTTTGATTTCTGAGTTACCAAAGGCTAAGCTTTCCCTTCTAGAGATAGAAGATCCTAATTACTTAGGTACTTATGAAAGTTTAAAACGATTTAGTCAAGATTATCCTGATGAAGAAATTGCTTTTATCGTTGGTTCAGATAATTTAGTTAATTTTAAAAGATGGATTAATGCCAAGGCTTTAGTTGAAGAATTTAAGTTTATTGTCATTAATCGTAATCATCAAAATGCTTCAGATATAATTCAAAAGAATCCGCTTTTAAGTCAAAACGCGGATAATTTCATTATTTTAAACGGATTTAAACAATCGATATCTTCGAGTGCTTTTAGAGATAGTTTGGATCCTTACTACGTTACCGAAAATATCTATCAATATATTATGAAAAACAACTTGTACTAAGGGAGATTTATATGGAAAAAGGATTTTTAAAAGTAGCTTTAATAACACCGAAAGTAGAAGTCGCTAATCCGATATTCAATGTTAAAGAAATGATAAAATCTTTGGAAAACCGGAATGTTCATATTGCGGTATTTCCAGAATTATCAATTACATCTTATTCTTGTGGAGATTTATTCTTCCATAAGAATCTTTTAGACGATGCTTATAAAGGTTTGCAATATTTTTTGAAAAACAATAACTTTTCTGGAATCTCTGTACTTGGTATGCCAATTGTTTTAGGTGAAGTGGTTTTAAATTGTGCAGTTGTAGTTCAAAATGACAAGATTTTAGGTGTTGTTCCTAAATTTTACTTGCCAAATACTAAAGAATATTATGAAAAACGCTGGTTTAATTCTGGCTTTGACTGTATTGATAATTATCCGAGTATTGAACTTTTAAAACAGGAAGTTCCGTTTGGAAATCTGCTTTTTAGCTGTGATGACTTGTGTTTTGGAATTGAAATATGTGAAGATATGTGGGCAACAATTTCTCCAGGGAATCTCTTAAGTGTTAATGGTGCAGATTTAATTATCAATCTCAGTGCTTCAAATGAAGTTTTGGGTAAAGAAAACATTCGTAAAAATGCGGTTTTGGAACATTCCCGTAAAAATAGTGGAGCCTATATTTATGTTAGTGCCGGTGCTTCTGAATCAAGTTCTGATACAGTTTTTTCTGGCCATAATATAGTCGCTAATAATGCAAGATTACTTAAAGAAATCAATGTCTTTTCTTTAGAAACTACAGTTCTTGAAACTGATATTGATATCAGTAGATTAAAATATGAAAGAAGAATCAATTCATCATATCGTGACTCTGTTCTTAAATACCGATTAAAGTATCAAACTGTATACTTTTCAATGCCGAAAATTGAAAACTTTAAATTTTCTTTGGTTTGGGATAAAGAACCTTTTGTACCAAAGAAAAATCTTAAAGAAAGTTTTAAAAGAATTTCTTCAATTCAAGAATTCGGTCTTGCTAAACGTCTTAGTTATACAAACATTAAACGCTTGGTTTTAGGCGTTAGTGGTGGATTAGATTCATCTTTAGCACTTTTAGTAGCTGTAGGTGCTTTTGAATATTTAAAGATTGATAAAAAAGAGATTTATGCATATACACTTCCGGGATTACATACATCAAATAGAACTAAGCACAACGCTAATAGACTGATGGAATTATTAGGTGTTAGCGTTAAGGAAATAGATTTAAAGAAACATATTGAAGATCATTTGGAATTAATTGAACACGATAAAAAAACTCAGGACACTACCTATGAAAATACTCAAGCTAGAGCTAGGACAATGGTTTTAATGAACTTAGCCAATAAGTTGAATGCGCTTGTTTTAGGTACCGGAGATTTATCAGAAATTGCTCTAGGATGGTCAACTTATAATGGCGATCAAATGTCGATGTATAACGTAAATGGGGGAATTCCTAAAACTGTAGTTAAATTTATGATTAAAGCATATGCAGATTATAAGTATGATGGGGAGTTAAGAGAAATTCTCTACGACATTATTGACACGCCAATATCACCTGAATTAATCGAAAGCCAATCAACAGAAGAAATTATTGGTAAGTATGAAATCAACGATTTCATACTCCATCGTTATATGATTGCTGGAGATATTAATGAGCGAATTATCTACTTATTAGAGAATGTATTTGGGCTTGAAGGAAAACTTGCTAAAGATTATGTCGACAATTTCTTTAAGCGTTTCTTTTCTCAACAATTTAAACGCGCTGCTAGTCCAGATTCACCTAAAGTTTTTGATTTTTCTTTGTCACCGAGAAGTGATTTTAAAATTGTTTCTGATGTCAAGAGGTCCTCATGAAGAAAGTTGTAGTTGGTTTGTCAGGAGGAGTGGATTCTGCAGTTAGCGCATATCTCCTGAAGCAACAAGGTTATGAAGTTATTGGATTGTTTATGCGAAACTGGGATTCTGCAGCTAACAACGATATTTTAGGTAATCCAAGTTTAACTGAAGACATCTGTCCTCAAGAAAAAGATTATCAAGACGCTTTAAAAGTAGCTGAGTTTCTCGGGATAAAGCTATATCGACATGATTTTATTAAAGAGTATTGGGATTATGTGTTTACCTATTTTTTAGAAGAGTATAAAAAGAACAGAACTCCCAATCCTGATGTTTTATGTAATAAATATGTTAAGTTTGCTGGTTTTCAAGAAGTTGCAAAAGAGTTGGGAGCTGACTATTTTGCATATGGTCACTATGCTAGAACTAAAGAAGTTTCGAATGAAATGTTCTTACTTAGGGGTAAAGACGGTAATAAAGATCAGAGTTATTTTCTTTGCCAATTGAACCAAGAGCAGTTAAAGAATAGTTTGTTTCCGGTTGGTGAACTGACAAAAACTGAAGTTAGAAAAATTGCTTTAGATGCTAATCTTCCTACAGCTGAAAAAAAGGACTCTACAGGAATTTGTTTTATCGGGGAAAGAGACTTTAAGAATTTTCTTAAAAACTATATCTTTTCTAAGCCTGGTGAGATTAAGACATTAAATGGTGAAACTCTTGGTAAACATGATGGACTGATGTACTATACGATAGGTCAAAGAAAAGGATTAAATATCGGTGGTGATAGTCGTTTTTATAACGCACCATGGTTTGTCATAGGTAAGAATCTTGAAGAGAATGAACTTTTGGTAGGACAAGGGTTCAATCACCCAACACTCTATGCCAATCGCGTGATTGTAGAAGATGTAAACTGGATAAGTAAAAAACGTTTTTCAGGAAGTTTAGAGTGCCTAGCAAAATTTAGATATCGACAAAAAGATAATTTAGTTATGATTAGTTGGATTGATGAAACCACACTGGAAGTAGTAACTAATAAACCGGTTAGAGCCTGCACTCCAGGTCAGGCAGCGGTTTTCTATGATGGGGAAATTTGTTTAGGTGGCGGAGTAATAAAAAGTGCGTATCAAAACGCTACTAAACTACCTTATTAGGTGATAATTATGAAAAAATTAGGCTTGTGTTTAGCTGGAGGCGGAGCAAGAGGATCCTATCAAATTGGGGTTATGAAGGTTTTGGATGAGCTTGGATATTTAGATCAAGTAAAGGCAATATCTGGAACTAGTATTGGATCAGTTAATGCCAGTATCTTTGCTGGTAGAACTGTTGATGAGATGAAAGAAATCTGGTTTCAATACTCCAATGATGAGTTTAAGAAAAATACTAAAGTGTTTGAAAAGTTGAAAGATAAGAAACTTGAAGTTGTAAAAGAAGGAATCTATGAACTTGAAGCTCTGGAAAAACTTTTAACCAAAAATCTAAATCTAAAAGCTTTGAAAAAACAAGAAACATATGTTACTCTATCGCCAGCTGGAGAAGAAAACGCTGGAATCATGGGAATCTTAAAAGCATCTTATAAACATTATATAAAGCATGACAGCCAAGTTATTTATTCTCCACTTCATGAACAAAATGATAAAGCAATTTACCAACAAGTTCTAGCATCTTGTTCAATACCTGTGGTATTTCCTTCGATGAAAATTGGTGAAAACCAAGTATTTGATGGGGGTTTATATGATAACGTTCCAGTTAAACCACTTGTAGATGCTGGCTGTGATACCATAATTGTTATTCACTTGCAAAGAATTTTCTTTGTTAATAAAAGCAAGTATCCCGGAGTAACGTTTCATGAGATTAAACATTGGGGTTCTTTGGGAGGAATGTTGAACTTTGATTCTAACCAAGCACAGAAACGTTATGAACTTGGTTACAAGGATGCTAAAAAGTACTTTTCAGAGAATCCATTAAATTAAAGAAATTAACCTGCTCTTAAGTATTATGTAAGTAAAGAGGAGGTTTTTTTTATGAAAAAAATTGGTCTAATTGCGATTTTACTACTGGCTTTAACAATGATTGAGATTAGCGTTAAAGCTGAAGATTATTCAAATTATCAAGAGATTGTATTTGATAATGATGATGCTTATCTATTAAAAAACTATTCAAGTTCAAACTACAAATCAGCTTACAAGAAGATTTCTAGAAGGAAATTCATGGGCTGGAAAGTCTATGTGGTTCACAAGAATGAACCTCTTGAATTTGTTTCGGAAACTAAGTTAAAAATCTATAATAACGGTTATACGCCAATCAAACACAATATCAAATTGGAAACTAAAGAAGAAACTAAACATCAATTACAAGCTTCTGGTAGCATCAAAATTTCTATAGATGGTAAGTTAAAAGAGTTTAAGGGCGGAGTTGATCAGGAGATTAAGTCTTCAATATCTTATTCAAAAACAACTACTAGTATCGAAAATTATGAGTTTCAAATTGTAATTGATCCAAAAACTTATGTGAAAATAATTACTAGAGGAACCGGAGAGATTAGTAATGGTGTAGCTCAGAGCTATGTTTTTTGGATAAAAACAATTAAGGGTGGATGGGAAATATTTACTGTACAAACAGAATATTATGAGATAATTAAGGAAAGAATCAGATGAAGAAGTTAGTGTTTTATAGTTTGATTGGTTTTATGTTTATTGCCGTTATACTTATACTTCTTATCAAGCCAAAGAACAATAGCATTAACATCTTAAGTGTTGAGAATAATTATATGCGGATAATTACTGAAAATGAGCCTTTGAGTATTGTTTTATTCTATGATGATGTTGATAACTTTTTGCTGGAAAAGACCAATATTAGCCGAGTAAGTATTAGTGATGAGTATAATGAAATTGAATTAACAATTGATAGTATTGATGTAAGTGCTGTCCCAATAACTTACCAAAACAATCACTACTATGAAGCTACTTTTAACTTAAATTTTGATTGGAATAATCTTGAGGGATTAAACTTAAATTTTTCCTCAGCTAAATTGAATATAAATTATATAAATGAAGTTAAATATAATTTTCAAATCGGAGATGTTAATTTGAGTTTTCTCAGTTTACAATCACCTGCCTATCTAGATATTAACCGGATGTATGGAATAGTAAATGAGATTGGTGATTCGAAAACCTTACTTGCAGTAGCACTTAAGTTAGATAATCTTACTAATAGTCCAATAACGATTAAAAATATCTACAGCAACAATCTGAAATTAGGATTCAATTTAGAAAACACTAAGATTACTAAAGAAGTATACTTAGCGGAAACTAATATCCAAGAAGTAATCCCTGATTACTATTTGATTGAGAATCCAAACGCAATAGATATCCATTTAAATGAAGAAAATTTTTATATCATCCCTTTAATATATCTAGAGGAATACACAAAAATTACTAGATTACCGATTTATATTGATTACTTATATCAAAATAAAGTTCATACCTATGTTATAGATGATTTCTTATTCTTTAATGAGGGGTTAAATTTAGATGCCAACCAAGATAAAATCACCGAATATATCTATAATTATTCGTAAACTAAATAAGCAATATAGTAAAAATAAAGGAATATTTGATTTTAATATTACTTTTGAGAGTGGGAAGTTAAACTTAATAACTGGGAAAAACGGTTCAGGAAAAACTACACTTTTAAAGTGCATAATGAGATTAGTAAATTATCAAGGTAAAATTGAACGAAGGAAATTAAAAATTGGCTATGCTCCGGAAAACTATCTTATGCCTGAAGCATTGACGGTAAATGAGTTTTTAATTAGCATTGGTAGAGTAAAAGGGCTGTCAAAGATAATGTATAGAGAAAAGAGTTTTGATTTTTTTGAATTGTTTAATATCAAGAATTATCAGCATAAATTGATTAGAACTTTATCAAATGGGACAAAACAAAAGGTCAATCTAATTCAAGCTTTAATCCACAACCCAAAGATAATTATTCTTGATGAACCACTTGTTGCTTTAGATTATGATAGTCAACTAGCCTTAATTAAGTATTTAAGAGAAGTAGCTAAAACTAGATTGGTAATTATATCCACTCATCGTCCAGAAAAGTTTACTTCGCGTAATAAGGTGATATATGAGTTAGAGAACGGTAAATTGAATGCTGAATTTTCTTAAACTACAGTTTAATTATCTGTTTTCTAAATTCTATATGTTATTTTATTTCCTTGTACTTTTTTTTCTTGTTGTAGGATTTTTTATTAGTACTAATCTTGATATTGGGAGATTATATTTAGATGCATTTAGAGAGGAATTTTATCAAGAGTACTTAACTCAGTCATTTATGATTGTTGAAATAATTTTAGGGATATTTTTGATATTTTCGACATCTTTATTGTTTAGTAAAAGTAATGAGGGTTTATTTGTCTATACAGTGTCGGATATAAAAAGTAAGTTTCAATTTTTAACTTCGCGGATATTGACAGGCATATTTTTAAATTTGTTCTCGATTATTTTTTCTGTGATCGCCTGTATTTTTGTTATGAAAATGTGGACACCATTCAGGTATGAGACAATATTTATTTTAAAGATATTTGCCTTGATTTCGCTAAAAATAGTATTTTTTCAATCACTCGTTTTTTTCTTACAAGCATATACGAATAACTTTTTTCTAGTCATTATCCCCATTGGTTTGTTTTGGTATATTCAAACAATAGAAATCACTGTTGAAGGCTTAAGTAAAATTGAATTGTTGATCTTAGAAATTGTTCCCCTTTTCACCAATGAGACTTCCAGTATAAATATATATAAAGACTTATACCAATATACTATAATTATAGTTATTATCATTTTGTTCAGTTATCTTATTTCTTCCATAAAAGACCACAGTTGAGTCTGTGGTCTTTTAATAATTTGTTTTATTGCATTTGTTCATTTATTTTGCTATAATTATTTATTATTGGAGGGTTATATGTGTGGTATAGTTGGTTACACTGGTGAGCTTAAAGCTACCGATGTTATTTTGAATGGGCTACAAAAACTTGAATATCGCGGTTATGATTCTTGTGGTATAAGTTTCTTTGATC
>Ga0172382_10005715_pt1 | contig 18437 bp, 21 predicted proteins | sample Leawel138RmetaG_FD_122245 | JGI IMG/M metagenome (GOLD analysis project Ga0172382, IMG submission 122245) | Leachate microbial communities from a municipal landfill in Southern Ontario, Canada - Leachate well 138R metaG | ecosystem: Engineered > Solid waste > Landfill > Unclassified | place...
TCGGCCGGCACGCTGCGCAGGCTGATAGCTACGCGCGCCGGCCTCTTGCCACCCACCTCAACGAAGGCTCAGATCAACCCAGGACTCTCGCTCCGGCTGGATGAGAAACGGGGGTCACGTCACCTGGACGCCCTCCAGAGCATCGAACGGCTGGTGGCCGCCAGCGATGAAGTCGGCAATGACCTGCTCGCGGACCCCTGAGCTGCGCCAGTCGCCCTTGGGAAACTCCAGAAGCTTGGCGCCAGTACAGACCTCAAACGAAACCTCGACGCCATCCATGTCGAACGTCTGCATGGATGTCGCCAGATACCTGTCAACGCCTTCATTGTAGGTGCGAATGCAGGACAGGATGTGCGCCACGTCACCGTCAGAGCGCCGCAGCATCCGCTCGACGGTCCGAAAATTCATGATCGGCGTCTCCTCGTTGCCGAAAAACATACCGCTGTTGTCCGAGGTGATGATCAGCTGGTTGACCAGCACGACCATGTCAGCGAAGTGCTCCAAGCCTCCCGGTGGCAGAAGCGATCGAATGAAGCTTATGCCCTTGGACGTCTTCAGGAAGGCGTTGATCGCTTCCACCTGGCGGAAGGCCTTCGAGACACTATCCGGCGCCAGCACCCGCAGCTGATCCTTCCCCCACAAGGGTGGAAGCGGACTCTTCACCTCACAGACTAGCAGCACGAAGCCGAGTGTCGGCTCCTCAGAGATGATCAGCAGGTCAATGTCTGGAAGCGTGTGATCGAGCTCGCGCAGAGACACGTCCGAGTGCGCAATGAAGCCCTGCCCTTCAAACGCAGTCGCTAGCCTCCTCGTGAACTGCGCGCCGAGGATGTTGCTGACATTGGCGAGGAAGGTTTTAGGACGTCGTTGAGCGACGACCCGGAGAAGCTGCACCAAGCCTTCCGCCGTGGAGAAGTGCCAAGGTCGCATGATGATGTGGTGGGGAGCCGCCCCTTCGCGAAACAGGGAGAAGTAGCTCGCATCGAGGCGGCCTCGGACCGCCTTTGCATCAAAGACGATATCGCTGAGAATCTTGCCCACGGCGTCGCGGGCGACGCCGGTCTCCTCGGCAAGTGCATCCTCAAGGCCCGCCGCATCCATGAAGACGGAACCGAACGCCTCGTTCACCTCACTTTGGTAGCGGTGATAGAGCGCCTTAATCATCATGGCCCGGTAGATGCTATGGGCCTGCGCGTAGGTGTAGCCTCCCAGGTCGATGTCCGCTCCCCGATCAAGGATCGAGAAATAGGCGGCAAGCTTGTGGTCTGCCTCAGCGGCGACGAGAGGTCCAACAGCTTCAAGGGCCGGCCCCACCGTCCACTCGTCCTGCCCCTTCAGCAGAGCGATGATCTCCCTGACGGTTCCATCCCGCCCCGCGAAGTGATTCATGGAATTGAGGACATACTCGTTCCAGGCTGTGAAGAACTGGCGCGGGATCGTTCGATCGGCGAAGCGGATTTCCACCCGGCGTTCCTCGATCGACCAGTCGAGTGAGCCCGGAGCGTTGTAGGCGTAGTAGAGCAGGTCTCGAACCATGTGGTAGTGGCTCCCGAACATCAGGTCCTCCGCCACAACTTCGATGTCCGGCTCTTCGCCAGCGCGTCCGCTCACCAGGTGGGAAGCGAAGGTGATGATGCCGTCATTTAAAGCGGCGGCCATGCCACCGATGGGTTGCCGCAGGGCGGCAGCATCCGCGAGGGCGCTAGCCAGGCTAAGGGTCTCGTTGGCGTCGAAGCCGTGGATCGCCCGGCGCGCGAACGCGGCGTCTAGCCGAGCCTCGAATGCCCTGATCTGATCCTTCGTCACCGACGCCATCCTGGTTCCTCCACGCTATAGCCGGCGAAAACCACCTTGGCGTAGCCACGGTCCATCGGGTGAAGAATCGACTTACAGTTTGTGCAGTGCTGGCAAGGGGTGATTCTATGGGTCCATGCCCAAAGTGCAGCGCAGTAAGCGTCCTCCCCAGCCGCCTCGACATCGGATGACGCTCGCGGGCGAGCACCAGGTCCCTGCTACGCGCAGACGGCGCTATCTGCCGCCGGCTGGCGTCGAGCGAGCTCTGCTTCAGCAGGTCATTCTCAGGAGGGGCCGAGAGGTGCCCGCTGAACGGCAACTCGATCTTCTTCGGTCGCAGCGGGAAAGCGATGTCTGCATCTACTATGCTGGCAATGCCGAGCTTTTGCTGCTCCCAAGCGTCGCAATTGTCGGCTCAAGGGAGGTGTCGCTCGACGGGCTGAGCCGCGCCTATAAGTTGGCGAAGGAGTTGGCGCACGCCGATGTGGTAGTGGCCAGCGGCTTAGCGAAGGGCGTGGACACCGCCGCACATCTGGGGGCGGTTCAGAACGGCGGTCGGACTATGGCCGTGATCGGCACGCCGCTTGAAAAGGCCTATCCGGCCGCGAACGCACCCCTTCAGGAGGAGATCTACGAGCATCACCTGCTCGTCTCGCCTTTCGCGCCGGGCGAGCCGGTCTTCAAGGGCAACTTTCCGAAGCGTAACCGTGTGATGGCCCTGCTTAGCGACGCCACCGTAATCGTTGAAGCATCGGACACGTCGGGATCGCTGCACCAAGCTGCCGAGTGCCTGAGGAGCAACAGATGGCTCTTCATCATGAAGGCCGTCGCCCAGGATGCTAGCCTAACCTGGCCCGCCAAGTTCCTCGGCCAGCCCAAGGTTGCGGTCCTCTCGTCCACTCAGCAGATCCTTGACATCATCGCTCGATGAGCAAGCTCCCCTATAATTTCTGGTGCTATCACCTAACGGAAACAGGCTGCACGTGGCGGCCTGTCGACTACGACGCACGGATCGTCGTCAAGGCGCTGAAGCAGGAGCCATTCAACGGCTATCTCGAGGCCAAGATCGCCGGAGTAAGGCGGCGCTTCGACAGCGACAGCGCCGAGAAGCTGATTCAGCTGATCATGCCCCTGATCGGCGAGCGGCTCAGAAAGGAGATCGACGGGCCGATCTCAATCGTTCCCGTACCCAACAGCGGGATGGCGGTTGGCCACGAGGGGCCCTTTCGGACAGTAGAGCTCGCGCAGCTTGTCGCCGGCGGCTATGGAGCCGAGGCCAACGTCCGCAGAGCCGTTTGGTGGGACGAACCACGCAATAAGGCTCATCAGAGCAACGACTACCGCCACCCCGATCTCTATGAGCCGCACATGGTGATGGGCGAGGCGCCCACAGCCCCCGTCGTCCTATTCGACGATGTCCTGACGTCCGGCTCTCAAATGACTGCGGCCGCCAGGATGCTGGCCAAGCAGGGCTTTCCACCGGCGCGGGGGCTGGTGGTGGCGCGCGCGACGAAGCTGCAGCACGACGACAAGTTCCTGAGCCGGCGCGAGGACCAGCTCGAGCTGGTCAGCGACCCATTCGACTTCGACGAGATCTGAGGATGCTGATCGCGGCCTACAGGTACTTGGGCGTGTCCTTCCCTCAGAAGATCGTTTCGGAACGAACGGAGAACATGCTATGCTCTTCGCTGGCTGATCAGGACCGTTTGGGACGAGAGCGCTATGCCACGTGACGTCCGGGAAGTCGCAAACGCGGTCCTGGATTGCGCCGAGGGCGCAGGCTACCGCCTGACCAATCTCGCCCTGAACAAAGTGGTCTATTTTGTCCATGCGTGGTTCCTCGCCCAGTACGCCGAGCCCTTGGTCGATTCGAAGTTTGAGGCTTGGCAGTACGGGCCTGTCCATCCGCAGATCTATCGCCAGATGAAGCGTTTCAGAGAGCAGCCAATCGATGGGCGCCTTACGAAGATCGATCTGGACTCCGGGGAGGACGTGCCGTTCGCGGTGTGTCTAAGCGAACGCGAGCGCGAGGTCGTGGAGCGGGTGACGCTATTCTACGCACGGCATTCAGCATCGAAGCTCGTGCAGATTTCCCATGAACCCGGAGCGCCGTGGGATCAGGTCTGGTCCTCAGCCGAGAGCACAGCTTGCCCGGGCATGGAGATCCCTGATCAGGTGACCGAATCATACTACCGTGGAAAGCTCGCCAAGCGTTCCTAGGATTCAAATGGTCGATATCCGCAAGACGCCATCCTTGCAGCACGCGGTGGCGCTGATCGCCGACACGGTGCCCGGCACGGTTCGCAATCTAGAGCGCTTAGACGCAGCAAAAATCGCGATCTCGCTGAATCCCGGTCGACGCCTATTTAAACCAATGATGGAGGGCCAAACCGTCGGGTGGGCGGTCGGTCAATGCAAACTCGCCAAGCCGCACAACGTCGGTCCGAACATCGATCTGGTCGAGGCATTCGGGCCATTCGCTGCGGATAAGGCGGTCCGTTGGTTTCGCGAGTCCGAGAAACTCTTCTACCCGATTGGCAGCGGCGTTGTGATGCCGGTCCAGCCGGCGGGCTTCTGGGCGCACGACGGTAAGCTTCAAGTGCTTTGGGTGCAGTCCTGGAAGGGCCGGACGCTCGACCCGCTACAGAAGGCGATCTTCCACACCGTCCTGCGGGAGGCTCTCTTTGTGGGGGACTTTAAGGAGGCTGACCTTGAATGGCTGGATTTGCGCGAGCAGGCCAAAGGCAGCGGCCGCGGCATCGAAGTTCTCAACGGCGATCAGCTGGGCTTGGTTTCCCGTGCGGAACTGGCCGAGTACCTCCGCATACTGCTGGCCGCGTTCGAACAGTACGCTGACACCAAGGCCAAACGTCGCACGGAAGAGAGAGCTGAGGCGGCGAAGCGTCCAAAGGACCCGCTGCCGCTCTTTCCTGAAGAGCCCTAGGGGCACTGGCACTTTCTCAAGCCCATCGGTTGCGCTCCTAGTCCCCGCCAAAGCCAGTGAGCTCCGGAGGCAGGTACCTTGACGAGTGCGCAACCCAGAACATATCGTGAACTCCGGGAACATGCAACGCCGGCTTTCATCCCGGGCGGCGCTCCGACGCACACTTGGGTGCGTGCCCGGAATCGTGCTGATGGTAGGTTTAAGACTGGTGGCTCATGCAACTCGCCCTCTCAAATGACGGCCCTGCCGTAAGTTCGATCTCGCCTCGGCGCGAGCTTGGGGCATATGAGGCGATGTGGTTGGAGCAGGGCGCGACGTTCAAAACTGTCGCGGACCGTTTCGCGAAAGATCCGAGCGCCCTCCCCTCAGACTTCAGTCCTCCCTCCCAGGCCGACGCATGCGCCGCAGAGGTCTTCGCGAAGCTGAAGGCGGCCGGCGTCCACCTGTTCGGGATCCGTTTGCACCACGCTGGCGACTATCCGCAGAAGCTCCGTGACGCGCGCCATCCGGTGGAGATGCTCTACTATCAAGGTGCCTGGGAACTGACGGAGACCCGATGCGTGGCGATCGTCGGCAGTCGCAAGGCTTCTCCGGCAGGAATTCAGCGCGCCCAACAGCTCGCGCGAGCGCTGGTAAGGCGCGACTTCACCGTGGTCTCCGGCCTGGCGGAGGGCATCGACACGGCCGCACACACCGCAGCCCTGGCGGAGCCCGGCGGCCGCACCATCGCCGTGCTCGGTACGCCGCTTGGCGTGGTCTATCCCAAGCCAAACGCCGCGCTTCAGGCGCAGATCGCAAGAGATCATCTGGTGATCTCCCAGGTCCCGGTGCTGCGATACTCTCGACAGGCGGTTCCGCAAAACCGCTTGTTCTTCCCTGAGCGCAACGCAACCATGAGCGCCCTAACTGACGCCACCATCATCATTGAGGCCGGCGAGACCTCCGGCACCCTCACTCAGGCCCGCGCGGCTCTGCATCAGGGCCGAAAGCTGTTCATCCTGGAATCTTGCTTCAAAAACCCCGCCATCACTTGGCCGGCACGGTTCGAGGCTGAGGGCGCGATCCGGGTGCGCAGCTACGAGGATGTCTGGACCGCTCTCGGATAGGCCGATGCGGTTGCTCCAGATCGACGAAAGCAATCGCGACCAGCACACACGACTGACCGCCGAGGACCAGTGCTTACATATTTATGAGTACACCAGCGGCCAAAATTTTGCCTTTAGCGACACGAACAACCTGATCAACAACCTCAAGAAGAAGCCCTCGAGCAGCGAGGCGCAGCTTCGCTATAAGCGGAGCGCCATTGCAAGCTGCGCCAGCGACTTCGCCAAGGCGCTGAACGAAAAGTGGCTGCAGGTGGCGACGCTTGTTCCCGTCCCGCCATCCAAGGCTCTCGGCCATCCCGACTTCGACAATCGCATGGAACAGGTGGCGCGATTGATCCGGCCGGGCCAGGACGTCCGCAACCTCGTCGTCCAGCGTGAGAGCACCATCGCGGCGCACGAAGCTGCTCCCGGTGAGAGGGTCACCGTCGAGCAATTGCTTGACCTCTACACCATCGACGAGAGGCTCGCCGAACCGCTACCCAGCGTCATCGGCATCCTCGACGACGTGCTGACCGCCGGCACCCACTATCGGGCCATGCAGATCGTGCTGCAGCGGCGCTTCCCGAAAGCGCAGATCATCGGCCTATTCGTCGCCCGCCGCGTCTTCTCAAACCCGTTCGAGATGGCACACGATTGAACATCGGTGAACGCTCTGGCACCGCGGTCGAAAATCCTTCGGCGTCTGCAAATCCGACTGAACCACAGGTTCGCTGGAGTCGGGTTGGGCTCAAGCCATCAACAAACGATCGCTGCTCTGAGCGGATCTGCCCGTCGGTCGCTTAGCGTCGCGAGTTCGCCTTCAATGGTTGCCATCCAGACTGCCCCGAGGGGACCTTCCGAGCTTCGCCTAAGAGTCACATCACCCCATTCCCGGTGCGCTCGGCCAGCGTCCGCTCGTGTCTCTAGACTACCTAAGGGCTTCCCGCCCGGCTGCCGGGGCAGGGGCGAGGGTCAGGGCTGCGGCGGTCGCCGTTCATGTGGCGGTCTGGTTCGGCTGGTGCTTCGGCCGTTATGTTGGGGTGGCTGGCGAACGGTGGTGATGGCGATGGTCTCGCGCACATCGCAGGGGCCGCTGACGCGCGACGTCGGTGGAGCTACGATCGGTCCATCGGAGCTGCCGTCTGCCTCCTGATCGTGTGCGGGATCGGCGGGGTGCAGGTCCTCAGGTTCGGCCGGCCTGCGCGGTCTCTCGTGGCGTAGGGGGTCAAGGTCCGGCGCGTGGTGCAACGGCGGTCCTTGGGCTTTCATCCCCTGGGCTGGCGCCCATTCCTCGCGAGGCAAGAAAGCCGTCCTCGCCGTCCTCCGCTCCGCTCCGGGCCTTCGGCTGCGCCGCGCGCCGCATGACCTCGACTCTGGTTCGCCATCGAGGCCGCGGCAGGCGCGGTCCGAAACCCAAGGAGACTTCCCATGGCGACCATCGGCACCTTCATGAAGAGCGAAGACGGCAGCTACAACGGCTCGATCAAGACGCTCAGCCTCTCCGTCAAGCAGGCCCAGCTGAGGCCCGTCCAGAAGGAGAGCGAGAACGCCCCCGACTTCCGGATCTTCGCCGGCGGCACCGAGTTCGGGGCGGCCTGGAAGAAGACCTCGCGCGAGAACCGCGACTATCTCTCGGTCAAGCTCGACGACCCCAGCTTCCCGGCCCCGATCTATGCCAACCTGGTGGACGCCGAGGAGGGCTACAGCCTGGTGTGGTCCCGCAACACCCGTACCTCGCACTAGCGTCTCAGGCGGCGGCGTCTCCGGACGCCGCCGCCGATCCCGCTTCGACGTTAGGGTCGGCGAGGCGCCGTGAGGGCGGCTTCGACTCGGGAGAGAAGGGCCGTCAGCGCGTCGAGTGCGCCGCCAGGCTCTGGCAGCCGCCAGGCGAGATAGGCGGGATACCGCAGCGTCTGGGCGAGGTGCGGCATGGCGAGGTCGCCGATCACGGCGGCGATTGCTCCGTCGGCTGGGTCGACGTCGAGGCCGCCGTCGATCGCGCAGCGCAGGCAGAGCGGCAGGTCGTGGCCGAGGCGGATGAGTTGCTCGTCGTCCACATCCGTGCTGGCGATGACCGCCTTCAGCGCCAGTTCGGCGCTGTGGGCGATCAGCATGAAGTAGGGCGCCAGGACGGCGGGCGCGACGCCGCCGAGCCGAAGGGCGGCGGCCGCAGCCGCATACGCACCGGCCTGCTCGAGCAGGCGTCGGCTGCGGGAGAGGTGAGGGCGGGTCATCGGCCTACCGCCAGAGTCGCTGGATGTCGGATCGGCAGCCCTGCAGCAGGACGCGGGCGTCCGGATGGTCCTCGGCGTCCAGGAACCACAGCAGGGCGTCGAGCTTGGCCAGCACGCCCGCCCGGCTTGTCGCCGCCGTCGCCTTCAGCTTCGGCAGCAGGCGGTCATAGGCCTGGTCGATCTGGGCGAGCTGGTTGTTGATCGCGTCGAGCTGGGCCGCCTCCGGCACGGCGGCCTGCGCTTCCTTGGAGAGCTTCGGCCAGTCGCGGTGCTTGAAGAGCCAGGCCTCGATGGCCTGCCAGGCGATGATCAGGCGGCGCTGCTCGGTCTCCAGGGCGCACCATTGCTCGCCGATTAGCTGGGCGGGGTCGCCCGCGGCGGCGGCTGTCGCCGAGGGGATCGGGAGGGCGAGCGCGCTCGCGCCCTGGATCAGGGCGCGACGGCTGGGCGCGCGCTCGCGTGCGTTGGTTGAACTAGACATGTAACGTCTCCGCCCGGAGCGACTCACCCGAGCGCGCTGGCGTGTGTGACAACGTCACAACTATGGCGCCTCGTCACAACATGGTCAATGCGGGGACGGCATGGCGGCCATCACGCCTTTGCAACTGCGGCTGGCTAGGTTCGCGCTCGGGCTGGGCGTTCGCGATCTCGCCGCGGTTGCCAACGTTTCGCCCACAACCATCACCCGCTACGAGCTGGGGCGCGGCGACATCCACGGCGCGATCCTCGAGCGGTTGCAGCGGACCTTGGAAGGTCGTGGTGTCGTTTTCGTCGAGGCCGACGCCTCCGGCAGCGCAACGATTCGCCTGAAGGAATAAGCGGGCGACGACGCGCCCAGCGGAACCGCCGGCCGCCGACGGGTTGTTTATACGTATGGAAGTACGTACATTGGCTGCGGGGTCGCCAGCCCTGAAGCGGAGAGGACATGACCACCAAGCCCACCCAGCGCTCCGCCTCCCGCGGAGGGACGAGCGGACGTTTCGTGACCGGCGCGCCGGAGGTCGGCGCGGTGGAGCCTCGCGCCTACAAGGGCAAGGTCACGACGACCGGCAGCTCCAAGGCGGTTCGCCTCGCCAAGCAGTTCTTCGCCGATCATCCCGAGTTCGTGGTGAGCGCCGACGTCACCGTCCGGTCGGTGTCCCCCGGCTACGTCCTGATGGCGGTCGAAGCGAAGGCCGTAGGCCAGAAGTCCGACGAGCTGGATCCGGTCGTGGGCGCCTTCCTCTCGTTCCTGGAGGCGGACCTGAAGGCCAGCCCGCACAAGGTCCAGCCGCTGGAGCTGTCGCGGGTGGCGGCGCTCGTCGAAGGGGTCGAGCCTCTTCGTGACGATGAGGAGTTGCCGGCGGACTTCGCGCTCTGACGATGGCGGACGCGGCGGCGCCCGTTCGGAACGGCTGGACGCTGCTGGCCACCGAGGAGTTCAACCGTCAGCTCACGAGCCTCGCCTCGGAGGTGGAAGCCATTCGCGCCGACGACCCGGAGGGATGGCGGACGCACCCCAGGGCCAAGTTCCTGGCGCGGGTGGTCGACATTGTCCTGAACGAGGTTCCCAGCGATCCGGGCCACAAGGCTTTCCGTCAGGGGTCGACATTGGGCGAGGCCTACAAGCACTGGTTCCGGGTCAAGTTCCTTGGCCGCTTTCGCCTGTTCTTCCGTTGGGACGGGAAGGCGAAGGTCATCATCTACTGCTGGCTGAATGACGAGAACACGCTGCGCAAGGCGGGCTCGAAGACGGACCCCTATGCGATCTTCCGGCGGCGATTGGAGAAAGGCGACCCGCCCGACACTTGGGCGGATCTGGTCGGCGCCTCGGGGCCGCTGAAGGCCTGACCGCCTCAGCTGTCGAACAGTCCCGCGAACTCCGGGTCGGCGTAGTGGCGGACCTTGCCGGCGACCAGGGGGGCGCGGCCGGGTCTGAGGACGAGCATTAGGTGGTCGGCGAGGCGCATGACCTCGTCCGGTGTGAGCAGGTCGCGGCGGACCCGCTGCTCGCTCCAGGTCTGGCCTTCGCCCGAGGAGATCGAGCCGCCCTGCATCGAGGTGCTCGACCCGGAGCTGCTCGACGTTCCCTGGGCGATGAAGGTCTCGGTCGTCACGCCCAGCGTGCGCGAGACCCATTGGGCGGTGTCGATGTCGGCGACGTTGAAGACCTGGGTGACGGCGGCGTTGGCTAGGAAGGTGCCGTGGCGCTCCCCGTAGAGCGCCTTCAGCTGGTGCAGGTCCTGCAGGATCGCCCAGAGCTGGACGCCGTAGCCCGCCATCAGCCCGTAGGCCTGGGCGAGCGGCTCCAGGCGTCCCAGCGTCGCGAACTCGTCGAGCAGGAAGAGGATGGGGGAGGGGGCGTTGCGCCCGTCCGCTGGGCCGCTGCGCGCGAGCGCGTGCAGCGCCTGGGCGACCAGCAGGCGCAGCCAGCGGGCGTGGGCGCCGAGCCGCTCGGGCGGAAGCACCAGGAAGACGGTGGCGCGCCGGTCGCGCAGGTCTTCGAACGCGAAGTCCGATCGCGCCAGGCTGCCGGTGATCCGGCCACTGTCGAGGAAGTGCGTGTGTCGCTGCGCGGCTGAGAGCACGCCGGTGGCCTCGCGGTCCGCCTTGCCGAGGTGGCGGTTGGCGGCGCGGGCGACGAGGCCGTCCGCAGCTTGGCTGGCCTGCATCGCCTTCAGCGTCGCGCCGAAACGCGCCGGCGCGGCGGTGAGGAGGTCGCGCACGGCGGCCAGCGTCGGGCCCTCAGGCGGCGGGTGGGTGATCACGTGCATGATCAGGCCGGCGATCAGCGCCTTGGCCTCTTCGTTCCAGTGCGCCTCGCTCACCTGCTGCGGCGGATCGTAGACCAGCGCCTCGGCGATCAGGGCGGCGTCTTCGGAGAGGTCGGTCCCGAAGGGATCGAGCGCGGCCAGCGGGTTGTAGCTGGACGCGGGCTGGCCGGAGACGCCAAACGGATCGAGGACGTGGACCGGGCCGAACCGTGATCGCGCCCGCGCGGCGATCCGCGCGTTCTCGCCCTTGGGATCAACGCAGAGGACGGCGCGGTCGGCGGTGAGCAGATTGGGCAGGACGACGCCCACGCCCTTGCCGGACCGCGTCGGCGCGAAGGTCAGGAGATGGCCGGGGCCGTCGTAGCGCATCAGCCAGCCGCCGAAGGCGCGGCCGATGATCAGGCCGGCGGGTCCGCCGAGCGCGCCGCGGGCGCGGCGCGCGTCGGCGAACCGGGCGCTGCCGTGCGTGGTGACAGGGCCCGAGGCCGCCTGAGCGCCCTTCCTCAACAGCAAGCCCAGCGCCGCGCCGGTCGCCATCGCGGCCAGGGGGATCACCCACTCGGCGAGCACGGGCGTCAGGCCGAAGTGGTCGCGAACGAACAGGAAGGGGAGGCTGCCGGCGACTAGGCCCCAGAACCCGCCTGCCAGCGTCGGCCAGATCGCGCCGGGCGCCAACCTCATCCGGCGCGCGTCAGGTCGGCGGCGAAGGCCCTCTGGCCCCGCCGCCGCCAGAGAAGCCGCTCCGCGTCGCCGTCGGCAGCCCGCAGGCGATCCGCCAGCTCCAGGAAGGCGCCGTAGAGCACGGCGCGATCATCGTGCGTGAGGTCGTCGAGACGGGCCTTGGCGACCAGGCCGCCGAGCTCGATCAGGTGGCGGGTGCGTTCGCGGCGCTCCACGACCCAGCTCCTCGTATCCTGACGCGCGCGGGCGGCCTCAGCTCGCGCGCGCGCCGCCGCCGTCCGCCGAAGGCTGCGCGCCGCCGCCTGCAGCCGCTCGCGCAGCCCCGGCCTGCCGCTGAAAAAAGCTCTGCCCGGCCTTGCGCCAGACCTCCCGGGTCGCAGCGTCGGCCTTGGCCGCCGCGAGCAGCGCGCCGGCCAGCGCCTCGATCGGCAGGGCGTCGGCGCCGGTCGCCGTCACCAGCTCGCCGAACTGGGTGATCCTGCGCCCCTTCAGCGCCTTCGCCCGGCGCTGCAGGGCCTCCAGTTCGGCGTCGAGGTCGCGCGGCTTCTTCATGGCGAACGGCTCCATTGTTTCGAGCCTGAGCTTCGCGCGGCGCTCGGCCGGCGGGCCACCGGTAAGCTTACGGGTTGGCCCGCCCGTCACTCACGGCCGAAGGTCTGAGTGCGCGCTTATACGTCGCTGGCGCGACGTGCCCGGAGGAGGGGAGGGCGGCATGGCGATCTACCACTTCTCGGCCAAGGTGATCTCCCGGGCCCGCGGATCGTCCGCCGTGGCGGCGGCCGCCTACCGGTCGGGCGCGCGGCTCGAGGACGAGCGGCTGGGGCGGGCGCACGACTTCTCGGCGAAGGCGGGGGTCGTGCATTCGGAGGTGCTGCTCCCGGACGGCGCGCCCGCGCGCTGGGCCGACCGCGGGGTCCTCTGGAACGAGGTCGAGGCGCGCGAGGTCCGCAAGGACGCCCAGCTCGCCCGCGAGGTGGAGTTCGCGATCCCGCGCGAGCTCAGCCAGGCCGACGGCGTGCGGCTGGCCCGGGACTTCGTCGCCCGCGAGTTCGTGGCCAAGGGGATGGTCGCCGACCTCAATGTCCACTGGGACGTGGGCTCCGACGGGATGGCCAAGCCGCATGCGCATGTGATGCTGGCGTTGCGCGCCGCCGGGCCCGAAGGGTTCGGGGCGAAGGTCCGCGACTGGAACGCCACCGAGCGGCTGGTGGAATGGCGCCAGGCGTGGGCCGATCTCGCCAACGCGCGGCTGGCGGAACTGGGTTTCGATGCGCGGATCGACGCCCGCTCGCTGAAGGACCAGGGCCTTAGCCTCGAGCCCCAGAACAAGATCGGCGCCTCGGGCGCACGGCGCGAGCTTCATGGCGAAGCGGCGGAGCGGGCGGCCGAGCATCGGGACATCGCCCGGCGCAACGGCGAGACCATCCTCGCCGCGCCGGGTGTCGCGCTGTCGGCGATCACGCGCCAGCAGTCGACCTTCACCGAGCAGGATCTCTGGCGCTTCCTGCACCGGCACACCGACGGGAAGGGCCAGTTCGAGGCGGCGCTGGCGAAGGTGCGCGCCTCGCCCGAGCTGCTGCGGTTGGGGCGCGACGGCCCGGGCCGGGAGCGGTTCACCAGCCGCGAGATGCTCGCGGTCGAGGAGCGACTGGAGGCGTCTGCGGATCGCATGGCCGGGCGGCGAGGACACGCGGTGTCCGCGCAGGCGAAGGCGGCGGCGCTGAAGTCCGCGGCGGGGCAGGGGCTGTCGCTCTCGAGCCAGCAGCGCGCGGCGGTGGACCATCTCACCCGGCGCGGCGACCTGGCTCTGGTGCTCGGATACGCCGGGACCGGGAAGAGCGCGCTCCTGGGCGTGGCGCGCGCGGCCTGGAAAGGACAGGGCTATCGGGTGCGCGGCGCAGCGCTCTCGGGCCTGGCGGCGGAGAGCCTGGAGGGCGGTTCCGGCATCGCCTCGCGGACGCTGGCCAGCCTGGAGTACGCCTGGGACCGCGGCCGCGAACTGCTCGGCCCGCGCGACGTGCTGGTGATCGACGAGGCGGGCCTGGTGGGATCGCGGCAGCTAGAGCGCATCCTTGGTAAGGCTGAGGCCGCCGGGGCCAAGGTGGCGCTGGTCGGCGACCCCGAACAGCTGCAGGCGATCGAGGCCGGGGCGGCGTTCCGGGCGCTTGCCGAACGGCATGGCGCGGTGGAGCTCACCGAGGTGCGCCGGCAGCGCACCGGCTGGCAGCGGGAGGCCACACGCCAGCTCGCAACGGGACGGACGGTCCAGGCGCTCGCAGCCTATGCCGGCAATGGCCAGGTGCGGGCGCACGACACCGCTGAGAGGGCGCGGTCGGCGGTGGTCGCCGAATGGTCAGCGGTGCGCCGCGAGCGGCCCGGCGCCTCGCAGGTGATGCTGGCCTACACGCGCGAGGACGTGACGGCTCTCAATGCGCTGGCCCGCGCCCAGGTGCGCTCGGACGGCGGGCTGGGGGAGGACCAGACGGTCAGCACCACCCGAGGGGCGCGGCTCTTCGCGACCGGAGAGCGGATCGTGTTCCTGCGCAACGAGCGCGACCTCGGCGTCAAGAACGGGACGCTCGGGACCGTAGAAAGCCTGAGCCCGTGGCGGATGGGCGTTCGGCTGGACGATGGCCGCGCCGTCGCTTTCGACCTGAAGACCTACCAGGACCTCGACCATGGCTACGCCGCCACGATCCACAAGGCGCAGGGGGTGACGGTGGACCGCGCCCATGTCCTCGCCAGCGGTCACCTGGACCGCCATTCGACCTATGTGGCCCTGACCCGCCACCGCGCGGCGGTGACCCTGCACTACGACCGGGAGACGTTCCGCGACGAGCGCGCCCTCTCGCGCACGCTGAGCCGGGAGCGCGCCAAGGAAACCACCCTCGACTATCCGGTGGTGTTCGGCCGCCGGCGCGGGCTCGGGCTGGCCGCCGGCGGCGGGATCTTCGCGGGATTTCGGCCGGCGGCGACGCAGGAGGCGCTGCTGGACCGGCAGGACCTGCTGGCGCGGACACAGACGTTCGCGCGGGCCTGGGTGGACGCGGCGCGGATGCGCGCCGAAGGCCTGGAGGTGCTCCCTCACCAGGCCCTGGCGCTCGACCGCGCGGGAAGTGCGCTGGACCGCGACCGCCCGGGCCTCGGCGCTACCATGGAGGCGCTGCTGGAGCGCAGCCCCCGGCTAGGGCGATCGGCCGCCGGCGGCGACCCGGCTCGGCTGCTGAGAGCCGCAGAGCGGCTCCATGCGCGGGGTTTCGGGCAGTCGGCGCCGGCGCGCCAGCCGGATCGGTCGCTCGAAGGGCCCCTTTCACGGTGGCTCGGTCGTGACCCGGGTCTCGAGCGATGAGCCTGGAGCCGCCCGCCCTGGACCCGGCTGCTCAAGCGTTCGAGCGGCTGCGCCTGGAGGTGGCCCTCCTACGCCGCGCGGTGGAGGGGTTAGCCGGGGAGGGACAACGCCGCTCGCTGGACTACAGCCCGACGCTCGCGAAGCTCGGCAAGGCGATCGCCGCCGTGGACGAACGGGTGCAGGGCCTGGCCGACAACCCGACTCTGACTCTCACCCCGGCGCGCCTCGGGCAGCTGCTCAAGCACGCCGCCGACAACGTCATGGCTCCGGCGGTGGCGGAGCTCGGCCGGGATCGCGCGGCGTTTGCGGAGGCGACCCGGCGGCTGGATGTCGTCTCGGAGGCCTGGCGCACGCACCAGTCGCGTTGGCGCCTGGCGGCGAGGTTCGGGGCCGCAGGCATGATCCTCGGCGCTGTCCTGTGGGCGGCGCTCCTGGGACCGGCGGCGCGGGCGTTGCCTGGGGGCTGGCAGGTTCCGGAACGTCTGGCGGCCGCCACCCTGGCGATGCCCCGGCAGGCGGCGGGCGAGCGCCTTCTGCGTGGAGCCGATCTGGCCGGTTGGCGACGCATGCGCCTCGGCGCGGCCATCGTGGGGACGGAGCCGAAGTTGGTGGAAGCCTGCGCGGCGAAGGCGGCCAGGGTGGGCAGAACCGTACGGTGCGAGGTTGAGGTTCCGCCGGAGTTTGGAGGTTGGGTCGCGGAAGCGCGGCAACCGCAGGGAAGGTGACACGCAAGAATCTTGTGGGTTTGCCGCAACATTGTTGCACGCGCTAAGGGCAATAGGAACAGAATGCTCTCTATGGTAGATTTCCGTCTGACACAGGATCGGGGGTGCCGATGGGGTCAGCACAGACGCGAAGGAGGCTAGAGGAGTCCGCCAATCGTGAGTTACAGCTCACAGCCCGTCAGCGCGAGTGTCTCTACTGGACGGAGCAAGGTAAGAGCGCGCGGGACATCGGAGTGATCCTCGGGATATCCAGGCGTACCGTCGAAGAACATCTCGCCCTCGGTTGCCAGGTTCTTGGTGTTCGGACGCGGATCCAGGCGGTGGTGGCGGCGCGCGGGCAGGGGCTGCTGGACTAGGTCCTGCCGCTGCGATGTTCGTCGTGAAAGAAGGGAGGCATTCGCGAAGAGCGGCGGTTCGCGGCCTCAATCTGCGACGATGCGGCGTTGGCGCGCAAACCGATGCACGCGTGACCACTCCGACAGCCCGACCTTCAGCGTGCAAGCAATCGTCGGCGACCGACTGGACTGGGTCGGTCAAGAGGCCTGTTCAACGGCCGATGGTAAGGCGAGCGTCGACGCTCCGAGTCTTCCCGTCTGGGGATCCGAGTTGCACCTATTGTGTCCAGATGATCGTCACGGTCCCGATAGAGGTGGCGCTGGATGCGTTGTCCTTGATCGTATAGGTGAAGGTGCTCCCGTGGCCGCTTTGATAGCCGGGCGCCTCGTAGCAGACCTGGGATCCGGCGGCGAAGGCATTGCCAATGCTATAGCTGGCGTTGCCGATGGCGGTGATCGTCGCTCCCGAGGGAGGGAGCTGGTCGTTCCAAAGCACGTCCGCGCATCCGATGGTGCCCCAGTAGTTCGCCTCGGGGTCGTAGTAGGAGATCACCGGAAGCTGGTCGTCGACGGCCACGATGGTAGGCACGGCAGGGAGCACAGTGATTTCGATGCCGCCCTGGCTGGGCGTGGTGTTGGGCTTGCTGTCGGTCACGGTGTACTGGAACGTGACCTGGCCGCTGAAGCTAGCGGGCGGCGTGTATGTGACCGAGTTGGCGGTGAAAGTCGCCGAGCCAGCGCTCGGCTGGGTGATGGCCGTGATCGTCAACGGGTCGAAATCCGGATCCCAGTCGTTGTTGGTGGGATCGAAGGTCACGGGTGTCTGATACGGCGTGTCCAAGGCGTCGGAGGCGGCCTGCGGCGGCGTGTTAATAACGCCGCCCTGGTCGTCGTCGATGATGGTGGTCTGGGCGGTCGCTTGGTTGAGGCCGATGGTGACGCCGACCGGCGCGCTCAGGTTGACGGTGAAGATCTCGTTGTTCTCCGGGTCGTAATCGCCGGCGACCAGCACTGTGACTTGCTTGGTCGTCTCATTGGCGGCGAAACTTACGGTCCCAGACACAGCGCCTGAGAAGTCCTGCGGGATGGAAACGGGGTGAGGCCAGCCGGCGAGCTGACCGACCGACCAGTTAACGGACGCTGTTCCGGTGGTGGAGACGGAGCGCGTGATGGTGAACGTCGCCGCCACGTCGACGCCGTCGCTCTCCAGGACGCTCTCCTGGTTCGCGGTGATGGCGACCGTGCCCGGTGGCGGGTCGCCTGGCCCGCCACCGCCTGTGGTCTGACAACCGCCTGTGGAGTGGACGACGCGGGTCCGGTTGTTGGCCGGGTCGTAGGTGTAGCTGGTGGCCGAGCCGCTGGGATAGAGGACGCAGGTGAGTCGTCCGGCGGCGTCGTACTGGAAGGTTGCGCTGCTCTGAGGCAGGGCCGGGGTAGCCGCCCAGAGGATGGCGGTACTGGTCATCAAGGCGCAACCCAGGCGCGTCCGCATCGCATTCCCCCCGCGTGACGCGCACAACCATTGAGGCAAACAACGAGCTTGGCAATACCTTGACGCGCAAACTGGCTTGACCATACGCTCGCGCAGAGCGTGTGTCTTCTGGGGGCGGACATGTCTGGATGGTTGCGTCTTTCGGCTGCCGTCGCAGCAGCCGTGGTGATGGGCCTTGGTGTGGCCTCAGAGGCCCGGGCCCAGATAAGCACGGCTCCACCGCCGCCTCCGTTCCCCTCCGTCGATCCCAATGGGGTGGACGCCACGACGGGCAGGCTGACCCTGTCGCGGGTGCAGGCGTCGGTGGGCGAGCCGGGCGGGGAGGGGCTCTCGCGGATCTTCCTGGGATCGGGCGCGCGCGACAATCTCACCGGCACGCTGCATCGCGAGACGTTCGACGGACCGTTGCTGGCCAGCGTCGGCGGCCGGTCGATCAAGTTCAACGTGCTGCCGGACGGCTCCTACGAGAACGTGCTCTCGCCCGACACGCTGACGTTTGACGCCGGCACGCAGAAGTACACCTTCATCGCCGCCGATGGGACGGTGGCGATCTTCGACCGCAACCTGCGCCATGCGCATGGGCCGGTGGCGGCCAGCGAGGGCTACCTGACGACCCTCACCCGCCCGAACGGCGAGGTGCTCACCTACCACTACACGTCCTGGGCCAGCAGCTGCTCCACCGGCACGCCGGTGCTGCAGTGCGTGCGGCTGCAGGCGGTGACCAGCACGCTGGGCTACATGATCAAGTACAAGTACGCCGGCGCTGTCGATCAGCCCGGGAGCACGGTGCTCGAGCGGGTGACGGCGGTTAACCTGGCCCACGAGTACTGCGATCCGCTGGCGGAGAGCTGCACCTTCACCAACACCTGGCCGCACAAGGTCATGAGCGGCGACATGGGCGCCACGGGGACGGCGGTGGAGACTGACGTGACCCCCGTTTCTCATCCAGCCGGAGCGAGAGTCCTGGGTTGATCTGAGCCTTCGTTGAGGTGGGTGGCAAGAGGCCGGCGCGCGTAGCTATCAGCCTGCGCAGCGTGCCGGCCGA
>Ga0172382_10005717_pt1 | contig 18433 bp, 19 predicted proteins | sample Leawel138RmetaG_FD_122245 | JGI IMG/M metagenome (GOLD analysis project Ga0172382, IMG submission 122245) | Leachate microbial communities from a municipal landfill in Southern Ontario, Canada - Leachate well 138R metaG | ecosystem: Engineered > Solid waste > Landfill > Unclassified | place...
GGTGCGGGGGGCTTCGCCTGGCCGGCGCCTTGTGCGCAGCCGAGGCGCACAGGGTTCCTGGCTGTCGCGCGCAGCGCGACGCCATCCTCATTCTCGCGGCGTCCTGTCTGAGCGCAGCGAGCGCCGCGCAAGCGGCGGGCGCGAAGCGAGTCACGCCGCGCAGCCAGGAACCCGAGCACCGCGGGCAGCCCCGCACAGCGGGGCCAAGCACCCGGCGCCGGCCAGGCGAAGCCCCCCGCATCTTGGCCCGCCCCGGACGCTCGAACGCGAAGCCGTATGAAGCGTACGATGGCGCCCGCGCGAACCAGCCCGCTCAGCGCGGCGCAGCGCCGGCCAGCGCCAGTACCCGCGCCGCCGCAGCCATCCCCATCGCCGCGGTCACCGTGACCAGCGAACCGTAGCCGGCGCAGGACAGGGCGGCACCCCCGCCTGCCGCGCGCCCTCCGGTCATCGGCTCGTCGCTGTAGATTGCTTCGACCCCGAAGCGCTTGCCGGGCTCGCGCGTGAATCCCTGCTCCCGGCGCAAGCGGGCGCGCAGCGCGGCCAGCAGCGGGTCACCCTGGGCCTGGGCCAGGTCGCCGCGGCGCAGCCGCAGCGGGTCGACGCGCCCGCCCGCGCCCCCGCAGACCACCAGCGTCTGCCGGCGCTGCCGGCACAGGGCGATCAGCGCCGCCTTCGAGCGGACCTGGTCGATCGCGTCGACGATGATCGCGTCGGCCGGTACGCAGGCCGCGACATTGTCGGGGGTGACGAAGTCATCCACGGTCACCACCCGGCACTGCGGTGCGATGTCGGCGATCCGGGCCCGCATCGCGTCGACCTTGGCGGCACCGAGGGTGGACTCCAGCGCCAGCACCTGCCGGTTCAGGTTGGACTCGGCGACGTGATCGAGATCGATCAGGGTGAGCCGGCCGACACCGGAGCGGGCCAGCGCCTCGGCCACCCACGAGCCGACCCCGCCCAGCCCGATCACGCAGACGTGGGCAGCCGCGATCCTCGCGAAGCCGGCGTCGCCGAACACGCGCGCAACGCCCGAGAAGCGCCGCGGCGTGTCCGGCGCCAGCGCCACCGGCTCATCGCCGGGGTTCGTGCCGCCGGGGTTCGTGCCGCCGAGGTTCGTGCCGCCGGGGCTCGTGCCGCCGTGCAAGCGCGCCGCTCAGGGCAACAGGATCGACGAGCCGCGGGTGCGCCGGCCTTCGAGGTCGCGATGCGCCTGGGCCGCATCGGCCAGCGCATAGCGCTGCTCGATGTCGATCTTCACCTTGCCCGAACCGACCACCTCGAACAGCCGGGCCGCCATCTCGGCCAGCGTGGCCCGGTTGCCGGTGTGGGCCATCAGCCCCGGCCGGGTGATGTAGAGCGAGCCTTTCAGCGCCGTCAACGGCATCGGCGGCACCGGCCCCGAGGCGTTGCCGAAGCTGACCATCGTCCCGAAGGGCTGCAGGCTGTCGATCGACATCTGGAAGGTGTCCTTGCCGACCGAGTCGTAGACCACCGGAACCATCGCGCCGTCAGTCAGCTCGCGCACCCGCTCGACGACATTCTCCTCGCGGTACAGGATCACATGGTCGGCACCGTGCTGCTTCGCCAGCGCCGCCTTCTCCGGCGAACCGGCCGTGCCGATCACCGTGACCCCGAGCGCCTTGGCCCACTGCATCGCGATCAGGCCGACCCCGCCGGCCGCGGCGTGGAACAGGATGGTCTGGCCGGGTTGCAGCTTGAAGGTACGGTGGAACAGATACTCGACGGTGAGCCCCTTGAGCATCATCGCGGCGGCCGTGTCGAAGGCGACGGCTTCCGGCAGCCTGACCAGCGGCCCGACCGCCATGTTGCGCAGTTCGCAGTATGAGCCCGGCGGCCGGTCGCAATAGGCGACCCGGTCGCCGACCGCGAAGCCGGTGACGCCGTCGCCGACGGCCGTGATCACCCCCGCGCCTTCCAGGCCGACCCCGGCGGGCAGCGGCACCGGGTAGAGCCCGGTGCGGAAATAGACGTCGATGAAGTTCAGGCCGATCGCCGCGTGGCGCACCTGCACCTCGCCGGGCCCGGGTGCGCCCACCTCGACGTCGACCAGCTTCAGCACTTCGGGGCCACCGGTCTCGGTGATCCGGATCGCTTTGCTCATTCGTTTCTCCCGCGGGCAGAGGTGCCCGGAAAACAGGTGCCAGGCCAGCCAGGCTCGGCAGGCAGGCAGGTTCAGAAAGTGCCGGGGTAGGCGCCACCGTCGATCAGGAAGTTCTGGCCGGTCACATACCCCGCCTGCGCGCTGCACAGATAGGCGCAGGCCTGGCCGAACTCCCAGGGCGTGCCGAAACGGCCGGCCGGAATGGCTTTCTGACGGCGGGCGGCGGCCTCCTCGAGCGTGATGCCGGCCGCCTCGGCAGCCGCCTGGTTGGTGCCGCGCAGCCGGTCGGTGTCGAACATGCCGGGCAACAGGTTGTTGATGGTGACGTTGTGCGCGACCGTCTTGCGGGCGATGCCGGCCACGAAGCCGGTCAGGCCCGAGCGCGCGCCATTGGACAGGCCGAGGATGTCGATCGGCGCCTTGACCGCGCTCGACGTGATGTTGACGATGCGCCCGAACTTGCGCTCGATCATCGGATCGATGGTGGCCTTGATCAGTTCGATCGGCGTGAGCATGTTCGCCTCGACCGCCTTGATCCAGTCGTCGCGACCGAACTTGCGGAAATCTCCCGGCGGCGGGCCGCCGGCATTGTTGACCAGGATGTCGACCTGCGGCATCGCGGCCAGCGCCTCGCTGCGGCCGGCCTCGGTGGTAATGTCGCAGGCCACGGCCCGCACTTCGACACCGGTTTCGCCGGCGATCCGCTTGCGCGCCTCTTCGAGCGGCCCGGCCGAGCGGGCGTTGATGACCACGTTCACGCCTTCCTTGGCCAGCGACAGTGCGCAGCCATAGCCCAGGCCTTTGCTGGCGCCGCAAACCAGCGCCCATTTACCACCGATACCGAGGTCCATCGTCAAGGTCTCCTTGCTCTTTGCTCTGGATTGAAATCATTACCGCTTGGTGCCGCCGAGCAGGGTGCCGAGCACCCCGCGAACGATCTGGCGGCCCAGCGTGGAACCAATCGAGCGGGCCGTGCTCTTGGCCATCGCCTCGACCGTCGACTGCCGGCGGCCGCCTCCGCCGCCGATGATGTCGCCAAGGATACCGCCCAGCGCACCGCCCGAACCGGCCTGGCCGCCGGCCCGCGTCGCGGTCTTGGCTTCGACTTTCGCCTCGGCCTTGGCCGCGGCTTCGGCGGCGCGTTCGGCAGCCTCGCTTTCGGCGCGCGCCTTCAGCATCTCGAAAGCCGATTCGCGATCGACGGTCTGATCGTAGATGCCGGCCACGATCGAGCGACGCAGCAGTCCCTTGCGCTCGGTGTCGCTGATCGGCCCGATCCGCGAGGCGGGCGGGCTGATCCAGGCCCGCTCGACGACCGACGGACGGCCCTTCTCGTCGAGCATCGAGACCAGGGCCTCGCCGACGCCCAGCTCGGTGATCGCCTTCTCGGTGTCGATCTCCGGGTTCTGGCGCATGGTGCTGGCCGCCGTGCGCACCGCCCGCTGGTCGCGCGGGGTATAGGCGCGCAGCGCGTGCTGGACCCGGTTGCCGAGCTGGCCCAGCACCGACTCGGGGATGTCGAGCGGGTTCTGGGTGACGAAGTAGACACCTACGCCCTTGGAGCGGATCAGCCGCACCACCTGCTCGATCTTTTCGAGCAGCGCCTTGGGCGCATCGTCGAACAGCAGGTGGGCCTCGTCGAAGAAGAACACCAGCCGGGGCTTGTCGCGATCGCCGACCTCGGGCAGGTGTTCGAAGAGTTCGGACAACAGCCACAGCAGGAAGGCGCCGTACAGCTTCGGGGCGCTGAGCAGGCGGTCGGCGGCCAGGATGTTGATCACGCCGCGCCCGTCGGCACCGGTCTGCAGCAGATCGTCGATATCGAGCATCGGCTCGCCGAAGAAGCGGTCGGCGCCCTGCTGCTCGAGCACCAGCAGCGAGCGCTGGATCGCGCCGATCGAGGCCGCCGACACATTGCCGTAGCGGACCCTGAACTCGCGGGCGTTCTCGCCGACGAACTGCAGCATCGCGCGCAGATCGTTCATGTCGAGCAGCAGCAGGCCCTGCTCGTCGGCCACCTTGAAGAGCAGGTGCAGCACCCCTTCCTGAGTCTCGTTCAGGCCCAGCATGCGGGCCAGCAGCAGCGGCCCCATGTCGGACACCGTTGCCCGGACCGGATGGCCCTGTTCGCCGTAGGTGTCCCACAGGGTGACCGGAAAGCCGCTGAATGCGGGGGTTTCGAAGCCCAGCCGGGCCAGCCGCTCGGCGAGCTTCGGCGAATCCGCGCCGGGCTGCGAGATCCCGGCCAGGTCTCCCTTGACGTCGGCCACGAACACCGGCACGCCGAGCGCCGAGAAACGCTCGGCGAGCACCTGCAGCGTGACGGTCTTGCCGGTTCCGGTGGCCCCGGTGACCAGCCCGTGCCGGTTGGCCAGCGCAGGCAGCAGTTGGATGGGGGTATCCCCGTGGCGGGCGATGACGAGCGGTTCGGGCATGACGGAGCTCCTTCCTGGGCACGCTGGCCGAGCATACCGGCAGGAGGTTTCGGGGGCCGAATGGTAAAGTCCCTAGTTTAACGGCGCTTCAAAGATGAGGAATTAGAGTAGATGGCGGGTCACTCCAAATGGGCGAACATCCAGCATCGCAAGAACAGGCAGGACGAAAGACGAGGCAAGCTGTTCTCCCGCCTGATCCGCGAAATCACGGTGGCTGCCAAACTGGGCGGAGGCGACGCCGGCACGAATCCGCGGCTGCGACTCGCGCTGGACAAGGCCTCGGCCGCCAACATGCCCAAGGACACCGTCCAGCGTGCGATCCAGAAGGGCGTCGGCGGCCTCGACGGCCAGAACTACGAGGAAATCCGCTACGAGGGCTACGGCATCGGGGGCGCGGCCGTCATGGTCGACTGCCTGACTGACAACCGCACGCGCACCGTCGCCGAAGTGCGCCACGCCCTGTCCAAGAACGGCGGCAACCTGGGCACCGACGGTTCGGTCGCCTTCCTGTTCCGGCACTGCGGCCAGATCCTGTTTGCGCCGGGTACCTCCGAAGAGCAGGTCATGGAAATCGCGGTCGAGGCCGGCGCCGACGACGTGCTCACCGATGACGAGGGCGGGGTCGAAGTCCTCTGCCAGCCGGCCGATTTCAGCACCGTGAAGACGGCCCTCGAAGAAGCCGGGCTCGAACCGGCCGTGGCCGAGATCACCATGCGCCCGGACACCACCACCTTGCTGACCGGCGACGATGCCGTCAGGATGCAGAAACTGCTCGACGCGCTCGAGAACCTCGACGACATCCAGCAGATCTATACCAACGCCGAATTCGACGAAACCGATCCCTCATCATGAAGATCCTCGTAGTCGGCTCGGGTGGCCGTGAACACGCGCTGGCCTGGCGGATCGCGCGCTCGCCGCGGGCACCGCTGGTCTACGTGGCCCCCGGCAACGGCGGCACCGCGCGCGAGCGCAACATCGTCAACCTGCCGATCACCGACCCGGCCACCCTGGCGGCCTTCGCCGAACGCGAGAAGCTCGCCTTCACGGTGGTCGGCCCCGAAGCGCCGCTGGCCGCCGGCATCGTCGACCTGTTCCGCGCCCGGGGCCTGAGAATCTTCGGCCCGACGCGCGCGGCGGCCCAGCTCGAATCGTCGAAGGACTTCGCCAAGGCCTTCATGAAGCGCCATGGCATCCCGACCGCCGACTACGAAACCTTCACCGACCCGCAGGCCGCCCATGACTACGTCGCGCGGCGCGGCGTGCCGATCGTGATCAAGGCCGACGGCCTGGCCGCCGGCAAGGGCGTGGTCGTCGCCACCACGCTGGCCGAGGCCCATGCGGCGATCGATGCCATGCTGGTGAGCGCCAGCATGGGCGAGGCCGGCGCGCGCGTCGTCATCGAGGAATTCCTCGCCGGCGAGGAAGCCAGCTTCATCGTGATGGTCGACAGCCGGCATGTGCTGCCGCTGGCTTCCAGCCAGGACCACAAGCGGCTGCGCGACGGTGACCAGGGCCCCAATACCGGCGGCATGGGTGCGTACTCGCCGGCGCCGGTGGTCACGCCCGACATCCACGGACGCGTGCTGCGCGAGATCATCAAGCCCACGGTCGAGGGCATGGCTGCCGACGGCATCCCGTTCACGGGCTTTCTCTACGCCGGCCTGATGATCGACGCCAGCGGCCGCCCGCGCACACTCGAATTCAACTGCCGGATGGGCGACCCCGAGACCCAGCCGATCATGGCCCGCATCAAGAGCGACCTGGTCGACGTCTTCGAGCACGCGCTGGCCGGCACGCTGGACCAGACCGAGATCGAATGGGATCGCCGCACCGCGCTCGGCGTCGTGCTGGCCGCCGCCGGCTATCCGGACGCGCCGCGCAAGGGCGACCCGATCGAGGGCCTGCCCGCCCACGGCAACGAGTTCGGCGAGGACTGCATCGTCTTTCACGCCGGCACGACCACCGACGACAAGCGGGTGCTGACCGCCGGCGGCCGCGTGCTGTGCGTGACGGCACTCGGCGACTCGGTGAAGATCGCCCAGTCACGCGCCTATCGCACCATCGACTCGCTGCGCTTCGACGGCATGCAGTATCGCCGCGACATCGGCCATCGCGCCATCGGCCGGCCGGTCCAGCCGCGATGAGCAAACCCGTATCCGGCCCCCCCTTGGCGGGCGCAGCCGGCGCCGCCCCGATCGGCGCGCCCGAAGCCGGCCAGGTCGGCGACTGGCTGGCCGGGCTGCAGCAGCGCATCGTCGCGGGCCTCGAAGCACTCGACGGCCACCGTTTCCTGCGTGACGCCTGGCAGCGCGACTCGGGCCTGGCGGGCGCGCCCGGCTCCGGCGGCGGGCTGAGCTGCGTCATCGAGAACGGCGAGGTCTTCGAACGTGGCGCCGTGCTCTTCTCGCAGGTGCGCGGCGACCGCCTGCCCGGCTCGGCGAGCGCGCAGCGCCCCGGCCTCGGCGGGCGTCCGTTCGAGGCCACCGGCGTATCGCTGGTGCTGCATCCGCGCAATCCCTACGTGCCGACCGTGCACATGAACGTGCGCTTCTTCATCGCCGGCGGCGACGAGGCTGCCCCGATCTGGTGGTTCGGCGGCGGCATGGACCTCACGCCGTACTACCCTTTCGAAGACGACGTCGTGCACTTTCACCGGGTCTGCCGGCAGGCGCTGGCGGGCTTCGGCCCCGATTGGCACCCCCGCTTCAAGAAGTGGTGCGACGACTATTTCTTCCTCCGGCACCGCAACGAGGCCCGGGGGGTCGGCGGACTGTTCTTCGACGACCTGAACGAACCGGGCTTCGAGCGCGCCTTCGGAATGACCCGGTCGGTCGGCGACGCCTTCCTCGACGCCTACGCGCCGATCGTCGAGCGCCGGCACACCCACCCCTACGGTGAGCGCGAGCGCGATTTCCAGGCCTACCGGCGCGGCCGCTACGTCGAGTTCAACCTGGTCTACGATCGCGGCACGCTGTTCGGCCTGCAGTCGGGCGGCCGCACCGAGTCCATCCTGTGCTCGATGCCGCCCGTGGCGAACTGGCGCTACGACTGGCAGCCGGAACCCGGCACGCCCGAGGCGCGGCTTGCCGACTTCCTCACTCCGCGCGACTGGGCCTGAGCGCTTGCATCGTCTGCGCATCGGCCTGCTCGGCGGCACCTTCGACCCGGTCCACGTCGGTCACCTGGCGCTGGCCCGTGCCGCCGCGCTGGCACTCGGGCTCGACGAGATCCGTTTCATCCCGACCGGACGCTCGTGGCAGAAGGCGCCCACCGCGAGCTCCGGCGCACACCGGCTCGCGATGCTGCAGCAGGCGATCGGCGACACGCCCGGCTGGCGCGTCGACACGCGCGAGCTCGAACGCCCGGGCGCCAGCTACACGATCGACACGCTGCTCGAACTGCGCGCCGAACTGGGCGCCGAACCCGCCCTGGTCCTGCTGATGGGCGGCGACCAGTTGCGCAACCTGCCCAGCTGGCACCGCTATCGCGAGTTGCTCGACCATGCCCACATCGCCGCCACCCGGCGCGGCCCGCACCGGCTGAGCGAGTTCGACCCACCGCTCGAAGCACTGATCGCCGAGCATGGCCGGGAGGCGCTGCCCGATGCGCCGGCCGGTTCGATCGTCTTCTTCAGGATGGCACCGGTCGCGGTGTCGGCAACCCTGCTGCGCGCCGCCCTCGCCCGCGACGAGCAAGCCGCCGAACTGTTGCCGGCGCCGGTTCTCGACTATATTCGGCGCAATCACCTCTATCAGAATCGCGGCACGCCGGCCTGAAGCCGGCACTGCCTCCACAGACTGTCTCCACAGACCGGACACGGATGGACATCAGGAAACTGCAACGGGTCATCGTCGATGCGCTCGAAGACGTCAAGGCCCAGGACATCCGGGTCTTCAACACCGTCGAACAGACGGAACTGTTCGATCGCGTCGTCATCGCCACAGGCACCTCGAACCGGCAGACCCGGGCGCTCGCCGCCAACGTGCGCGACAAGGTCAAGCAGGCCGGCGGCCAGGTGATCTCGCTCGAAGGCGACGACGGCGGCGAATGGGTGCTGGTCGACCTGGGCGACGCCGTCGTGCACATCATGCAGCCGGCCGTGCGCGACTACTACCGGCTCGAAGAGCTCTGGGGCGACAAGCCGGTGCGGCTCAAGAGCGCCGCCGACAGGGCGCAAACTGCGAAGAAGCCGGCCGCAGCGAGGAAGCAGGCCGCAGCGAAGAAACCGGCTACCGCGAAGAAGCCCGTCGCCCGCAAGGCTGCCGCCAAGCCGTCGGCGGCCTGATGCCGGGCCTGCGGCGATGCTGATCCGCGTGATCGCGGTCGGCACGCGCATGCCCGCCTGGGTCGGCACCGCCGTCGACGACTACCTGAAGCGGCTGCCGGCCGGCTTCACCGTGGAGTTCCGCGAGGTTCGCGCCGAGCCCCGCTCGCGCACCGGCACGGCATCCGCCTGGCTGCGCCGGGAAGCGGCCCGGATCGAAGCGGCCCTGCCCGGCGGCAGCCGGATCGTGACGCTCGACGAACGCGGCGCCGACGTCGACACCCAGCGTTTCGCCGCCCGGCTGCACGCCTGGCGCGACGACGCCCGGCCGGTGGCCATCCTGATCGGCGGACCCGACGGCCTGGACCCAACCCTGAAGATGCGCAGCGACGAAAGCCTGCGCCTGTCCAGCCTGACGCTGCCGCACCCGCTGGTGCGCGTGCTGCTGGCCGAACAGTTGTACCGCGGCTGGTCGTTGCTCAGCGGCCACCCCTACCATCGCGATTGAGCCGATCGCCGCGTGTCCACGCGTCCCCGTACCCCGTGAGCTCGTGAGCCGACCTTGCCCAGCGAATTCATCTACCTTGCCTCGACCAGCCCGCGCCGCCAGGAACTGCTGACGCAGGCCGGCGTGCGCTTCGAACTGCTGCTGCCCGACGATGACGAAGACAGCGAGGCGCTCGAAGCCATGCGCAGCGGCGAATCCCCGACCCGCTACGTCGCCCGGGTCACACTCGCCAAGGCCGCGGCGGCCCGCGCCCGGTTGCAGCGGCGCGCGCTGCCGCCGGCGCCGATCCTGACGGCCGACACTACCGTCGCCGTCGGTGGTCGCATCCTCGGCAAACCGGTCGACGACGACGATGCCCGCGCCATGCTGGCCACCCTGTCCGGCCGCACACACCGGGTGCTGACTGCGGTGGCCGTCGTGCGCGGCCCCCGGACCGAGCACCGCATCCAGGTTTCGCGCGTCAGTTTTGCCCGGATCGGCGCCGTCGAGATCGCCCGCTACGTCGCCACTGGCGAACCGCGGGGCAAGGCCGGCGCCTACGCGATCCAGGGCATGGCAGCATGCTTCGTGCGCCGGATCGAGGGCAGTCACTCCGGTATCATGGGTTTGCCCCTTTACGAAACCGCGCGCCTGCTGCGCGGCGACGGAACCCCGCGACCCACGACCTGATGACCGAAGAGATCCTCGTCAATCACGCCGCCCACGAGACCCGCGTCGCGGTCATCCAGCAAGGCGCGATGCAGGAACTCCACATCGAGCGGGCCGCCACCCGCGGGCTGGTCGGCAACGTCTACCTGGGCCGCGTCTCCCGGGTGCTGCCCGGGATGCAGTCGGCCTTCGTCGACGTCGGACTCGAACGCGCGGCCTTCCTGCACGTGGCCGACCTCTGGCAATCACGCGCCAGCGCGCCGGGCAACGGCAACGCCACACCGATCGAGAAGCTGCTGTTCGAAGGTCAGCCGCTGCTGGTCCAGGTGATCAAGGATCCGCTCGGCACCAAGGGCGCCCGGCTGTCCACCCAGATCAGCATCGCCGGGCGCTTCCTCGTGCACCTGCCCCAGGATCCGCACATCGGCGTGTCGCAGCGGATCGGCGACGAGACCGGCCGGGCAGCGCTGCGCGCCCGCCTGCAGGCACTGCTGCCGGCAGACGAGAAGAGCGGCTTCATCATCCGCACCTCGGCCGAGGACGCCGACGACGAGGAGCTGGCGGCCGACGTCGACTACCTGCGCAAGCGCTGGCAGCAGATCCTGGGCGCCAGCCGCGAGCGTCCGGCGCCGTCGCTGCTCTATCAGGAACTGAGCCTGGGCGAACGCGTGCTGCGCGATCTCGCCACCGACCGAACGGCCGTCATCCTGGTCGATTCGCGCGAAGCGCTGGCCGAGCTGTCAGCCTTCGCGCGGACCTACATGCCGTCGATGGCGCCACGGCTGCGGCACTACACCGCCGAGCGCCCGCTGTTCGAACTGCACGGCGTCGAAGACGAGATCGCCCGGGCCCTGTCGCGCCGGGTCGCGCTGAAGTCCGGCGGCTACCTGATCATCGACCAGACCGAGGCGATGACCACGATCGACGTCAACACCGGCGGCTACGTCGGCGGACGCAACTTCGACGACACCATCTTCCGCACCAACCTCGAAGCCGCCCACGCGATCGCCCGCCAGCTGCGGGTGCGCAACCTCGGCGGCATCATCATCGTCGACTTCATCGACATGTCGAGCAGCGAGCATCGCGACGCGGTGCTGCAGGAACTGCGCAAGGCGCTGGCGCGCGACCGCACCAAGTCCAGCGTCAACGGCTTCACCTCGCTCGGCCTGGTCGAGATGACCCGCAAGCGCACCCGCGAATCGCTGGCCAACGTCCTGCTCGAACGCTGCCCCACCTGCGAAGGCAAGGGCCAGGTCAAGACCGCCCGCACCGTCTGCTACGAGATCCTGCGCGAGATCGAGCGCGAGGCCGGCCAGTTCAGCCCCCGGGAATTCCGCATCATCGCCGCCCAGACCGTGATCGACCTGTTCCTCGAAGAGGAATCACAACCCCTGGCCACGCTCGGCGATGCGATCGGCAAGCGGATCGCGTTGCAGGTCGAAACCGTTTATGCGCAGGAGCAGTACGACATCGTGCTGCTGTGAGGCTACAACTGTGCCTCGGCCCAGAAGGCGAACTCGTCCAGTTCTGCAAGCAGCCGTTGAGCCTCTTCCAGTGTGGTGCTGCGCACACCGTAGTTCACTTCGTCCTTACGGCCCAGCAACCGGCGAAAGAACTTCTCCTGCTACCAGGTCGCGTGCCGATTGATGGAACTCGCGCGCCTGCAACAGTCGTGCGGGCGAATGATCTTCGGCCATCGACTTTCGCGGACCTTGGCTGGTCATGCGGCTGCCTTCGAGAGCCGGCGCTTCGCCGAGTCCGGCGCCGGACCCTTCAGCACGCGGGCGTCGCGCACGACCTCCGACCACCACGGATCGTCGTCCGCCAGCGCGCGCAGTTCCTGTGTCGTCAGCGCGGCAAGCGAGAAGTGCACCTGGTGCTCGTCCTCGACCGGCATCAGTTCCTCTCGCAACTGGTCGGCCACCTCGGGGGAGGCCACGAGCAGCGCGATGTCGATATCGCTGCCCGGCGTATCCTCGCCGCGCGCGACACTGCCATAGAGCCAGGCGCCGGGCACGGCCGCGCCCTGACGCGCCAGCCTGTCGCGCACCGCGTCGAGCAGGTGCTCCCACCGCTGCGGCTCCTCGTGGAAAAGCGCGGTCAACGCCGCCGCGAACGGATGAGACCCGTTGAGCCTATGCACGACAGCGCGCCCGGCCCCGTGAGCAAGCACGATTTTCCGCTGCGCCAACGCCGCCAGCACCAGCCTGACGCCGCGCGGCGTCAGGCCCGATGTACGGGCGATCTGCGTGACCGACAGCGGTGCTGCACCGGTCACCAGCGAACGCAAGACTCGCACGTTTCCGACGCTGCCCAGGATGCCGGTCAGCGGGAAGCGGACATGGCTTTGTGGAAGTGAAGGCGCTGGCCGCGCCGCCGCCCAGGCGGCGCAGCCAGCCCGACAGGATCAGTTGCCGACCTTCAGCCGGCCGCCGCGGCCCAGGCCGCCGCGCACTTCCTGCGCCTTGTAGTTGCGCAGCGACACGACCATGCTGTTGTAGGCGTCGACGAAGGCCGCCACCGTGGCCTTGCCCTCGGGCGTGCGCGAGAAACCACCCAGACCGGCCGCGCCGCGGCTGCCGAAGGCGCCCAGCGCGGCGCCATAGTTGGTGGCCGTGGCATTGCCCTCGGAGATCGCGACCTGCACTGACGAACGGATGTCGAACAGCGTGAGAGTGACCACCGACGCCTTCGACTCCAGCGACCCGGCCAGCGCGCCGAAGCCGCGGCCGAGGAAGCCGCCCAGAGCGCCGGCCACCTTGCCGGTGGAATCGTTGTCGATGATGATCGACGGTTCCATGAAATAGTCGGCCGCCACGCGCTGGCCCTTCTGCTGGCGCGACCCGGCGCGGAACTCGCCCGAGTTGCGCTGCTTGTCGGTGATCGCCGACAGCCGGCTGTCGGTGCGGGCATTGCCGATTGCCGTGATCACGAAGCAGTTCGACTGCTGGACCGCCAGCCGCAACAACGGCTCGATCGACGTCACCTTGGTGGCCGCGCCGAAGCTGGCGTACCACTCCTTGCCGCGGCCGTCATCGACGGCCAGCGTGCCCAGCGGCTCGCTGCAGCGTTCGAGCGAGGCGTCGGCCCCGGCACTCGTGCCACCGGCCGCGGCGCCGGACACCGCAGTCGAGCTGGTGCCGGTGGAAATCGTCCCGCCACCCGGGGTGACGCAGCCGGCCAGGACCAGGGTCGAGGCCAGAGCGGCCCAGCGCAGCGAGGTGTATCGCGTGTTCTTCATCGAAGCGTCCCCTTCCGGTGAGGTGTCTGATGCTTGGAGAAAGTCGGGCAACCGCGGTCGAAACCGGCGCAACCGACAGACTGCGGATGATAGCCTGCCCGCTATCGGTAATCGTGCCAGCCGTCTGCCCGCCAGTGCCAGCGATACGAATAGCCGCTGCTCCACTGTTCGAGCCAGCGGTCACGGTTCTCGATCCGCCAGCGATAGTGGGCCTGCTCATCCTCCTTCGCCTTTCGGGCCTGCTCGAGCAGCTTGCCGGCCTCGCGGTCCCCCCCGGCGAAGGCCAGCGACAGCCAGCGCTCGGCTTCGGCGGGATCGGACCCCATCTCTTCGAGCCCAGCCAGATAGAAACGCCCCAGCGCGCTCTGCGCCGCCCGGTTGCCGCGCTCGCCGGCATCGCGCATCCATTCGATGGCCAGGTAGCTGTTCTGCCGGACACCGTCACCGCGGAAATAGCGCAGGCCGAGGTCGTAGGCGGCACGCGGATCCTTGCGGGCCAGTTCGGTCAACGCCGCCAGGCGGCGGGCCTGTTCGGGATTATCAGTCTCGGCAACGATCGTGGCAGAGTCGAAGGTGGCGGACTCGCGCGGCCGGTCCGAGCAGCCGGTATCGTCGCAGATGCGGAGGGTCTTGCCCGAGGCGTGGACAGGCGCGGCAGGCAGGATGAGCAAGGCGGCCAGCAACAGGCCCGAAACACCTCGAACGCATCCGGACGACGCCCGGCGCAGGAATGCACCGCAGTCGAGGGCAGGACGGCTGTGGATCCGGCTCACGACTTCCACTCGATTACTCCGGTCATCTCCTCTGAGTGGCGATGATGGCTCATGTGGGCCGCCGAGGGAAGACCCCGGGCGGCCCCTGTAGCGCCGCAAGCAGCTCAGACCCGCCGGCTATGTTCACGCAGGAACTTCAGTGTGCGCTGCGGCGTGAACGAGGCGATCGTACAGCCCGGAGCCAGGATGTATTTCTCGCGGCCAGCCTCTGCCACCGCCTCATCGATCTCTCGTTCGAGTTCGGGCAGCGAGCGCTCATGCAGACGGGTATCGTCGAGCCCACCCATGATGCACTTGCCCGTGATCTGCCGCAGTTCGGTCAGACTGGGATTGCCCGGCCCTTTGGTCGCAACGCTCAGCGCCTCGTAGGGATAACCGTCGATGCGATCCATCTGCAGGTAGCTGCCATGAACGTGCAGGATCCGCACCATGCCTTCAGCCGCCTTCAGAATCTCCATTGTGAAGGGTTTCTGATAGCGCTCGTGCTGTTCTCTCGTGACGCCGCGCGGTATTCCCCGGGGGATGCCGCCGTTGATGGTCACGAATACGGTGTCGGCTCCCGCTTCGCGGGAGGCACGCACGTAGTCGCACATTGTCTGCGTCACCGCTTCCAGCGCCGGCAGGATCCGGTCGCCATGCGCCATCAGATTCTCCGACTGGTCATAACCAACGTTACGCAGGATCTGCTGGTGCGGCTCGAAAATCGTGTCCATCAGGGGCACATCGGCTCCGATTGCATCGCGCAACTGTCGCAAGAGATCCAACTGCATGGCGAAGGGAGGTTCGTCCATGCTCAGCCGCTTGTATTGCTTCAGGCTGTCTGCCGATACCAGGTCGACGACGCCCTCCGGGACCGGATACCGATAGTCGTTCATGGCCTTCATGATGTCCCAGTCATAGGCCTCCATCGACTGCAAGTGCAGGTCGACCACACGCCGGGTGTCCAGGTGATCGGACAGGAAGTGGACCCATGCGAGCAGAGGTGGCCAATCGACCGGGTCTCCGTTGATCGCCGCCTTGAGGCGCTCCATCTTGTTCATCGGGATGCTCCTGAAATTCGCTCGAAAATTGCCCGGCTACCACCGGTCCCCGGGCGGAAGATGCTTCATTGAGGTGATACGCCGGCTCTCTTCAGGATGCGATCCACCTGGTCGATAACAGACTTCAATTCCGTCTCGTAGGCAGCCGGGGAATCACTGCTCCGGACGATCATCGATTGCGCCGCGAATTTCTGCTGGACGTCCGGATCCTGCGTTGCCTTGACGATCTCCCGATGCAAGGCCTGGATGACGTCAGCCGGCGTGTCGGCGGGCGCCAGAAGACCGAGCGACGTGACGAACGTGAACCCGGGCACGCCCGCCTCCATCACGGTGGGCACATCGGGGAGTGCGTCGAGTCGCTTGGCGCTGGTCACCGCCAGGGGCTTGAGGGTGCCGCGCCGAATGTGGGGCAGCGGTGTCTGGACCAGATCGAACATCACGTCGATGTCACCGGCCAGCAGGCTGATGATCGACTGGGATGCGCCTTTGAACGGCACTTCCCTCATCTGCACCCCGGCGGCATCCTGAAAGGCCTCGGTCGCCAGATGCAAGGTGTTGCCGATGCCCGCCGAGCCGTAGCTGATCTCCCCGGGTCGGGCCTTTGCGTAGTCGATGAACTCCTTGAGCGTCGTGGGCGGCAGGCTCGGGTGCGTGCTGAAGACCAGCGGTGAATCGACGAAGTTGCTGATCGGCGAAAACGACTTCTCGACGTCGAAGGGCAGTTTCCGGTGCAAACCGGGAAGCGAGGCCTGGGTCACTCCGCTGGCCATCAACAGGGTGTAGCCGTCCGGTTTGGCATTGGCAACGTGAGTACCGGCAACGATGGTCGTGCCACCGGGGCGATTCTCCACGAGCACGGAGTGCTGCATGTTCTTGGCCATCTGGGCCGCGATCGTGCGAGCAGCGAAGTCCGAAGAACCGCCGGGCGGATAAGCCACGACGATCTTGATCGGAGTGGATCTCTCCGGGAAAGTCTGGGCCATTGCGGCACCCATGCCCAGCAGGCAGCAGGTGCCCAGCAGGAGAGTTGTCGTGATCGAACGCTTGTGCAGGAACATCGGTTCTTCCTTTGTGAATGGCTCGCTATCCGAGTCTGTGGTTCCGCTGGAACGAGGCCGGCAGGAAAATCACGGCGCCCACTGTGGGGCTGGATTCCGTACTTGTCCAGCAGGCAGGCTCAGCGGTCGCGAAAGGTACCGTCAACTGTTCCGAAAGGCACCGTCCAGGTCGGCGATCAGGTCGTCCACATGCTCGAGACCGATCGACACCCGGATCAAACCCTCCGACAAACCGGTGCTGTCGCGCAGTTCGGCCGGCACGCCTGAGTGGGTGGTGGAGGCAGGATGGCACACCAGCGATTCGGTCCCACCCAGGCTGACGGCCGACTTGAACAGGCGCAGGGAATTGATGAAGCGGAAAGCGCGGGCCCGGCCACCCTCGAGCACGAAGGAAAAGGTGGACCCAGGGCCGGTGCACTGACGACGATAGACTGCCTGATAGTGAGCGTCCGTGATCAGATCGGGATGCAGAACCTTGACAGTCTGGTGCGGGTTCCCGGCCAGCCAGTGCGCGATCGCTGTGCCTGTTTCAGCGGCTCGCTGCATACGCAGCACCATCGTCTCCATCGAACGTGAAATCATCCAGCACGAATGGGCATCGAGTTGCGAGCCAAAGGCGCCTCGGATTGCCCGGACCTTGGCGATGAGATCCTTGCGACCCGTCACGCCACCGGCAATGAGATCACTGTGCCCGCCAACGTATTTGGTGAGCGAGTACACGCACAGATCGGCCCCCTGCCGGTTGGGCTGCTGAAACACCGGCCCGAGCAGCGTATTGTCGCAAACGATGAGCGGCCGATAGCCATGGCGGCTCTCGAAGGCTGCAACTTCGCCTGCCAACGCATCCAGATCGATCAGAGCGTTGGTCGGGTTCGCGGGCGTCTCGACATAGCAAAGACGAAGCGGGCCTTTGGCCGCAGCCGCCTCCATTGCGCCACGGAAGGATGAGGCGGACAGGCCGTGGTCGACGCCATGGGCACCGATACCCCATTCGGGAAGTATTTTCGCGATCAGTGTTTCAGTGCCACCGTACAGCGGAACAGACTGAACCATCTGGTCTCCGGGCCTCAGGAACGCCAGAAACACCGCCGTGATGGCCGACATCCCGCTCGAGGTCACTGCAGCCGCTTCGGAACCGTCGAGTACGGCCATCCGGTCTTCGACGATTTCGAGATTGGGATGGTTGAAGCGACTGTAGACCAGACCCGCCTTCTCACCTTCGGGCAACGGCTTGCGCCCGGACACGATATCGAAGAACTCCGCCCCGTCCTCGGCCGTACGGAAGGCAAAGGTCGAGGTCAGGAACATGGGCGGCTTGACGGCGCCTTCCGACAGAAAGGGGTCGTAGCCGTACGACATCATCAGCGTTTCGGGATGCAAGGATTGGCCTCCGATGGATTTCCTGTGGTACTTGGCGTGCGTCATGTCGAGTCGGATCAGTGTTCGGATGAGGGCCTGGGCGACCGCGGCGTGATGACCGGCGGCATCCGGGAATATTAAGCTCCTGCTCGCTCGAATAAATTTCCATTTAGACTCTGATAAGTCACATCAATGAAATAATCTTCTTCAATTTATCTATTCAATGAAAAATTCTTTCTCAAGAGCTGCCATCGATGAAAAGGACATCGAGATCCTCCGGGTATTGCAGAAGGCGGGGCGGATCAGCAACTCCGAACTGGCCGAGCGCGTCGCCTTGTCGGCCTCGCCCTGCTGGAAAAGACTCAGGAGGCTCGAATCGACTGGTCTCATTCGAGGTTACAAGGCTGTCCTGAACCGGCACCTGCTGGGGCTGGGCACGACGGTTTTCGTCAGCATCCTTCTCGAAAACCATACGGAAGCCACCTGTCGAGAGTTCGAAAGACGGGTATCGGCGTTCCCGGAGGTCATCGCCTGTCACAACGTCTCCGGTCAGTACGATTACCTTCTGCACGTGCTGACGAACGACATGGAAAGCTACTCCCAGTTCGCACTGAAGCGCCTGCGGTCGATCCCCGGCGTGAAGGAAATGCACTCTGTGTTTTCGCTGCGAGAAGTCAAGGCGGACGGTGATCTGAGCTTCGATTGAGCAGGGGTCAGGCACGCACTCATATATGATAATGACCTATCATTACCGAATGATCCTCGTGCATGAGCACCCCTCACAGATCTCCGGACGGACAAGCCGATGCCCTTCCCGCTTCATCCGATGCCCTTCCCGCTTCATCACTTCCTGCGCGCCGCCCTGCCCCTGAGCGTGGCCGCCTGTGTACTGGTTTCACCGCTGCCGGTGCGCGCCCACGATCACGGTCACAAACACAGCCACGATCACCAACACGGCCACGATCATGGCCAGGGTCAGCAA
>Ga0172382_10005718_pt1 | contig 18430 bp, 14 predicted proteins | sample Leawel138RmetaG_FD_122245 | JGI IMG/M metagenome (GOLD analysis project Ga0172382, IMG submission 122245) | Leachate microbial communities from a municipal landfill in Southern Ontario, Canada - Leachate well 138R metaG | ecosystem: Engineered > Solid waste > Landfill > Unclassified | place...
ATGTTTGGGGGCGGTACAGCTTCACTTTGTTTAGAGAAAACTATTTCGCGACGGAAAAAAGATACCGCTGTCGAATTTGACTTGCCTGATGGCTGTCAAGATGAGGTAGCTGATGATGAGGGGATAGAGATAAATGTTTCGCTACCGCGTAAAAAGATAAAAGGTTTAATGATGTTATCTGGTGGCGAAAGAGCTTTAACTTCGATTGCTTTATTGTTCGCCATGACCCAAGTTAATCCACCACCATTTTTAATTCTTGACGAGACCGATGCCGCCTTAGATGAGACCAACTCACGAAAGTATGGCGATATGATTTTTAATTTATCAAAAAGATCGCAATTGATTTTAATCACCCACAATCGCGAAACTATGTCACGGGCCGATACCTTGTTTGGAGTGACGATGGGAAGAGATGGTATTTCTCGGTTGTTATCAATAAGATTAACTGAGGCCGAAAGTTATGCTAAATAATTTGTTAATAACTCATAATCAATTCGTCTGAATTCTGGTTCAGCTTTAATCACTTTTACTTTAACCTGATCACCCAGTTTTATTTTCTTCCCAGATTCCAGAGTTAGACTAAAATCACTACTAGTTTTCCCGGTATGGCGGACGAAACCTTCGGCCCCAGTTTTATCATCGGCTACAAAAAAACCAAATCGTGTAAAACCGGAGACTAAGCCGGTGATAGTTTCACCAATATGGTTGGCCATATATTTAACTTGCATAAACTTAAGTGAATCTCTTTCGGCTTCGGCGGCTTGCCTTTCTTTATCTGATGAATGAATTACCGCTTGGCTCACAAACTCAACGGTTTTTTTATCAATCGGTTTATGATTTAAAAAGAATGGCAATAATCGATGAACCAATAAATCAGGGTAACGTCTAATTGGAGAGGTGAAATGGGTATAATGTTCAAATGATAGACCAAAATGACCAATATTTTTAATTGCATAAACAGCCTTGGCCATGGCTCTAACAGTGGCTTTTCTGACCAATTGTCCTTCTTCTTTTTCAAGTGACTGAGATAAAACTTTGTTAAGTGCTTGGCTTGATACTTTGTTGTCAGCTTTAAGTTCCAACTCATAGCCCATTGTTTTTAACCAAACGGACAATTCGATTATTTTATTGATATCCGGTAAGTCGTGGATTCGATAGATAAAAACTTTTCCAGTCTGGGCTTTTTGGGAGGCTACATATTGAGCTACTGAACGATTAGCCAAAAGCATAAACTCTTCAATTAATTGACTTGACGGGCCACGCTGTTTTTTGGTGATTGATTGAGGCTCATTTTGATTATCTAAAGTTACTTTAAACTCGGCATCTTCAAACATCACACTACCGGCTTTGACTCTAGAGATTTTTAGCTTATTGGCCAACTGATTTAAGTTCCACAAGCTTAAAGCCGAACTGGAATCTTTTCGTTGATTAATTACCGAATCAGCCTGATCGTAATCAAAACGGTAATTAACGTTAATAACTGATCGGGCTAATTTGAAAGCGGTTACCTTTCCGGCTGGAGTCATTTCAAAAATAGCTGAAAAAGCTAAGCGATCTTGACCAGGCATTAAACTGGCAACATTTTCGGATAAGATGGGGGGCAACATAGGAATAGTCCGATCAACTAAATAAACTGATGTGGCTCGTCGATAGGCTTCTTTATCTAGGTTCGTCTGTGGTTTGACAAAAAAGGAGACGTCAGCAATATGAACGCCAATTCTAAAGTTGCCGTTTTTTAACATTTCGCATGATAGAGCATCGTCAAAATCTTTAGCAGTTTGTGGATCAATGGTTAATGTCGTCACCGTCCTGAGATCAAGGCGGTTTTTTATTTCCTTCTGCCAGTCAATGCTGTTAGCCGATTTGGTGGCTGTTTTCAAGATGGCTGGTGAAAAATCTTCAATCAGATCGTAATTGGCCATAATGGCTCCGACTTGAGGTAGCCACTTATCTCCCGGGCCGAAATTTTTTATTACTTTACCTACCGGTAAATGGTTGGCCGGCCAGCTTTTAATTTCAACCAAAATTTTATCTCGATTTTTGATTTTATGTTTTTCCTGTTTAACCTCGATTGGTGAATAAAACTTTCGGTCATCGGGTCGAATAAAGATTTTGCCGTTTTTTTTGTAAACAGTGCCGGTGAATTGCCGTTTAGCCCGTTTAACAACCTTATCTACTACCCATTGATTGTTTTTTGTTTTGATGATTACCAAATCACCATCTAGGGCCTGGTTTAAATTGTGGTGTTCAATCGTTATTGTCTGGCCATCAGATCCAATTATCTGACCTTGGCCAGATATTAATTTTATTTGAGCGGTTAAATTTTTAGCCATGAATTGGTAATTATAGCAGATAATCATTAATTTGGCTTGGTGATTGCCATTTTATGTCTTGTCTGCTACAATATCGGCCGTATGTTAAAAATAAGATTACAACGGGTTGGCCGAAAAAATGACCCCTCTTTCCGGGTGGTTTTGACTGATTCTAAAAATGGTCCCCGAAGTGGTAAATTTTTGGAGATTTTGGGATCTTATGATGCTCGTCAAGGCCAGCCTAAATTTAAAGCTGATAGGATAAAACATTGGCAAACAGTCGGAGCTAAGCTTTCGCCGACAGTTCATAATTTGTTGATTGACGCTAAAGTAATAGATGGTAAAAAAATAAATACTTTACCCAAAAGAAAACCCAAGGCTGAAGCTCAAGCTGAAACTAAACCAGAATCTAAGGCTACGTCAGAAGCTCAACCAGAAGCGACTCAGGCTAAAGAGGCTGAAACTAAACCAGAGACCGAGGCCATGTCAGAAGCTACTGAGGTCAAAGAGGCCGGGATTAAGGCTGAGCCTGAATCAGCCGGTGATTCTAAAGACAAGTAAATACTTTTTGACAAATATTTTTTTTAACCTACAATGTAGGCAGTGTAACTTTTGGAAGCCGGTCTTATATATTTAGATCTTTTCCATAGTTGCACGGCGGCCAGTCGAAAACCGCTGTATTAACAGAGTTATTTAAAAAATAAAATGGCTGAAGTACACCAGGATCAGGAATTTCTTGAATTATTGGTTAAGTCGTTGGTAGATAACCCTGAAGACGTTAAAGTCGACCGCAAGGTTGATGAAATGGGGGTTTTAATTACTTTGGATGTCAATCCGGCCGATATGGGTAAAATTATCGGACGACAAGGCAATACCGCCAAAGCTATTAGAACGCTTTTACGAGTAGTCGGCATGAAAAACAATGCCCGGGTTAATCTAAAGATTAACGAGCCTGAAGGCGCTCGTAGCAGTCAGCCTAATACGACGGCCTCAGAATCGGTTGATCAGGCGATGCAAGACTTAAAACTTTAAGATCAACAACAACCAAGAACCGTGCTATAATCAGCGCGGTTTTTGTTTGCCAGTTATATTTAAAATATGAAAACTTTTTCCATTATCACCATTTTCCCTGATAGCTTAAAAACCTATTTGGCTGAATCAATAATTGCTCGGGCGGTTAAGCAAAAAAAGGTCGGTTTTTCATTTTATAATCCACGTGATTTTACCAATGATAAACACCATCAAGTTGATGATCGGCCTTATGGTGGCGGCCCCGGGATGGTCTTAAAAGCTGAACCAATATTAAAAGCAACCGAAAAGGCGGTTGGCCGAAAGTCAAAAGTAAAGAAAGTAATTTTCAGTCCATCAGGGCGACAATTCACCAACCAGTTGGCCAGTAGATGGCTTAAACAATATGACCACTTTGTTTTAATTTCCGGTCACTACGAGGGCGTCGATGAAAGAGTGAAGAAGGCTTTAAAAGCTGAAGTGATTTCAATTGGCCCTTATATTTTAACCGGTGGTGAATTACCAGCTTTGATTGTAATTGATACTCTCTGTCGGCAAATTGACGGTGTCTTAGGTAAGCCGGAATCATTAGAAGAAAAACGAATTGCCTCTAGCGAGGTTTATACTCGTCCGGAGACAATAAAGTATAAGGGACGCGATTTCCATGTACCCAAAGTTTTATTATCTGGCCATCGAGCCAAAATTGAAGCTTGGCGACGTCAACGTCGAAGTGGTGATAAAAAAGTTTGACAACTTATTCCTCATTGTATATACTCTTAAACGATAATTACCTAAGATTGAGTTACGGTCCGAAACGATTAAGTTCATCTTGCGGTCCGATATTATTTAAAAAACAAAGACCCGTTTGGGGGGCCGCTTTTTTTTGTTTTGCTTTTAAGAGTTTTTAATAATTAATAAAATTATAATGGAGCAAAAATATTTTTCTCGGCGGAAGGAGCCACTGGCCAAAGTACCCGACTTGGTCGAATTACAAACAACTTCTTTTCGTTGGTTGGTCAAAGATGGATTAGAAGATTTATTTAAAGAGTTTTCCCCAATTACTGATTACTCAGGTAAAAAATTTGAATTGGAATTTTCTGGTTTCGCAATTGATGAACCTAAATACGATGAACACTATGCCAAAAATAATAAACTGACTTATGATGCTCCACTTCGAATCAGGGTTAAGTTAAGCAACAAGACTTTAAACCGAGAAAAAGAACAAGAAATTTTCTTGGCGGATTTTCCATTGATGACCGAACATGGAACCTTCATCATTAATGGTAATGAGCGAGTAATTGTACCACAATTAGCTAGAAGCTTTGGAGTTTTCTTTACGGCCAATGAAATTCGGGGAGTTAAGAATTTTGGTGCTAAAATAATCCCGTCACGTGGTGCCTGGATAGAAATTGAGACTGAAACTGATGGAGCCATTTATGCCCGGATTGACCGAAAGAAGAAATTACCAATCACTCAGCTGTTAAGAGTTCTAGCTTTACTTGATGGTCGGCCGACGACAGACAAGGAAATAGAAAAAATGTTTAGTGCCGAACTTGATTTAACCAATTTGAAAAAGACTTTAGAGAAAGATCACGCTAAAACACCGGAAGAGGCCTATGTTGAAATATACAAACGACTTCGCGATAGCGACTTAGCCACACCAGCTAATTCGAAAGAATTTGTTGACTCGTTGTTAAGTCGCGAACGTTATGATTTTTCGGTGGTTGGCCGATTAAGGTTTAATCAACGCTTTAATTTGCCGACTGATGAGGCGGCTAAGGAAGATCGAACATTAAGTCTTAAAGATTTTATAGTTATTATTTCCCATATCATTAAATTAAATACAACCAAAGGCGCCAAAGAAGATGATATTGATCATCTAGGCTTTCGTCGAGTTCGTTGTGTCGGCGAAATGCTTCAGCAGAAATTAAAGATTGGGATGACTCAGATGAAGCGAAATATTCAAGATCGTATGTCAACAGTTGATGCCGTGACTTTGTTGCCGATTCAGCTTATAAGTCCACGTCCACTTCAGGCTCGGTTGAAAGAATTTTTCACCACCAATCAATTGTCACAGTTTATGAATCAAGCCAATGTGCTTTCGGAGGTTGAACACTTAAGAACTTTATCGGCTTTGGGACCAGGCGGGTTAACCCGCGAACGAGCCAGTTTGGATGTCCGTGATGTTCATACTTCTCATTACGGTAAAGTTTGCCCAATTCACACTCCTGAAGGACCAAATATCGGTTTAATTCTTCGTCTGGCGACCTACTCTAAAGTTAATGAATTCGGCATTATCGAGACACCTTATGTCAAAGTCGAGAAGGGTAAAATTACTGGCGAGATTAAATATTTGAATGCTTTTGAGGAGGAAAAGTATCACATTGCTCACGCCGGAGTAAATTACGACAAAGATGGCAATTTGTTAGACGATATGGTTGAAGTTAGAACCAATGCCCGGCCAGGTATGGTCAGTAAAAATGAAGTTAATTTTATAGATGTTGGCACCAATCAAGCTTATTCCGTCGCTACCTCAATGATTCCGTTTCTAGAGAATGACGATGCTAACCGTTCGCTTATGGGTTCAAACATGCAAAAACAGGCAGTACCATGTATTGTTCCCGAAGCGCCATTGGTTGGTACTGGTATTGAATCTAAAATTGCCAGAGATTCTGGTCGGCTAATTATTGCTAAATCAGCCGGAACGGTGGTTAAAGCAGATGGCCGAAAAGTAATCATCAAACGGGATGATAAAAAAGAAGATGTTTATCCATTGATTAATTTTGGTAAGACCAATGATAGTACAATTTTCCATCATCGTTTGGTGATTAGTCCAGGACAGAAAGTTAAAAAGGGTGATCTATTGGCCGACACATCGTCGTCAGTTTCTGGTCAAGCAGCGGTTGGCCAAAACGCCCTAGTCGCTTTTATGACTTGGAATGGTTATAACTATGAAGACGCTATTGTTATCTCCGAACGATTAATTAAAGACAGTAAATTTACCAGTATTTACATTGAGGAATTTGAAATTAATGTTCGTGACACTAAGCTTGGTCCGGAAATAACAACCCATGATATCCCCAATGTCGGTGAAGCTAGGCTAAAAAATCTAGATGAGGACGGTATTGTTAGGGTTGGTGCTGAAGTGGGACCAAATGATATTTTGGTTGGTAAAATTACTCCCAAAGGAGAAACCGAGCTAACTCCTGAAGAAAGATTACTTCGATCTATTTTTGGTGAAAAAGCTCGTGATGTTAAGGATTCTTCACTTCGGGTACCTCATGGAAAAAAGGGGCGCATTATTGACGTCAAAGTTTTTTCTCGAGAGCAGGGCGATAAAATGGAATCTGGTATTATTAAGAAAATTTATATTCAGGTTGCCCAGTTGAGAAATATTTCAGTTGGTGACAAACTGGCTGGCCGTCATGGTAACAAGGGGGTTATCTCACGAGTCTTACCAGAAGAAGACATGCCTTACACTGCTGATGGCAGACCGGTGGATGTTGTGTTGACACCGCTCGGCGTTCCCTCACGGATGAATTTAGGTCAAATTTTTGAAATGTATCTTGGTTTAGCAGCAGAAGCTTTAGGTTACCAAGCAATTTCGCCGGTCTTTATGGGGGCAACTGAAGATGAGATTAAGTCCGAACTTAAGGCTGCTGGTTATCCAGAAAATGGCAAAGTCAAATTGTTTGATGGTCTAACCGGGCAAGCTTTCGCTCAAGATATAGCTGTTGGCTATATGTATATCATGAAGTTAGCCCATATGGTTGAAGATAAAATTCATATGCGATCAATTGGGCCATATTCTTTGATTACCCAACAACCACTTGGGGGCCGTTCCCAAGGGGGTGGTCAAAGATTTGGAGAGATGGAAGTTTGGGCACTCGAAGGCTATGGTGCTGCCTATTCATTGCGTGAAATGTTAACTATTAAATCAGACGATATTATGGGTCGATCTTCAGCTTTTGACTCAATTGTCAAAGGTGAAGATATCAAACAACCAAATATTCCCGCCTCCTTTAATGTTATGTTAAATGAACTAAGGGGTTTGGCGTTGGATGTTGAACTTAAAAAAATATAAACTCTAAGATCAAATTATTATGAAAAAAGAAGAAAAAATAACTGATTTCAACGCCATCTCTTTAAAATTAGCTTCGCCCGATAGAATTCTTGATTGGTCTTATGGTGAGGTCACTAAGCCAGAAACGATAAATTATCGTAGCGGTCGCAGTGAACGTAATGGTTTGTTTGATGAGAGAATTTTTGGGCCCGAGAAAGACTATGAATGTTATTGTGGTAAGTACAAACGAATTCGTTATAAAGATATTATTTGTGAAAAATGTGGAGTTGAGGTAACCAGATCAATTGTTCGCCGAGAACGAATGGGACATATTGAGCTAGCGACACCAGTGGCTCACATTTGGTTTTTGCGAGGTATCCCTTCTAGAATTGGTCTTGTTCTCGATTTGTCAGTAAATGATCTGGAGAAGGTTATATATTTTGCTGGTTATATAATAATTGATGTTAACAATGACGAGAAGGCCAAGGTCATGAAGCAACTCGATGATGAGTACAAAAAAAAGATAAAGACTTTAACTACTGACCAGGATAAAGAAAAACTAAAAAATCAATTACTTGAAGCCAAAAAACAATTAGATAGCTTGATTAAATGGAAAGTGTTAGATGAAGTAACATATCATCGTCTTTCGCTTAAATACGGCACTGTTTTTGAAGCTGGGATTGGGGCCGAGGCAATTTATGCTATTTTTAAAACTCTTAATTTAGAGGAGTTGTTAAGTGATTTATCTCATCGTTTAGATAAGGCCGGTGCAGCTGAAAGAGTTAGACTACAAAAACGTTATAACTTATTAAAATCATTAAGTCGACGTAACTTAAGACCAGAGTGGATGTTTCTTAAAGTTTTACCAGTTATTCCGCCGGCCTTAAGACCAATGGTAGCTTTAGATGGCGGTCGGCATGCTACCAGTGATGTTAATGATCTCTATCGCCGGGTGATAAATCGTAATAACAGATTAAAGAAATTGATTGATCTTAATGCACCGGAAGTTATTTTGCGTAATGAAAAAAGAATTCTTCAAGAGGCGGTTGATGCATTGATTGATAATTCTATTCGCCAAGGAGGTGGCGATAGTGCTATGAGCCAGGCTCAACGCCGCCCGCTTAAATCATTGGCTGATAGTTTAAGAGGTAAGCAAGGACGGTTTCGGCAGAATCTCTTAGGTAAACGAGTCGACTACTCTGGCCGTAGTGTTATTGTCATTGGCCCAGAATTGAGACTTAATCAATGTGGTTTACCTAAGCATATGGCCCTTGAGCTCTTTCGTCCGTTTATTATTTCTCGAATCCTGGAAAAAGAGCTAGCTTTCAACATTAGAGGAGCTGGGCGATTAATAGATGAAGGTATTTCGGAAGTTTGGGCAATCCTAGAAGAAGTGATTGAGGATAAATATGTCTTCTTAAACCGAGCACCAACTTTACATCGACTTGGCATTCAGGCTTTCAAGCCGATTTTGATTGAGGGTAATGCCATTCAAGTTCATCCTTTGGTTTGTACTGCCTTTAATGCTGACTTTGACGGTGATCAAATGGCAGTTCATGTACCATTATCATCAGCTGCCCAAAAAGAGGCCCGAGAAATAATTTCGGCCGATAAAAATATTTTAAAGCCTGGCAGTGGCGATCCAATTATTAATTTAAGAATGGATATTGTCTTGGGTTGTTTCTGGGTAACCAAGATGATTGATGCTGATAAGGAAGAAGTTAAATATTTTTCAAGCCCTAATGCCGCTATTATGGCTTATGATTTTGGTCATATTGATATCCGCTCAAAGATAAAGGTAATAGGTGGGGAAAAATCTAAATATGGCGATTATGCTGGTAAATTGTTTGAAACTACGATTGGCCGAATTATGTTTAACAACAACTTGCCTTCAGACTTCCCGTTTATTAATCGTGAAATTAGCGGTAAAGAAATCTCTAATTTAGTTGACGAATTAATTAAGCACCACGGTATTGAAGGAGTGGCCCCAGTTCTTGACCGAGTCAAAAACTTCGGTTTTAAATATTCAACCTACTCTGGTATTACTTGGGGATTAGACGACGTTTCAGTTCCACCAGAGAAAAAAGGTATTATCGATATCGCTCGACAAGAAGCCTTAGCAACTGAAGAAAAGTACCAAGATGGCTTATTATCAGAAAATGAAAGGTACCGGATGATAATTGAGATTTGGACCAAAGCTAAGAACCAAATAGAAAAAGTTATTTCTAGTAGTTTAATACCTGACGGTTCAATGGCTGATATGTTAAATTCTAACGCTCGAGGATCTATCAGTCAGGTGGCCCAAATGGCTGGTATGAAGGGACTCATCATTAACCCAGCCGGCCGATTAATTGACTTTCCGATTATTCCTTCTTACAAAGAAGGTTTATCACCGCTTGAATATTTCACTACCACCCATGGTTCGCGTAAGGGTTTAGCGGATACGGCCTTGAATACTGCTAAGGCTGGCTATATGACCAGAAAATTAGTTGATGTCTCGCAAGACGTGATCGTTTTAGCTGAAGATTGTGGAGACAGCGAAGGTAAAAAGATTACCGCCGATCATATTTTGGGGTTTGAGGAGGGTATTGGTAACAGTATCCGGGGTCGTTTTATTCTTGATGACATCAAAACTGCCGACGGCAAAGTCCTCTTTCCTAAAGGTCACCTAATGTCCAGAGAAGATGCCAAGTTGGTTGAACAACATGGTATCACTGAAGCTAGAATTAGAACTCCTTTGACCTGTAAACTTCCTCGGGGTGTTTGTCAAAAATGTTACGGCACCGACCAAGGTCGTGGTGGATTGATAAAAATTGGCGAACCGGTTGGTATTGTCGCAGCTCAGGCTATTGGTGAACCTGGTACTCAGCTAACTATGAAAACCAAACATGCTGGTGGAGTTGGTCAAAGTGGCGGTGACATTGTCGGTGGTCTACCAAGGGTTGAAGAAATTTTTGAACGACGAGTACCTAAAAATAACGCTTTGATTTGTGATACTGAAGGTGAAGTCTGGGATTATAAAGAAGGAGTCAAAGAAAATACCGTTACTATTCTGGTTGATCCTTCCGCCAGAAAGAAATCAGCTAAATCCGACAAAATTGAATATACTTTTCCAGTAATCCGTAGTTTAATTGTCAAAAAAGGAGACCGAGTGGAAAAGGGTAAAATATTGACGGATGGTGCGGTTGATTTGGCTAATTACTATCGTTTGGCTGGTAAAACCAAAACTGAAGACTATATTGTCAAAGAGATTAATGCCATTTATCAATTACAAGGTGTTTTTATTTCTCGTAAGCATATTGAGTTGATTATTAAACAAATGCTATCCAGACGGAAGATAAAAGATGCTGGTGATACCAGTTTCGCAGTTGGCGAAAAAGTTGAATTGTCGGCTCTTTTGGAAGAAAATGAACAAGTCAGACAAACTGGTGGCCAAGAAGCCGTTGGTGAGGAAATAATTTTAGGTATCTCAGAAGTGGCGTTGACAACCTCTAGCTTCCTGTCATCAGTCTCTTTCCAGCATGCCACCAGGGTATTAATAAATACTGCTGTCAAAGGAGGGGTTGATAATCTCCGTGGCCTTAAAGAGAATGTTATTATTGGCCGACTGATTCCGGCCGGTACCGGCTTAATGCCTGATTGGCAAGAAGATGACAGGGCTAAAATCGAAACTTCAGACGAGGAGGAATAGTCTTTAAATTTAGATAATAATTATGCCTTCACCAGTCGAACAAATAAAAGATAGACTGGGGATAGCAGAAGTGGTTGGCGCATATATCAAGTTAGAAAAAGCCGGTGCCAACCTAAAAGCCTGTTGTCCTTTTCACAACGAAAAAACACCGTCGTTTTTTGTCTCGCCCAGTCGCCAAAGTTATCATTGTTTTGGTTGTGACCGAGGCGGTGATATTTTCAGTTTTGTTCAGGAAATCGAGGGTGTTGATTTTCGTGGGGCTTTAAAGATTTTAGCTGATCGGGCCGGTGTTACTTTAGATCCGATTGATACTCAACAGGAAAGTGAAAAAGCTACTCTTTTTAGAATAATTGAGTCGGCAACTGAGTTCTTTGTTAATTGTTTGAAGCAAAATAAGATGGCTATGTCTTATCTTGTCGATCGGGGTTTAAACGTCAAAACTATCAGTGAATTTCGGCTTGGTTATGTGCCACTTGAATGGGATAATTTGGTCAAGCATTTGTCCGCCTCTGGCTTTGACCAATCACTATCAGCCAAGGCTGGTCTGATTTTACCCAGTCCCAAAACTGGTCGTTTTTATGATCGATTTCGTGGTCGAATAATTTTCCCAATTTTTGATTCGGCTGGTCGACCGGTAGCTTTCTCTGGCCGATTATTTGACCCCAACAACAATCGAACCAAAGAGGCCAAATACATAAATTCACCCCAAACTCCGCTGTATGATAAATCTTCAATTTTATATGGATTTGATCGAGCTAAAACAGATATCAGAAAAAAAGACGCTGCTATTTTAGTTGAAGGTCAGATGGATTTAGTTTTATCTCATCAAGCTGGTTTTGCTAACACTGTAGCTGTCTCTGGTACTGCTTTAACTTACCACCATCTGAATTTGATTAAACGGTTATCGGATAAATTAATAATGGCTTTCGATTCTGACCTGGCCGGTTTAGCCGCCTCCCAGCGGGCAGTTGATGAAGCCCTATCTTTAGGAATGGAAGTAAGAGCGGCTGAATTACCCGATGGTCAAGATCCGGCTGATCTTATCCTAAAACAGCCTGAAAATTGGGCTCGAGCAATTGATGATTCTGTTCATATTATTAATTTTTATTTAAACGCTCTAAAAAGCAAGTATTCTGATCGTCGTCTTTTAACTACTGAAATTAGAAAAGAAGTTTTACCTTATATATCCAAACTTCTCCATAAGACCGACCAGGCCCATTTTGTTATGGCGGTAGCTGAAGCAGTTGGCATTACTGATGAGGCGGTTTGGGAAGATTTGAAAAATATTAATCAACCTCAATTGGATACAATTGAAGACAAAACTACTGATAATCAAATTAAAACCAGACAGATGATGATTGAAGACAGATTATGGGGTATTTTGTTTTGGCTCGATGAAAAATCGACCCAACCAGATAGTTTGACTAAATTAATTGCCTCATTAAAAGACATATTAAGTAATGACGAATTTGATCAGCAACAAAAAACTAAACAAAGTGACAGACAAAATTTAATATTATCTGCTGAATTGGCTTATGATGGTTCGACTTCTTTGGATCAAGAAATTGATGATCTGTTGATGGCTCTGAAGGAAGAGAAATTAAAAAACCATTTAAAGCAAGTCATTTTAGAATTGAGACAAGCCGAATCAAAAGGCCACAATGAAATGATAGACAAATGTTTAAAAAAGTGCCAAGATATCAGCCAAGAAATTAATAGATTAAAACAAGCTAACAATGCCCAAGAAAAAAATAACCAGCAAAAAAACTAAAACCAGGAAACCAGTGGCCAAGAAAAAAATAACCAAGAAAACAGCCAAGAAAAAACCCTCGGCCAAGAAGGTAACAAAAAGAATATCCCGAACAATAACTGGTTCAAAGACTAAAAAAGAGGAAATAAACGAAAGAGTTTCGACTCTTATTACCAAGGGTCGACAACGTGGTTTTGTTACCTATAGTGAAATTTTGAAAGAATTTCCGATGATCGAAAATGATATAAGTTTTCTAGAGAGTTTGTACATTCAAATGGAGGAAGCGGGGATTGATGTTTTGGAGGAAGGCGGTTTGTTGGATAGCGATGACGAATATTTGTCAAAGATGAAAGGTGGGCATGAGGGCAGATCAAGTATTGACTCGGTCCAGATGTATCTAAAAGAAATTGGTAAACACCGTCTGATTACTGCTCAGGAGGAAAAAGAATTGGCTAAAAGAATCATTGAGGGTGATGACGAAGCCAGAAAAACCTTGGCCAATGCTAACTTGCGGTTGGTGGTATCAATTGCCAAAAAATATATTGGCCGTAGCTCTGATTTAACCTTGTTAGATCTAATTCAAGAGGGTAACTTGGGGCTATTCAAGGCGGTTGAAAAGTTTGATTGGCGTAAGGGTTATAAGTTCTCAACTTATGCCACTTGGTGGATAAGACAAGCTGTAACCAGGGCTTTAGCTGACCAATCACGGACCATTAGAATTCCGGTTCACATGGTAGAGACGATTGCTAAATACAAACAAGTCTCTCGTCGTTTATCACAGGACTTGGGTCGAGAACCACTACCTCAGGAAATTGCCACTGAAATGGGAATCGATATCGATAAAGTTCATACCATCGAAAAAATTGACCAAAGTACGGCCTCATTAGATAAACCAACTGACGACGATGATGAGAAATCGTCATTGGGAGAGTTTATTGCTGATGATAAAATACCACCTCCGGATCAAGAAGTATCAAGACGGATTTTACAGGATCAAATAAAAGAAATTTTAAGAGACCTAACCCCCAAGGAACGAAAAATTTTAGAAATGAGGCATGGTTTGGAAGATGGGGTGATGAGGACCTTAGAAGAAGTTGGCAAAGAATTTGGTGTTACTCGTGAACGAATTAGACAAATTGAAGCTAAGGCTCATGAGAAAATCAGACTTCATCAGAAAGCTAAAAAATTAACTGGTTATTAAAATTTTAACTAACCATTAAAAACCCCGCCTCGGCGGGGTTTTTGGTTTATAACTCTTCAGCCAGTAAATTATCGATTAAATTTTTCATTTCCTCAGCGGGAACAGCCCCAGGAATAGCTAGTTTTAAACCATCTTTGGTGGTAATAACGGCAAATGGCGTACCGCCAGCACCTGATTCAATGGCATTTTGAAGATCAGTCTCAACGACCTCGCTGGCTAAACCCTGATCTAGGCAATCACTGAAAGATTGTTTATCTAAGCCAATAGTTTCAGCAATTTCTGGTAACTGGTTAATATCTAGGCCGTCGTTAGAATTAGTTGTCTCAAATAGGCGACTTAGATATTGCCAAAATTTGTCATTGCCACCAATGATACCAGCACATTGGGTGGCTTCAGCCTCGAGGCGGGCATTTTGATGGAGCATATCAAGGGGGAAATGTCTGAACACCCAAGCCACTTGATTGTCATCGTAATCAGCCGTTACTGCTTTTAAAGTATTGTGGAAAACTTTACAAAATGGACATTCGATATCTGAATATTCAACAATGATAATTTCAGCCTCTAAATTACCCTTGATCCAGTCGGTAGACTCAACCGGTCGGAAATTATCCAACGGATTAACCTCTTCGATTTCACTGTTGCTATCGCTGATACCAGCCAGTCCAGCTAGGCGACTACTTGAATCACCACCTAACAGGAAATAGCCGCCGACAATAACACCGATGACGGTAAGGGCTAGAGGAATAGCATAATTTTTGTTTTCCATATTTTTCAATGTTTAAATTTCTAATAATAAGTCTGCTCAGTCTAACATATAGCCACTTTTTGCCAAGGCTAGCTAGGTATTTTATTGACCAGTAAAACTTCATCAGGTAAACTTTGATAACATATGGATAATCCTTGGCTTTTCTCTCTTTTAGCCGTTGTCGGTATAAGTTTGATTTCTTTAATTGGGGTTTTAGTTTTGATTTTTTCCGATAAGGTTTTACGTCGAGTAATTTTTGTTTTAGTGGCTTTTTCAGTCGGTGCCCTTTTGGGCGATGCCTTTTTTCATTTGTTGCCGGAAGTTTTTGTTGAGTCGGCTAAACCCGAAGTTCCGGCTTTGTTCGTATTATTGGGGATTATTATCTTTTTTTGTTTGGAAAAATTTCTGCGATGGCAACACGAGCATTCGATTGACGGTCGACCACAAAGTCATATTCAGCCATTTGGTGTCTTAAATCTACTGGCTGACGGTCTTCATAATTTTTTGGATGGGATGATTATCGCTGCTAGTTTTTTGGCTGGGCCGATTGTTGGTTTAGCTACAACGGTAGCTGTAGCTTTTCATGAAATACCACAAGAGATGGGGGATTTTGCAATTTTGATAAAAGCTGGCTTTAGTCGTTGGCGAGCACTATTATTTAATTTGTTATCAGCCTTAGTTGCTGTTTTGGGGGCCATTGTGGCTTTACTGGTCGGCAGTTTATCTGAAGACTTTATTATAATTATGCTATCTTTAGCTGCTGGTGGTTTTATCTACATTGCTGGTTCTGATTTAGTCCCAGAACTCCACAAAGAAACTGGTCTTAAAAAATCATTAATACAGCTTTTGGCTATCATTGGCGGCATGGCAATTATTTTTATGTTAATATTAATTGAATAATATGAGGCTAAATATTTTTAGAAAATTAAAAATTAGATCAGAAACTTGGCTTCGTCTTGGCTTGGGCGCAACTTATCTTTATGCTGGCTATCAAGCATTAATAACTGGTCAGCTCGTTTGGTGGCAAGAAATTACTTGGCCTGAATTTTTAACTTCAATTACCGTTTGGTTAGAACGTTTACCAACTGAAGCAACAATCAAAGTTTTCGGTTTGATTCAATTGATAATTGGTGCTTTATTTCTACTATTTTTTTTACCGCCAAGGACAATTCGCTGGGCTACACTTCTAGTTATTGTTCACTTGGTTAGTTTGATTTTTGTTCTAATCGCCGCCACTAAAAACCCGCTGATCTTAATGACCGAAACTGGCTTACCGGTTTTACTGCTTTTAACTTCAACTATCGCTTTATACTTTCTAAATCGTCGTCGGTAAAATTCTACCGATTACCGAAACTGCCGGGTCGAAAAGTTTTTTTGGCGATGATGTTTTTCTTGGCTCGAAATGACGATGCCGTCCGATAAGCCGGCTGACCTTTTCGTTTACCAACTTGATGATGTTTTTTCATAAGTTTATGGGTTTAATCCCTTGTCTTAATATTACAACTTTTCCTCTCTTTATTTCAATCACCATTGAGGGGATAAGGGGCATTTTATAACCAGCTGATAAATAGAAATCAACCTGTGAGCCAAAATATTTTTTAGCTTCGGCAATAGTTTGAGCTGGCGATAATCCTCGAGGGTTGGCACTGGTGGCAATTAAGGGTCCGGTTTTAGCCAAACAATCTCTTAGCTTTTTATCTTGAGGTAGGCGAAAAGCTAAAGATTTTTTGCCACCTGATAAATAGTGAAATGATTTGGGCAAGCCGTTAAAAACAATACTAATTGGTCCGGGCCATAATTTTTTTATAACTTCTCTGTTTGCTTGATTGATTTTTAAACCAAATTTTTCAATTTCTTTGAGTTTACTTATAAGTACAATAAGTGGTTTTTTATCTCGGTTTTTAAGCTTCTTTATTCTCTTGGCTGATTGTTTGTTTAAAGCTTGGCCGACCAGTCCATAAACAGTATCGGTTGGCATTACGCCGACCGCTCCAGCTCTAATCTGATTTATAATATCAGTAATTTTTTTATCTTGGTTTAATCTCATTCACTATCTTTTCGGCTAAAGAATCTAACCAAGTAAACAGTAACGATCACCAGAATTAAAGTTAAAACAAAAGCATAGATAAATTTAGCCCAAAGACTGCCTTTGTCCATTGGAAACCAATATTCGATTAATGATTTTATGGCATCATTCCAAGCTAAACCGGCTATAAGGCCAAAAGCGGCAGTAATATAACCAGTTATTTTATCGCCAACTTCTTTTTTGAGTTCTTGGCTTTCGTTTTTTATTTTTCCTAACTTCTCTTTCATCGTTACAATTATAACATTTCCGTTTTTATTTGACAAAGATAGACAAAAACAATCAGATTGGGTAAATTCTCCGACTCGAGTTCTTTTTAGTAATTTTAAATAGCCACCAGTGTTTAGGATTCGACCTAAATCATGAGCAATTGATCGGATATAGACACCTGGCCCAGTAACGATTTTTAAAGTTAACGAGGGATATTTATAGTCAATTATTTCAATTTTCTTAATCATTGCCGGTCGGGACAATAGCGAGACTTCCTTTCCGGCTCGAGCCAATTTGTAGGCTCTTTGGCCATTAATTTTCAGGGCGCTATAAGGTGGGGGAGTTTGCTTAATTTTGCCGGTGAATTTTTCTTTAATTATCTCTTCTATTTTTTCTCGGCTTGGCTTCTTTAGATTTTCCCAATATTTTAACTTGCCTTCCCGATCATAGGTTTCGGTTTCCGCTCCTAGCTCAACCTCGGCTAGATACTCTTTTTCTTTTTTGACCTCATCAGCCAGACGTCGGGTGGCGTTTCGGCCAATACCCAAAACCAAAACCCCTTCGGCCAAAGGGTCTAAAGTGCCGGCATGGCCAACCTTTTTCTCGCCCGTTTTCCTTTTTACCATAGCTACCAAACGGTAAGAGGATATGCCGATCGGTTTCCAAAAGGGGACTATTTTATCTTGCCAATTATTCATTTTCTATTTATACCTCATCTTGGCAATTTGATAAACTTTTGCTAAGATATCGGCAGTTGTTCTTTCAAACAAACATATTCTGCGGTAGCTCATCCGCCTCCGACCAGCTGGCGGATGGCGGAGGTAGAGCATTTTAAGTCTATTTGGTTTATAATTGTTCAATGTTCGTTGTTTATGCTATATACAATTCAAAGAACGACAAAATTTATATAGGACAAACAAGGGATATTGAGTGTAGATTGAAAAAACATCAATCTAAAATATTTCCCAGAAGTTATACCTCTAAACATGATGGTGAGTGGGATTTGATTTACAAAGAGAAAGTTCCAAGTCGCCAAGAAGCCTTAAGGTGAGAAAAGCAATTGAAAAGTTTTAGAGGTAGAGAGTTCATTAAAAAGCATATTCCGCGGTAGCTCAGTTGGTAGAGCGGTCGACTGTTAATCGATTGGTCGCAGGTTCGAGTCCTGCCCGCGGAGCCCAATAGGTTGAGTAGACAGATTTAGCATATGATTGAATGGAGATCGTATTGAAAACTCTAGCTTTTTCCCATTTACGACGCAGTTCTGAAATAGATAATTGAGCATAGCTCTTTTTTCTTGCACTTCGGAACTTTCAAATAGCGTCAATGCACTTTTGGCCAAATTTAACACTGTAGAAGCAGTAATATAG
>Ga0172382_10005719_pt1 | contig 18426 bp, 19 predicted proteins | sample Leawel138RmetaG_FD_122245 | JGI IMG/M metagenome (GOLD analysis project Ga0172382, IMG submission 122245) | Leachate microbial communities from a municipal landfill in Southern Ontario, Canada - Leachate well 138R metaG | ecosystem: Engineered > Solid waste > Landfill > Unclassified | place...
CGCGCGCCTTGAAGCCCGCGTCATGGTTCCTGCGTTTCCGCATTCCTGATCGCCTCGTCCTTGGAGACCAGCAGACGTCAGATCGTAGCTTCCGTCACTGTCCGATTTCCGGGGAGTAGCTCACTTACCGCTGTAGCGTGGCCGCAACCCATGCTGCGCTGGGTCTCAGGCACGGGGGGGGGGGGTGATTATACGCTCAAGGACTTTACTGCGCTGCTTGATTATGCGGCCGAACATTCCGGTATCCCGCCGGTGCGCCTGAACACCAGGACCTGAACCAGACCGGAGCCGCGTCCATGACTCACCTTCTTTTCACCCCGTTCCGCCTGCGCGATCTGACCTTGAAAAATCGGATCGTGATCTCGCCCATGTGCAAGTATTCCGCAACCTCGGGTCTGGCGAATGACTGGCATATGGCACAGTATGGCCGTTTCGCCATAGGCGGCGCAGGGTTGGTGATTCTTGAGGCGGCTGCCGTTTCGCCCGAGGGGCGCATCACCCCCCGGCGATCTGGGCCTGTGGGACGATACGCAGGTATCCGGCCTTTCCCGGATTGCCGCCTTTCTCAAATCGCAGGGGGCGGCGGCGGGGATCCAGATTGGCCATGCCGGACGCAAGGCTTCAGCTCAGCGGCCGTGGCATGGCAACGGCCCTCTTGGCCAGGCCGATATCGACGCTGGCCGCGAGGCCCCATGACCGACACTTGCCCCCTCGGCCCTGTCGATGGCCGAAGGCTGGCCCACACCCGCTGCGCTGGACGCAGCGGCTATCGCACAGCTGAAATCGGCCTATGCCGATGCCGCACACCGGGCGCTGGCCGCAGGTTTCGATATGATCGAACTGCACGCGGCGCATGGCTATCTTTTGCATCAGTTCCTGTCGCCCCTGTCAAACCGTCGCGATGATATCTATGGCGGCGATGCCGAACGCCGTATGCGCCTTCCGCTGGAGCGCCGCGCGGCAATCCTGCGCGCGCTGGACAGCTGACGGGAAACTCCCGATGACCCTTCACAACATCACCATCATGGATGCCGGAACCATGGGCGGCGGTAACATCACCGGCAGTCCGGCAGTCTGGCTTCCCACCCCGGCCATTGACGCAACCGACGCCGCTCCTGGCACCTTGCACCTGCGGATAGTCCGATGAGTGACATCAGGCTCACCCCCCTGCCCCGCGCTGAGGCAACCTGGTGGCACGCCGAAACGATCCGCCATGTCGATCTTGATTCGAACAATCATGTGAATAACACCGTGATCTGCACGTGGTTTGGCGATGGCCGCTATTCATTCGTACGCGCTGTGCTGGGCCCGTTGATGGAGGCCGGGGATTATCCGGTGCTTGTCTCGATGCGCGTCGACTTTCTGGCCGAGGTGATGTTCGGGGATCACCCCGAGGTTGCCACAAGCCCCGCTTCCATGGGGCGCAGTTCGGTGACGACGGATCAGACGCTTTATCTGGGCGATCGCCCTGCCGCGGTCTGCCGCTCGGCCATGGCTCTGCTTGGCGGCACGACGCGGCGCGCCAAACCCCTGACCAACCCCATGCGCGAGGCCCTTGCATCACTGATGCCCCACGCGCTTGCCACTGCCTTGATAGGCGAGCTCGACAAGGGCTGGGACTACGCCAAATTCCTGCTGACCCATGAGCGCACCAATAACGCACAGGTGCACCGTTCGCGCCGCGAACTGGAACGCCTTGCCGATCTGGCAAACAACCTTGCCGATAGCGCGGATGTCATCGCCGCCCGTCCCGATATCCGCCTCAGGCTCGAAGAGACCGCCGCCGATCTTGCCGCCGTTGAAATGACCGTTCTGCGAGTTCTGGCCGAAGAAGCCCGCGCATGGGCCGAACGCCATCTTTTCCGCCGTGTGGTCACCATCTACGCCGGCGCCAACGAGGTGCAGCGCACCATTATGGCCCGTACCGCTCTGGGCATGTGAGACATACCACCATGAGACGCCCCTCTGACCGTGCCGAAGAAGACCGTCTGGTGCAGGATGCTGCCCGTCGTTTTCTGGAGAAAACCCATCCGTGGCAGGGCCCCTCGATGCGGGGATGGAGCTGACTGTTGATCACCTCAAGACCCGCCATCAGTTCGGCCAGCCGCTGGCCGCGCTTCAGGCGGTGCAGCACCATATGGCGAATGTTTATTGCACGGTCGAGGCATTCCGTTCACTGATTCACGCTGCGGCAACCGCCGATCCCGTTGACAGCCGCCTGCGCGCACCATCTGCGCCGCAAGGCCCTTTCTGCGGCGGGTACCTGCATTCAGGTCTCGGGTGGTATCGCGATGACCGAGGACTATCGTATGGGGCATATCTACAAACGCCTCCAGACCGAAGCAGGCTTGATCCACGGCTGAGGCGGTCAGCTGCCTGCTCGACTGGTTGCAGCTGTTTCCCCTGACGCGGCACAGGCAGCGTTTGCGCCTGCACAAGAAAGCGCCCTGCCTCGCCGCCCCTTCATCGAGTTGACAGCTGTCAACTTGGCACCCCCCTGCCCTGCCCCGCATTGCCTCACGCCGCCTGCATGTCTTCGCGTCGCAGCAGTGCCATTACCATCGGGCCCGGTGAGAATGCGCCCTCGGCAGCCTTGGCGGACAAGGCGCGCAGGTAGCCGCCGGGGCTGCGGATGCGCGTGACGTCCTGGAGGATACAGGCAAGCACCGTCGCCGCGGTCTCGGGCCCCATGAGGCGTTGCGCCTCGGCCCAGGCGTCCGGGCTGATGCCCATCATCGGCCTGACCGTCTCGGCCGCCGCCAGCAGATCGCGCCAGCTTCGGACCTCTCGCGCCGCATATGGCAGGATATCCGGCGCCGCCTTGGTCACGAGGCCAAGCGGCAGGAAACCGGCTTGTGGCGCATCTCCCGCCGCTTGCGCAACATCCGGATCTTCAGCCACCATGCCCGCCGCTTCTTGCCGTTCTTGGCAAGGTTCAGATTCATAAGAATCTGTGTTTGAATTCTGTTGGTGCCGCCCGGAATTGCTGTCATTGCCGTGCAATTCTTCTGTTTCCTGCCGAACAACCAGCGACTTGCGCACCTGTATCCGCAAGGCTTCGGCGGCCTCGGCCAGATCGAGGAGCGCCCCGGCGTCGAGACGGCGGCGCAGGGCGCGGCGCAGCGGGGCGAAGGCATCGGCGAAGCGATCCGTCACCGCGCCCCAGTCGGCCAGCGCGGCGGCATCGCGCAGGGCCAGGACGGCGCGTTCGCGCAGGCGCTTGCGCTCGGCCTCGGCGGTACGGGCCTCGGCGGCCCGGGCGGCGATCTCGGCCGAGCGCACCAGCAGCGGCCGCAGGTCGAAGCCGAATGCCGTGCGCACCGTGCCGTGCCCGTCGCGCAGGGCGTAGCGTTTGCCGTTGGGGCTGTCATGGCGCACCAGCAGCCCGGCCCGCACCAGCGCGCCCAGATGCCGCCGCAGGGTGCTTTCGGCCATGCCATGCGCGCGTTCGGACAGCGCCGCGTTCGAGGGGAACACGATCAGCGCCGCGTCATCGCCAAGCGTGGCCTGCGGATGAAACGAGAAAAGCGCCGCCAGAACCGCCAGATCGCGGTCGGTCACGCCGAAAGCGGCCCGCGCGGCGGTCAGGTCGCGCAGCAGCGCCCATTTGTCGGGCGCTTCGGACGGGGCAGGGGCCTCGGCCAGCGATTGCGCTGCCAGATGCGCAGCCATGTTCGGCTGCCGCCCGAAGGGCGTCAGGGAAATGTGCCTCATTTTCGGTCACAGGGCAAAAACCTTCCGTCGCCGTCCGGAACGGCGTTGACAGCTGTCAACAAAGGCCGCTATCTTGCGAGGTGTGAGATCGAAAGACGGGCCCTTCGGAATGTCATGTTCCGGGGGGCTTTTCGTTTTGGTCGCTGCCTGTCGTGCCTCCTTTTGTTACTGCTTCAGTCTTCTCCTTCCGCATCCCGGCGTTGCAGCCAGTCTGCGTGAAGCTCTTCGATCCGGGTCACGAGCCATTCTCCGAATGCCTCGCCCCCGTCGCCCGCAAGCTCGATCGCCACGCGGCCCCGGCCCCGGCGCACCTGGCCCAGCGGCGCACCACCGGCGCCCGCAAGCGCCACGGGTTGTCGCGGGGCAGGGGCCGGGCGCCCCGCCACGGCATAGACGGCGGCGAACCGGGCGTCGGAATCGGCGCCCTGCGCGGCGGCGATCAGCGGGGCTTCGTCCAGCCCCTCGATCCGCCGGGCCAGCGCAAGCCAGCGGTCGCGCCCGGCCGAAGGGGCGGCGCCGATCGCGCGCACCAGCGCCTCGGGCAGGGCATCGGCGACCTTGAGCATCCGCGAAACCACCGTCTTGTCGATATGCAGCGCATCGCAGATCACCGCGCGCTCGAACCCCTGCCTTGCCATCTGCTGCGCGAATCGCGCCTTTTCGATAAAGCTCAGATCGCGCCGCGCGGCGTTTTCCTGCCCCTGGGCCACGATCAGGTCGCGGTCGGACAATTCGCGCAGCATCGCCCGCACCGGCTGGCCGATCCGCTTCAGCGCCCGGACCCTGCGGCGGCCATAGACGACCTCATAGCGGCCTTCGTAATTCGGCGAGCGCCGCAGCAGCACCGGCACCTGCTGGCCATATTGCCGGATCGAATCGGCCAGTGCCGCGATCCCGGCCTCGTCTTCCTCCAGCCGGTCGTCGATCCCGGCCATGTCGATCAGATCGGCGGGCACATCGACCATGGCGCGGTCTTTCAACTCGGCAATCGACTTGCTGACCGCGCCGATCGCGCCGCGCGTCATCCGTGGCGCCGGGGTGGGGGCGGGGTCTTGGGCCGGCTGGGCCAGCAACCCCTTGAGCAGATCCTTGCGGGCCATCAGCGCACCTCCTTACGGCCCCAGGCCGTCTGGATCAGTTCCTCGATCTCGCGGTTCACCGAGTTGAGGCTCTCCATCGCGCGTTCATAGGTGGCGCGGGTGAACTGCGATTTCTCGACCTCGTACAGGGTCTGCTTGGTGATGCCCGCATCCGAGATCGCGGTGGATTTCAGCACCGTGTGGTTCAGCACATGCGGCCCGAACAGCGAACGCATGAAGCTGACCATCTGGTTCTGCGGCCCGTCGCCCGGCTCATACCGGGTGACGACATAGCGCAGCCAGTCATAGCTCATGTCCCCGCCCGCATCGGCCACCACGCCAAGCAGGTTCGAGGTCATCAGCAGGAACTGGCACATGCTCATCACATCCAGCATCTGCGGATGCACCGTGACCAGAACCGCCGTGGCGGCAGACAGTGCGGACATCGTGAGAAACCCCAGTTGCGGCGGGCAGTCGATCACGACGACATCGTAATCGGCTTCGACCTCGGCCAGTTTCTCGCCGACGCGGGTAAAGAAGAACTGACCCGACCGCGCGGCCAGCACCCGGGGGGTTTCATGTTCGAATTCCATCAGGTCGAGATTGCCGGGAATCACATCCAGCCCGGTGAAATAGGTCTTCTGGATCACCTCGCGCAGGGGCAGGGGGTCTTCGTAGCGAATCGCATCGTAAAGCGTGCCGCCGTCGAGCAGGTCGAATTCCGGCTGGAAACCGTGCAGGGCGCTGAAACTGGCCTGTGGGTCCAGGTCGATCCCCAGCACCCGGTAACCGTCAAGCGCAAGCTTCTGCGCCAGGTGCGCCGAGGTGGTCGTCTTGCCGGACCCCCCCTTGAAGTTGATCACCGCGATCACCTGGAGATGTTCGCCCGCGCGCCGTCCGGGCAGATAGGTGCCGGGGCTTTTCGCGCCCTTTTCCAGCAATTCGCGCAGGGCGCGGATGTCCTCGGCCGAATAGAGCCTGCGGCCGCCCGGCCCGGTCTCGGGCGCGGGGCCGCGGCCGTCCAGATGCAGCCGGCGCAGATAGGCATCGGTGACACCGATCAGCTGCGCGACCTCGCCGCTGGTGAACTTGCGCAGGGCGCGCCGCGTGTCGGGCGGGAAAAGCTGCTGGCGATGCGCCTGCAACCGTTCGGACAGCCTTGCGGCATGCTCGCCCACGAGCTTGTCGATACGTTCCTGACCGCCCATTGCCGCCCCTCGGTTAGCATGCCTGTTATCGACGCCGACGCTTGTATTACGCTTTTTGGCGTCTTGTTCGCTTCTGCACGTTAATATCTGTCACCCGCTGCCGAGTCGCGCAAGCAATTTCTTCACGATATTGTATGCGGCGGGCGGCCAGACACTAAACTTCCCGGCCATGGCGCAGGGCAGGGGGGCGATTGCAGGCGGTTTGTCGGGTCTGGATATGGCTGCGAATCGTGTTGGCCGGATGGAAAACCGTCCACCAAAGCGCGCGCCCGCCCGGAACAGCCGCGCCAGCGGCCCGGGCAGCGGCCGACCGCCCGGTCACGCCGGAGGCGTGCCTTCGGCACGACGGCGGCCGCTATTGCAACGTATCAACATGCACAAGCGTCGGGGTATCCGACACCATGAACTGCCAGATCACAGATGTTGCAGCGGCCCCCCGCGGTCGCCCGCCGCCCTCCGTTGCGCGACTATCTCCCGGTTGTAGGCAATCTGGGTCTTTTGCAATTCTATCTGACGCCATGAAACGGTCGATTGAATACACCGGCAATAACCGGCACCGTGGCCCTGTTCGTCACAATCCCCTTGGTTTCCCTGCGCCGAACGCCGTCAGAGAGCCTCCGCCGGAGATCGCGCGCACGTATCATACAGGGAAGGGGAGGGGGGTTGGAGAAAACCGTCCGGTAGTCCGCATAATGATCAGTTTATGCGCACATGAATTCTATCAGCCTGTTTTCACGACCATTCCAGCACCCCTTCGACGATCCCGGAAAGGCCGGACAGGCGCGGGGTGCCCTGTTGTCCCAACCATGACCGTTGACAAAAGAACGGGCGTTTGTTTTGTATCCTGCATGGGCGCCATGACAAGGATCGCCTGCGCATCCGCGCATGGTCCCGATCGCCCGCGGGCGGACGACAAAGACGATATTCGCAACCGGGCGTGTCGGGGACGGCGCCCCGGCCCCTTACACGGTCTCCGGCAAGGCGGCCCGAACAGTCGAAGGAAAATGGCATGACCCTGGTCCGGACTTTCAAGGCGGCGCTGGCCGGGGTCGCGGCGACCCCGCGACAACTTCTGATCGACGGGTGCTGGAGCGATGCCGCGGACGGCGGCACGATGCCGACGATCAATCCGGCGACCGGATTGCCGCTGGCCGAGGTTGCCTGCGGCGGGGCCGCCGATATCGACCTGGCCGTGACGGCAGCGCGGCGGGCGTTCGAAGGCCCGTGGTCGGCTACCACCCCTTATGACCGTCAGCGGATCCTGCTCCGGCTGGCCGATCTGATCGAGGCGAACTACGACACCATCGCACTGCTCGATTCGCTCGACATGGGCGTGCCCATCACGCGCGCCCGGGCCGGGCGCCATTCGGCGCCGCAACTGCTGCGCTATTATGCCGGGGTCATCCCCACCCTGCGGGGCGAGACGATCAGCCCCTCGGTTCCCGGCGCGCCCTTTGTCGCCACGCTTCGCGAGCCCGTCGGCGTCGTCGGCGCCATCACGCCCTGGAACGCGCCGTTCCGCATGTGCGTCTGGAAGGCGGGACCGGCGCTGGCGGCGGGATGCACGATCATCCTGAAACCGGCCGAGCAATCGCCGCTGTCGGCACTGTACTTCGGCCAGCTGTGCCTTGAGGCAGGGGTTCCGCCCGGCGTGGTCAATGTCGTCCCGGGGATGGCCGAAGCCGGAAAGCGGCTGGCCGAACATCCCGGCGTGGACAAGATTTCGTTCACCGGCTCCACCGGCACCGGGCAGCACATCATCCGGGCTTCGGCCGTCAACGTGAAGCGCCTTTCGCTCGAACTGGGCGGCAAGTCGGCCCATATCATCCTGAACGATGCGGATCTGGACCTTGCCGCGCCCGCGGCCGCGCAGGCGGTGTTCCAGAACTCGGGGCAGATCTGTAGCGCAGGGACACGGCTGTTCGTCGAGGACGCGATCCACGACGAATTCGTGGAGCGGGTGCTGGCGGAAACGGCGGCACTCAGGATGGGCGATCCGCTCGATCCCGAAACGCAGCTGGGCCCGCTGGTCGATCAGGCGCAGAAGGCGACCGTGCAGCGGTATATCTCGGTCGGCCTGTCCGAAGGGGCCCGCCTGCTTGCCGGTGGCGCCGACGTCCAGGAAAAGGCGCTGGCCGCAGGCAGCTTTGTCCCGCCCACCGTCTTCGCCGGTGTTCGTGACGACATGACCATCGCCCGGGAAGAGATCTTCGGCCCGGTGCTGTCGATCCTGCGCTTCAGCGACCGCGACGAAGTGATCCGCCGCGCCAATGCCAGCGAATACGGCCTGGGCGCCGGTCTCTGGACCCGCGACGTCGGCGCGGCCCACGGTCTGGGCCGCAGGCTGCGGGCCGGTACCGTCTGGGTCAACTGCTACCAGATGATGGATCCCGCGGTGCCCTTCGGCGGCTACAGGCTGAGCGGCTACGGGCGGGAATCCGGCTATGGCCACGTCCATGAATTCCTGGAGACGAAAGCACTCTGGATCCGGTGACGGCCCGCCGGTTTCAGGCCGCGCCTTCAGAAGGTCGGCGGCGTGTTCACCCAGAAGATGCGCGCCCGGGTTGGTCCCGCGTTGCGGTAGCCGTGCGGGCGGTGCGACTTGAAATGGAAGGTGTCGCCCTCGTGCAGAAGGTAGGTGGTGTCGTCGAGGTGCAATTCGACCTCGCCCTCGATGACAAAGCCCACCTCCTCGCCCTCGTGGTTGATCTGGCCGTCGCTGCTGCCGCCCGGCTCCATGATGTGGATATTGCACTGAAGCGCGTTGTTCCGCGAATGGGCAATGATCCGTTCAAGCGTGACCCCGCTGCCCTTGCGCAGCGGGTCGAGCGCGATCAGCGGCCGTTCCCCCGCGCGTGACACCGGCCGGTCCTGCCCGGCGGTGTCGTCGAACAGCAACGCAAGGTTGATTCCCAACACCCGGGCGATTCGGTGCAGAAGCGGCAGCGAGGGCACGGTCTTGCCGTTCTCGATCTTCGACAGATGGCCTTCGGAAATCTCCGCCCCGGCGGCGACATCCTTCAGCGTCATCTTCCGTTCCCGGCGCGCGTCCCTGAGTTTCTTTCCCAGCATGCAAGTTATGCAACTTTTCCGTTGATGGGCCCTGTTGCGGGAGGATAGCAGCGCATCGCGGAAAGTTGAACATATTTCCCTGTATTCGCCGGATATTTCCGCAGCCCGCCCCCGGCGGCCCCCTGCCGATTTGTCGTAACGGCAGCTTCGGCGCGACGAGGAAGTTGCATTTCACAAAATTCTCTGCTCCTATCATTTTCAGGGCCGGGCGATGGAGCATCGCTGCGGCCCGACGGCGAGCGCGGCGCAAGCGGGAGGCAACATCCCGGATGCAGGCGACGTCGGCAACGGGGAGAGTGCGACTGGAAACCGGGCCGCCGCTGGCTGGCGCCGGTATGCAGGTCGCGCAAAAAATGGAGTTTTCGATGAACGGACCTGTCTCGACGTGGCCCCGGCTGGGGGCCTTGAAGACCGGCTTGGGAGTGGTGTCGCTGGCTGCGGCAGGGGTGATCGCCCAGGCCGCGCCGGGGCTGGCGCAGGACGGATCGGTCCTGCGTATCGTGCCGCACGCCGACCTGAGCAACATCGACCCGATCTGGAACACCGCCTATATCACCCGCAACCACAGCTATCTGGTGTGGGACACGCTGTTCGCGCTTGATTCCGACCTGACGGTGCAGCCGCAGATGGCCGAGGGGTACGAGGTCAGCGACGACGGCCTGACCTACACGATCACCCTGCGCGAGGGGCTCTTGTTTCACGACGGATCGCCCGTCACCGCCGAGGATGCGGTGGCCTCGATCCGGCGCTGGGGCGCGCGCGACGGCATGGGCCAGCGGCTGATGGCGATCACCGCCGGCATGGATGTGGTCGATGATCTGACCTTTACCCTGACGCTGAGCGAGCCTTACGGCCTCGTGCTCGAATCGCTGGGCAAGATTTCGTCGAACGTGCCGTTCATCATGCCGAAGCGGGTGGCCGACACCGACCCGAACACCCAGATCACCGAGATCATCGGTTCCGGCCCGTTCCGCTTCATGCACGACCTGTGGCAGCCCGGCAACCTCGTGGTCTATGAGCGGTTCGAGGATTACCTGCCGCGCGACGAACCGGCAAGCTACGCCGCCGGCGGCAAGGTGGCCAGGGTGGACCGGGTGGAATGGCACTACATCCCCGACGCCGCCACCGCGACCCAGGCGCTGCTGGCCGGCGAGGTCGATCTTTACGAACAGCCCGCCGTCGATCTTCTGCCGATGCTTCAGGCCGACAGCCGCATCTCGATCGAGACCGTCGATCCGCTGGGTTCGCAGGGCGTGATCCGCTTCAACTTCCTGCATCCGCCCTTCGACAACAAATACGCCCGGCAGGCGGCGATCCATGCCGTGTCGCAGGCCGACTACATGTATTCGATCATGGGCGACCCGGCCTATTTCGAAGACTTCTGCGGCGCCTATTTCATGTGCGGCGGCCCCTACGAGACCGACGCGGGCAGCGAACCGCTGCGCGAGCGCGACCTCGACCGGGCGCGCGAGTTGCTGGCGATGTCGGGCTATGACGGGCGCGAGGTGGTGATCCTCGATCCGACCGACGTTCCGGTGGCGCACGGGCAGGTGCTGGTCACGGCGCAGGCGCTGCGCGAGATCGGCATGAACGTGCGGCTGGCGGCGATGGACTGGGCCACCATGACCTCGCGCCGGGGGGTGCGGGAGGCGCCCGAGAACGGCGGCTGGAACATCTTCCCGTCCTGGTGGCTGGCGGTCGATCAGCTCAACCCGATCTCGAACATCTCGATTGCCGCCTCGGGCGACACCGCCTGGTTCGGCTGGCCCGAAAACGAGCGGATCGAGGAATTGCGCACCGCCTTCGCACGCGAGACCGACCCCGTTGCGCAGATGGCGATCGTCGAGGAACTGCATGTCGAGCTTTACGACTTCGTGCCCTACATCCCGACCGGGCAATACTACCAGCCCACCGCATGGCGCGACAACGTGAGCGGCGTGCTTGAGACCCCGGTTCCGTTCTTCTGGAACATCGAGGTCGAGTGACGCCGGGCAACGCCAGGCAACCGGGCGCGCGGATGGCATTCGCCGCAGGATAGCAGGGAAAGCAGACTGTCATGTACGCCTATGTCATCCGCCGCCTTCTTGCCACCATCCCCATCATGGGGCTGGTGGCGGTGTTCGTGTTCCTGCTTCTGCACATGAGCCCCGGCGATCCGGCCATCATCATCGCCGGGGATTTCGCGACCGAAGCGCAGATCGACGACATCCGCACCAAGCTGGGGTTGAACGACCCCCTGCATATCCAGTTCCTCAACTGGCTGTGGAACCTGTTGCGCGGCGATCTGGGTCAGTCGATCTATTCGGGGCTGCCGGTCTCGCGGCTGATCCTCCAGCGGGTCGAACCCACGCTGATGCTGACCGCGACCACCATGGTGATCGCCATCACCTTCGCCATTCCGATGGGGGTGATCGCCGCCTGGAAGGTCGGAACCTGGATCGACCGGCTGGTGATGACCTTTGCCGTGCTCGGGTTTTCGGTGCCGGTCTTCGTGCTGGGCTATGCGCTGATCCTCGGCGGGTCGGTCGGGCTGGGCTGGTTCCCGGTGCAGGGCTACACCTCGATCACCCGCAGCTTCACCGGGTTTCTCGGGCATATCACCTTGCCCGCGCTGACGCTCGGGCTGGTCTATATGGCGCTGATCGCGCGGATGACCCGGGCGACGATGCTTGAGGTGCTGAACGAGGATTACGTGCGCACCGCCTATGCCAAGGGGCTGGCCACCCGCAAGGTGCTGGTCAAGCATGCGCTGAAGAACGCGATGGTGCCGATCAGCACCACGATCGGGCTCGGGCTTGCCCTGCTGATCGGCGGGGTGGTGGTGACCGAAAGCGTGTTCGCCATTCCCGGCCTCGGGCGGCTCACGGTGGATGCGGTTCTGCGCACCGACTATCCGGTGATCCAGGGCGTGATCCTGGTGTTCTCGCTGACCTATGTGCTGCTGAACCTGCTGATCGACCTCAGCTACGTGCTGTTCGATCCACGCATCCGCTACTGAGCCCGCAAGCCCCCGCAAACCAAGGATTCCCCGCCCATGAGCGAGAAGTTCCAGGACCCCACGCTGACGGAGCGGATGCGCGACACGCTGGGCAGTATCGGCGATGCGCTGCGGCGCAACCCGACCATGCTGTTCGGCATTACCGTGCTGGGGGTGATGGCGGTGATCGCCTTCGGGGCGCCGTTCATGGGGCTGGCCGACCCGATGCGGCAGACGCCGATGCACCGGCTTCAGGGTCCGTCCGAAACCTACTGGTTCGGCACCGACATGTATGGCCGCGACCTGTTCAGCCGGGTGCTGCACGGCGGCCAGACATCGTTGACGGTGGGGCTTTCGGTCGCCTTCCTTGCCACCACCATCGGGCTGGCCTTCGGTCTGGTCGGCGGGTTCAACCGGCGGATCGACGCGGTGATGATGCGCTTCATGGATGCGCTGATGTCGATCCCGTCGATCCTGCTTGCCATCGCGCTGGTGGCGCTGTGGGGCAGCAGCGTGCCGAACGTGATCCTTGCGCTGACCATCCCCGAAGTGCCGCGCGTGGTGCGGCTGGTGCGTTCGGTCGTGCTGATCCTGCGCGACCAGCTTTACGTGCAGGCCGCCATTGCCTGCGGCACCTCGACCCCGCGCATCCTGATCCGGCACATCCTGCCGAACACCATCCCGCCCCTGATCGTGCAGGCCACCTATATCTGCGCCCAGGCGGTCATCTTCGAGGCTTACCTGAGCTTCGTCGGCGCCGGCACCCCGCCCGAGGTTCCAAGCTGGGGCAATATCATGGCCGAGGGCCGGACCTTCTTCTTCCAGCATCTCGGCATCATCATGCTGCCGGGCGCGTTCCTTGCGATCACCGTTTTCGCGATCAACACCTTCGGCGACGGTCTGCGCGACTCGCTCGACCCGCGGATGCAGCGCCGGGTCTGACCCCGCCCTTCAGGAAAGATGACAGATGCAGACACCCGCCGCCACCGACCGCCCCGCAGACCCGGCCGCCCCGCCGGGCGAGGTGGTGCTGAAGGTCGAGGACCTGCGGACCCATTTCGACACCCGCGACGGGGTGGTGAAGGCGGTGGAGGGGCTGAACTTCACGCTGCGCGAAGGGGAAATCCTTGGCGTGGTGGGCGAATCCGGCTGCGGCAAGTCGATCACCTCGCTGTCGATCATGCAGCTGGTGCCCAGCCCGCCCGCCCGCTACGCCAGCGGGTCGATCCGCTACAAGGGGCAGGATCTGCTGACCCTCGGCCCGGCGCGGATGCGGGCGATCCGCGGCAACGAGATCTCGATGATCTTCCAGGACCCGATGAGTTCGCTGAACCCGGTGCTGACCATCGGCGACCAGCTCAGCGAGGCGATCATCCTGCATCAGGGCCTGTCCGAGCGCGCGGCGATGGACCGGGCGCGCGAGATGCTGGACCTCGTGCAGATCCCCGAGCCGCATCAGCGGCTGAAGGAATATCCGCACCAGCTTTCGGGCGGGATGCGCCAGCGGGTGATGATCGCCATGGCGCTGTCGTGCAACCCCTCGGTGCTGATCGCGGACGAGCCGACGACCGCGCTCGACGTGACGATCCAGGCGCAGATCCTCAAGCTGATGGAGGAGATCCGCGACAAGTTCCGCACCGCGATCATCCTGATCACCCACGACCTGGGGGTGGTGGCGGAAATGGCCGATCGGGTGCTGGTGATGTATGCCGGGCGCAAGGTCGAGGAGGCGGGGGTGATCGAACTGTTCGAGAACCCGCAGCACCCCTATACCCGCGGGCTGATGAACTCGGTTCCGCGCCTGATGGAGGCGGGGGCCGAGGGCGCCCCGGGGCGGCTGTCCGAGATCCCCGGCATCGTGCCGCCGCTGACGAACCTGCCCGAGGGCTGCGTCTTTGCCGAACGCTGCGGCTTCGCCACCGACCGCTGCCGCGCCGCCTACCCGCCGCTTGAGGCCAAGGCGCCCGGCCATCTTGCCGCCTGCTGGGAAAGCGCCAACCTGCCGGAGTGGAAGCCATGAGCCAGCCAGACACCACGCCGCTGCTGGAAGTCACCGACCTGACCAAATATTTCCCGATCCACGGCGGCATCCTCAACCGCGAACGGGCGCGGGTCCATGCGGTCGATGGGGTGACCTTCTCGGTCGGGCGCGGCGAGACGCTGGGGCTGGTGGGCGAATCCGGCTGCGGCAAGTCCACCACCGGCAAGGTGATCCTGAAGCTGCTGGACCCGACCCGGGGCACGATCCGCCTCAAGGGCAAGGACATCACCCACCTTTCCCGCGCCCGGATGCACCCGCACCGGCGCGAGATGCAGGTGATCTTTCAGGATCCCTACGCCTCCTTGAACCAGCGGATGCGGGTCAAGGACATCGTGGCCGAACCGCTGGGCAATTACGAGACCGGCACCAGCCGGGCCGAGCGGCTGGAAAAGGTGGCCGAGCTGTTCGCAAAGGTCGGGCTGCGGCGCGACGCCCTGCACCGCTACCCGCACGAGTTTTCCGGCGGCCAGCGCCAGCGGCTGGGGATCGCGAGGGCGCTTGCGCTCAGGCCCGAACTGGTGATCGCGGATGAGCCGGTTTCGGCGCTGGATGTCTCGGTGCAGGCGCAGGTGATCAACCTGATGATGGACCTGCAAGAGGAAATGAACCTGTCCTACCTGTTCATCGCCCACGACCTTGCGGTGGTGCAGCACATCAGCCACCGGATCGGGGTGATGTATCTCGGCAAGCTGGTGGAACTGACCGACAAGCGCAGCCTGTTCCGCAACCCGCAGCATCCCTATACCCGGGCGCTGCTGTCCTCGGTCCCGGTGCCGGACCCGCGGCGGCGCGCGGCGCGCACGGTGCTCAAGGGCGACGTGCCCAGCCCGGTGAACCCGCCGAAGGGCTGCTATTTCAACACCCGCTGCCCGCTGGCGGTCAAACGCTGCTTCGAGGAAACCCCGGCCCTGCGCGAGGTCGCGCCGGGCCATGTGGCCGCCTGCCATCTGGTCTGACGGCAAACACGGGAACGACCCGAAAGGAAAGGAGCGGTTCATGGCCGCGCATGACGCAAGCCCCGACGCCCTGGCGATCACCGTCGAACTGGTGCGCTTCGACACCATCAACCCGCCGGGGAACGAACGCCCCTGTCTCGACTGGCTGGCCGGGCTGCTGTCGGCGGCGGGGTTCGAGATCGCATGGCAGGATCTGGGGCGGGAACTGGGGCCGGGCCGGGCCAACATGCTTGCCCGCCTGCCCGCGACCCGCCCGGGCGGACGGGCGCCCTTGGTGTTCTCGGGCCATGTCGATACGGTGCCCCTTGGCGGTGCCGCGTGGAGCGTGCCCACCCATGAAGGGCTGATCCGCGACGGCCGCCTTTACGGGCGCGGCACCAGCGACATGAAAAGCGGGGTCGCGGCCTTCGTCCGCGCCGCGCTCGATCTTGCCGCGCTGCCCGAGCGCGGCGCCGACCTGCGGCTGATCGTCAGCGCGGGCGAGGAGACGGGCTGCGAGGGCGTGCTGGCGCTGGCCCGCGACCCGGCTCTTCTGGGCAGCGCCGGGGCGCTGATCGTGGCCGAGCCGACCGACAACCGGCCGCTTCTGGGCCACAAGGGGGCGCTGTGGCTGAAGCTGCATCACCACGGGGTGACGGCGCATGGCTCTGCCCCGGACCTCGGCGACAACGCGATCCTGCGCGCGACCGACACCATCGCCGCGTTGCGCCGGTTCGATTTCGGCGTGGCGGCGCATCCGGTGATGGGGGCGCCCACGTTGAACATCGGCACGATGCAGGCGGGGATGAACGTCAATTCCGTGCCCGACCTTGCAACCGTCGGCGTCGATATCCGCACCATCGGCCGGCAGTCGAACATGGACGTGCGCGCCCTGGTCGAGCGGGTGGTGGGCGCCGATGTCGAGACCGAGGTGACAACCGACATGGCCGCCGTCTTCACCGAGGCCGACGAGCCCTGGATGGCCGAGACCCGCGCCCTTTGCGCCGGGATCACCGGGGTGGGGGCGGGGCTGGAGACCGCCGATTATTTCACCGACGCCTCGGTGCTGACCGGGGCGCTTGGCGGGGTGCCGACGCTGATCATGGGGCCCGGCGCGCTCACCATGGCGCATCAGACCGACGAATATTGCGAGGTGGACCGGATCGGCCCCTGCGCCGCCGCCTTCACCGAAATCGGCAGGAGGTATCTGGCATGACCGATACGGGCACAGTTTCCGACCCCGCCCGGCTGGGCGCAAGGGCGGCGCGCGATGCGATCCGGGCGGGCAGGCTTGCGCCCGGCGAATTGCTGGAAGCCTGCCTGTCGCGCATCGCCGCGCGCGACGACACGGTGCGGGCCTGGCATTTCCTCGACCCCGCCTTGCCGCGCGCCGCGGTCTCCGGGCTGGCGGCGGGCGTGCTGGAGGGCCTGCCGGTCGGCGTGAAAGACATCACCGCCACCGCCGACATGCCCACCGCCTGCGGCTCGCCGATCTATCGCGGCCATGTGCCGGGCCGCGATGCCGCCTGCGTCGCGGCGCTGCGCGCGGCGGGCGGGCTGGTGATGGGCAAGACCGCGACCACCGAATTCGCCGCCTACACCCCCACCGAGACCCGCAATCCGCACGATCCCGCCCATACCCCGGGCGGATCGTCCAGCGGTTCGGCCGCGGCGGTCGCCGACTTTCAGGTGCCGCTGGCCACGGGCACCCAGACCGCCGGATCGGTGATCCGCCCGGCCAGTTTCTGCGGCGTGGTGGGCCTGAAGCCCACGTTCGGCACCGTGGACTACGCGGGCACCCACGGTTTCGCCGCCAGCCTCGATACGCTTGGCGTCTTTGCCCGCAGCGCCGGGGACGCGGCGCTGTTCGCCGGGGCCATGGCTGGGTGGGAGGCGCTGACGGACCCCGCCCCCGAGGCCCCGCGCCGGGTCCGCATCATCCGCGCGCCGCATTGGGGGCAGGTCTCGGCCGAATCCGAAGCCCTGGTCGAGACCGCCGCGCGCCTGTTCGCCGATCACGGCGTCACCGTGACCGACACCCCGCTGCCTGCCGCCTTCGAGGACCTGCTGGCGGCGCAGGAACTGATCCAGATCTACGAGGGCCGCCGCGCGCTGGCGTGGGAACGCCACACCCATGGCGACAAGCTTTCCGAAGGGCTGCGGGGGCATTTCGACCGGGTGGCCGCCGTGCCCTTCACCGAGTATCGGGCCGCGCGGCAGGCGCAGGCGCTGTGGCAGCAGCGCATCGATGGCATGATGGCGCCGGGCGAGGTCTGGCTGACCGCCGCCGCCCCCGGCGAGGCGCCCGAGGGGCTGGGGGCCACCGGCGATCCCGTCTTCAGCCGGGTCTGGACGCTTCTGCACGTGCCCTGCATCGCCCTGCCGATGGGCAGGGGGCCAAAGGGCCTGCCGATCGGCATCCAGCTGATCGGGCCACGCTGGCGCGACCCCGACCTGATCGCCGCCGCGCTGTGGTTCGAGGAACGGCGGGGCGCATGAAATGGCGCGCACCCATTGCCTGACCTGCGGCCAGCCGCTCAGCCGTTACAGCACCACCTGCCCGCGCTGCGGGGCGCCGCAGCCGCACAAGCGGATGGGCAGCACGCTGGGGATACTGGTGCTGATCGTCGGCGTGCTCGCCTGGCTCGCATGGGGTTTTCTGTCGGGCGACGCCCCGCAACCCTGACGCATCCAGAACCACGGAGGCCATATCATGTCCTGGAAGACCAACCACCGATCCTTCTACTACGAAAACGCCGAGGCACCCGACGACATCCGGCTTGACCCGGCGCGCACCGCGCTTCTGGTGATCGACATCCAGAACACCTACCTGGAACCCAAGGACGGGGATGAGGAAAACCGCCGCTGGCAGCCGTTCTTCAAGCGGATGAACGGCACGGTCATCCCCAACACCGCCCGGCTGATCGCCGATTGCCGCGCCCGGGGCGTCGAGGTGATCCACGCCCGCATCGCCTGCCTGACCGAGGACGGCCGCGACCGTTCGCTGAGCCAGAAGAAACCCGGTTTCAACCACCTGCTTCTGCCGAAGGACCGGGCCGACGCGCAGATCGTCCCCGAACTCGCGCCCGAGGGCGACGAGATCACCGTGCTGAAGACGACCGACAGCGTGCTGACCGGCACCAACCTGCGGCTGATCCTGAACAACATGGGCATCACCGACGTGATCGTCGCCGGGATCTTCACCGACCAATGCGTATCGTCCAGCGTGCGCAGCCTTGCCGATGAAAGCTTCAACGTGCTGGTGGTCGAGGACTGCTGCGCCGCCGCGACGATGGAACTGCACGAGCACGAGCTGCGGGTGATCAACATGATCTACTGCCATGTGGTCGGGCTCGACGACCTGACGGGCGACCCGGCGGTCTGGGGATAGGCGCAGGCC
>Ga0172382_10005723_pt1 | contig 18420 bp, 14 predicted proteins | sample Leawel138RmetaG_FD_122245 | JGI IMG/M metagenome (GOLD analysis project Ga0172382, IMG submission 122245) | Leachate microbial communities from a municipal landfill in Southern Ontario, Canada - Leachate well 138R metaG | ecosystem: Engineered > Solid waste > Landfill > Unclassified | place...
AAAGGATGTGAGAAATTGTGAACCAATCGGAGCGGTCACGTTGAACCCGGAAGAACAAAAGCAGATGCCGGTAACGGTGGCTGCGTAAAGATAAAATGGTGACAACTACCTTGAAAAACACCGTTAGTACCCCAAAACACACCATTCTGGAAAACACCTACAGCGGGTGAATCCGATGGTGTTGTACCATTTACACCCATGCCGCGAATAGTGAAATTTTGCACACCGACTTCGCTGGAGGGTTTCATTTCTACGTTGGGTGACAAGGCACCCAAATCGCCTAAATCTTCAGCAAAAATAGCTTTAAATTGCTCTTCGTTAAACGCCGTCATGGCGATAGGGGTATCCTGTACCGATTCTGCCACTGCTTTTTTACGAGCAGTAACAACGACCTCTTCCATCATACTACGGTGAGAATTACCCTGCTGGGCAATAGGCTGTGCCTGCGTGGCGTTAGCGATAAAAACCATACCAGCCAACGTCAGTAAATTGTTGTGTGAGATTAGGAAATTACTAATTTTTAGCATCCGATGCGCCTCATTATTTTTACTTTAGTATGGTCAACGTAGGCAATTTTTCACAGCGATTAACCTATCTTTAGATCGGCCGCAATGGAAAACCTGCCCACTCGTTAACGACCTTTCCACTGATTATATTTAGCCATGACTCCTGGTGATTTATTAGCCTCCACAATGATTGCAATTGATTGTATTAATTCAGAGAATAATTTTATGGGCATACCCATATCTTGATGCTATCGAACCAATTATTTAAACGGAATAAATACTTGGCAGCAGCTTTTTTGTCACTCTCATTTTAGTGCTTGTGACGGAGCTTTATTATCATCAGTATAATTTTATTTTTGTATTCAATACGCAGTTAACAATCGGCTTCGCCCATTACAAACTAACCACCAAAATAGACCCTGCTTATTTTAATCTTCTGGAAACCCAACTTGTTTGCGTGATTTTAACTTTAGAATATCATCAGAAAAATTCTCAGTATTTTCTATTATTGCCAGCAGGTGCTGACCAATATCCAAATCGGTAATCCAGCCAGGCTCGGCACTCTCTCGCGTGCTAGCACCATTCACTACTGACAAAACCAGCAACTGTTTAATGATAACGCCACTGTTTTTTTGCTCCTTTATAATCGCCCGGTACATATTTCGCAATGCCCCCTGACCCATGGCAATATGACCATATCGCGGAACAATAAAATCAGCCATCCCACCACCAATACCAATAAAAATACCACCCGGCTTTAGCTTTGGAATAAAGCATTTTGCTGCATTAAAATGAGTTAAAACATTATCATTAAAAAGCTGGTTCAATTGCTCTGAAGTACACTCAAACAGAGGGCTCAATACAATAGGTGCATTGACACTTATTATCACAGCATCAATAGCACCAGTGACGGCTATAGCACACTGCCACAGCTGTGCAGCACAGGTCTCTGAGCTTAGATCACCAGCAATGGCTGTGAATCGTGGAGCTTCGGGGAAAATTTTAGTTAGCTTTTCAGGCTTACGTGAGGCAGCTATAACATACCAACCTTTTGCCAACAAGGCTGTTACGGCACCTTGACCGACATCACCTGTACCACCTATAACCAGTGCTGTTCTCATGTGAGATCCCTGTCATCAATAATACATTACAATACGGTAACTCAAGTGTAATGTTAAACTATCTTCCCACCCGCGATAACATGACTATTATATTTTTTAACACGAGAACAGGATGGAAAGACAGATCAGAAACTCGTTTCAATTTCTACCATTAACCACTTTAGATATAACACCAATGCCAATTTTGCACTGGCATTTTAATTAACCTAGACGATACATAGCACAAACTTTATTACCCGCAGGATCACGTAAATAAGCGAGATAGAGCTTCATATGACTATTTTCGCGAATACCGGGAGGATCCTCACAAGTGATACCACCATTAGCAATACCAGCCGCATGCCAGGCATCAACTTCAGCCGATGTTTTTGCCGCAAAACCGATGGTCGTTCCATTGCCATTACCAGCCGGTTCACCATCAATCGGCTTGGTAATGGCAAAAATCCCCGTATCAGTGATATAAAAATAACGCCCATTTTGATCAAGCACACCCGGCTTGTAACCCAATACCGCTAGTACCGCATCATAAAACGCTTTCGATTTATCGAGATCATTTGCCCCGAGCATGACATGACTATACATTTTGACCTTCCTTTTATCGTTAAATTATCGTGATCTTAAGTTTCTCATGCAAATACCAGAAAAACTGTGCCAGCAAACATTCTACCTGGTATATTTTCATACTTTCGCTGGCAGTCCTAGTCATTTGCACAAATAGCTAGTGAAACTTCAGGCCTCTTTACCCAGACACCTTAGCGCGCCTGATTAAATTAAATACTCAATGAAGATTGGGGCTTGCTATTCAATAGCTTTCATCTAGTTTTTTGATGTAACTGGGGCCACCCATCTGCCAAACCATTTTAACAATATCAGTGGCACGCTTACTGACGTAGTCGGAGGGTCTCGCTGCCAACATGTTTTTGGGGTTGGGCAATACAGCAGCCAACAGGGCCGATTGTCTTGCGTCAAGGTCATACGACGAATTGCCGAAAAAGATTTGTGCCGCAGCCTGTGCGCCATAAACTCCCTCACCAAATTCAGCAATATTTAAATAAATCTCCAAGATACGCTGCTTCGTCCACAGCATTTCAATTAACAATGTATACCAAGCTTCAAATGCTTTGCGTAGGTAGCTGCGTCCATTCCATAAAAATAAATTTTTCGCGACTTGTTGACTAATCGTGCTGGCACCTCGAAGGCGACCTTTATTTTCAGTTAATGCGCTTTTTATCGATTGAAAATCAAAACCAAAATGCTCTAGAAATTTTTGATCTTCAGAGGCAATAACGGCGATTTGCAATTGAGGCGATAACTTCTCAAACGGCTGCCAAATATGTGTAGCTGAGCGTCCACTTTCCATCTCCCAGGCAATAATCATTGCCGAGCCAGGAGGATCAACCCACCTCAAGCAGAGAACCACAGCAAATGTACCAATCAAAAGGGTAAAAGACAGCCAAAATGTAGCCCTTAGAATCCATCGAAGTATTAACACGAATAGCTGACCTTAACGTTAGTTTTACACAAGATGATATTATTGGCCTTTCCAGTTTCAGTCACCGAATAATTTTTTTAATTTTTCATCAAGCTTTTGTTTGGCACGATCTTCTGCCTCTTTCGTTTTTTTCTGTAGTTGCTGTTTGGCAGCAGCTTCATCAGCATTTTTAACGCCCAACTTTTCGCCCAATTTTTGCGCAGCCTTATCACGTAACGCTTGTTCCGCAGCATGCTCCAGCACATTATTAACCGCTTTGCTATCGGGCCGACACCAATCCATTACCGGCGTATCTACACCACCCTTACAACGTACCGGCCAACGAGCACCTTTGAGGTATTTATTGTCTTCGAGGGCCGCCAACACCACGCCAAAATGATAATCAAACCCCATATTCAACAGGTCAATATCACCGCTCGCCGTCAGCTGTCCTTCACTGGTATTAGTTTTCAAGGTGGGCATAATTAAATGGCCACCTTCCAGTTTCATCGTCGCCAACAAATCATTGATTTGTGTATCGCGCTTCAATTCCTTGGGTAATTTTTCCTGATAATCTGGTAACAAAGCACTGAAGTCACCCAGCTTAGATTTAACCGCATCCAACGCCACTTGGTTAATATTCACTCCGTGCAAAATGGTGTTAGCCATATTCAAATTAATTTCCCCTAGAGCTTGTTTTATCAAGGTATCGATATCATTACCTTGCGTAGCGGTATCAATTTTCATACTGGTGCGACCAGTTACCAGCTGCACTGGAACGAAGGGCTGCAAAGCATCGCCGATTTCAATATTTTCCAGCCCCACATCGACAGTAATTTTTGGTTGTGCCGGACGCGTATCAAGCCCGACCGAACCGGCTAAACTACCTTGCATTAAGCTGGCCTTGATATCGCTTATCTTCAACTCACCATCGATAGACTGAATGTTCACGGCAATGTTCTTGATTGGAATAGAGCTCACTATCACCTCACCAGCCTTAAACGTGCCTTTTACATTCAATGTCCGCAGCAACTCAACTGGAATTAAATCGGTATCGACGCCCCCTTTCACCTTGACTACAGCCTTAACCTCGCTCTCATCTACCGGCGGCGGCAAATACTCATCGATATTGATGTGATCTAGCTGCATCACAAAGCGCATAATTTGCTTAGTTACATCCGTTACCGCCAACTCGCCAGACAGCGTGCTGCTATCAAGCTTAACCGTTAGTGGTTTCAGACTGACGGCTGCCGGGCTACCGGAAAAACCGGTCTTAATTTGCACTCGACTCATCGCCGCTGTTTTTTGGGTTTGGGGAACAGCTATACCCAGCGCCGTCATCAACACTTTGGCATTAAAGGGCTCTGACTCTAACTGCCCACTAAACACCGGCTCTGTACTGACCTTGGTAGCGAGTAGCTGTAATTGGGCAATAAGGTTGGCAAACTGTACGCGCTGTAAGCTAACCGTTGCCTGATCCTGTTGCTGATCAAACTGTATATCTCCCTGCACGTCTACCGTCACAGTTTTCTCAAAAATGCCTGCCACCTCGGCGTCCAGCTGCATCTCGCTGAGGCCGAATTGACCGCTTGATAAATTCGCATACACCTGGCTCTCAAGTTTACTGCTGACATCCAACCCCGCCTGATCTTTAATCCGAGCTTCCATTTGCATACTAAAAGGCTCTTTGAGATTAACGTGTTTTAATTGCAGCAAAGGCAGGTCGAGAGTGTAATCCGCACCGCTGGCTTTATCTTGATAGGTGATGGTGGAGTTGTGGATGCCGACCAATGGAATAAACAGGCTTTCAAGCTCTGCGGGTATCCCCGCTGGCTTGTCGTTTTTACTCGTATCCGCTGTTGTTGCCGAGTTATCCGCCGCTAGCTGCCAATTACTTTCACCATTTTCATCAACGATTAAATTCGCCTTCAGACCACCGATTTGTAGCTCATCAATCTCTATTTGTTTTGAAAGCAATGGTAATATTTTCAGACCGAGAGCCAGCTCATCAAGCTGCATCAGGGCTGGCTCGCCACTACGTAAAGCCAGTGTTACATCATTCGCGCCAAAGCCCAACACAGGATAAAAACGCCAGCTTAAATCCCCGCCCAGCGTTAGCTCCACCCCCGCACTCTCTTTAGCGATACGACTAATATCATCACGATAATCATTAGGCTCAACCAGGGTAACTAATGCCACCACAGCCAAAACCATTATGACAACTAGTGCTAGTACGATATAGATAATACCCTTAAGTATTCCTTTCGCGGATAACTTCATGTGCAAAATCCTAAATTGAGGATGAGCTTTAAAACAAGCTGTAGAAATTGCTAATTAAATGCATAAAAATCTATAACTATGGCGGCATTAGGCGCAAATAGTTCAAAGCCATACGTTGCGCCAACTACGATTTTAAACTCAAATTTCACCCCTGCAGTATTAATACATGCAGCATAATCACAAGCCTCTTGATAGAACAAATCGCTATCACCGACGTTTATCCAACACACGGGCAAGCTCATCAAATACTCTCGCCAAGCCACACCTTTACCTAGAATTATCCTATATTCACATACCAAGTGAACCCATCTTCAATTAAGCTGTGTGGCTTATTTACGCTAATTTTTTATTCTGCAGCTTCATTAAACTCAGAAATAGGCCAAATCGTGTCAATTCGCTCTAACAATACCAACCACAGCCGCTTTTGGCTTGGTTTCCTAATCGCTCTTATAGCCTACGCCCTGATCTCCGCTGCACTATACCAAACAACCAAAGTCTCTACCCATCAATCCCTGTTTGAGTTCCATCAGGCCGAGGTAGACCAAGCTGCCCGTTTAATCGAACAGCACCTAGACGTGGCCCGCGACCAAGTTCGCTTTATCAAAGGCCTACCACCTATTAGCGGTATTATTCGCGCGACCGAGAATAACGGTATTGATCCGAAGGATAGCAACACTTTATCGCAGTGGCAGCAACGCCTACAGACCATCTTTGTCGAATTTTTAAGGGCTAATAACAATATCCGTCAAGTACGTTTTATCGGCAGCAGCGATCGCGGCATAGAGCTGGTAAGAGCCGAGCGCAAATACGGCGACATCCGCGTCATCCCCAGCGAGCAACTACAAGCCAAAGGCAGTACGGACTATTTTAAAGCGGTAAAAGCCGCCCCCAGAAACACCCTATATATCAGTGAAATTTCCCTTAATCGAGAATTCGGTGCAATTGAAGATCCCCCCTGGGCCACCTTCCGTGCTGCTCAGGCGGTCTATGATAGCAACAATCAGTTTTTCGGCTTTATTATCATAAACTATGAAGCCTCAGAACTTTTCAAGGCAGTACGCAATATACAGGGGCAAGGCTCTAACTTGCTGATTAACGGCCGTGGGGACTTCCTGGTTCACCCCAATACCGCGTTTGAATTTGGCTTTGATCTAGGCAAGCCAGTCACTTGGCAATCACAAACCGGCGAAGCCCTACCCATCCCTACGTATAATAACTGGCAGGTATTAACACCCAACGAAAACGGTATTAGCCTTTATACCGCACGTAAAATATCAATGGGAACCGGCTCAGGTAATCACTCACTCTATTTAATATCTGCCATCAGTGCCAATCAGCTTGACGCCGCCATTTACCAACATTTCAGATCAGGCATACTGATTTCCAGCATCATCTTTGCTGTTGCCGTGTTTATCGCCTTTTTGTATCAACGCTCATTAAGCGCCAAGCAATCTGTTATCGATTTAGAAACACATTATTCGGAGATCATCAACGGCTCCACCGACGCCATCGTGACCCTGTCAGTCTCAGGCGAAATTGACCAGTGGAACAACGCAGCGCAACGCTTATTTGGCTATACCTCCGTAGAGATGCACAGCAAGTCTTTTGTAGATTTATTGGTACAGCAACCGTTCAAACAGGAAATACAAACCTACCTAAACGAGGTTGGCTCCGGGTTATACAAAAAACCTATCGAAATTCAGTGCCTGGCACACAGCAACGCAGAGCTAGAGGTTTCCGTTGCCGGCTCTCCGGTCAATAATAGCGCTGGGGAAATAAACTGTATCGCGATTATTATCCGTGATATCTCTGAGCAAAAAGAAGCAAAAGCCGCCGTAGAGCAACTCAATATAGAATTGGAACAACAGGTTATGGAGCGCACCGCCGAGCTGGAACAGGCTATGAGCACTGCCCTGCAAGCCAATGAGGCCAAAAGCGTATTCCTTGCCAACATGAGTCACGAAATACGCACCCCCATGAACGGCGTGTTTGGTATGCTGAGCCTGATCCGCAAAGAACCACTATCACCACGACAAACTAATTACCTTGAAATGGCCGAAACCAGTGTCAAAGCACTGACGTCCCTGATTAACGATTTGCTGGACTTTTCCAAAATTGAAGCGGGCAAATTAGATTTGGAAAATACCGAATTCAATTTACAGAAATTAATATACAGTTGCTGTAATACCTTATCGGTTAGCGCCTACAGCAAGGGTATTGATTTGATTATCGATGACGCCGAGGTTGACGACAACTGGATATCTGCCGACCCCAATCGAATCCGTCAAATTATTAACAACCTATTGGGCAATGCGATTAAATTCACCAAGGCGGGCCATGTAAAAATCAGCGCAAAAACCGAATACAAGGAAAACGATTGCAGCTGGTTATATTGCACCGTAGAAGACACCGGTGTCGGTATGGATCCCGAGATGATACCCACCTTATTTCAGGCTTTTTCACAGGGCTCTACCTCGGTCACCCGAGAGTTTGGCGGCACTGGACTGGGTCTATCGATCAGTAAACAACTCTGTGAAATGATGCACGGGACCATTTCAGCCAGCAGCACTAAAGGCTTGGGCAGTAAATTCACCTTTTCAATACCTCTTAGCCTGACAGACAAACATGTCGTTACCAAGAGCGTGCAACCACTCGATAACAAACGTATCTGCATCTACCAAACAAACCCACAGAGTGCCGCAGCTATTGCCAAAATTGTTGAACACCGCGGCGCTCAGGCCAGCATTGCGGCTGACACCTCACGCTTTTTAATGTCTTCGACTGATACAGGGCCTGAAAGCTTTGATTATTTAATAATCGATCACGAACTATTCCAACAACATCAAGAAAAAATAAGTGCATTACTGCAGGCACAAAAATCTGGCACATCAATAATCATGCGAGTTTTTGTTACCCGCACCGCAAGCGATTACAACAATGCCCAGGAATATGAAGCCTTCGACTATATAAACGTTATCGACAAGCCGGTTTCGCTGGTCAATTTACATCGGGCATTAGGCCTCTCTAACGATGACGCTAAAACCAAAGCGGCCACTAAACTGGAGCAGAATGAGCAGGAATTTTATTCCGATAGCACCGTATTAATTGTCGATGATCACATGATCAACCAGGAAGTTCTGGCAGGATTACTAGAAAATACCTTTGCCAACATTTTATTCGCCAAACACGGCGTCGAAGCACTGGCAGTACTACGGGCAACCACGGATGACGATCAGGTTTCAGTGGTTTTAATGGATTGCCAAATGCCTGAAATGGATGGCTATGAAGCCACTCAGCGCATACGTGAGGGAGAAGGCGGTCAATGTCATAAAGACATCCTTATCATCGCCCTAACCGCTGGCGCCATGACAGGCGACAAAGATAAGTGCCTTGCAGCGGGGATGAATGACTACCTCAGTAAACCGGTAGAATTAAACGCCCTGATCAATAAATTACAACAGCACTTATCAAACGACATCGCGATCGAAACAGCAGCAGAAATTCCAACAGCAAAAGTATCGGCGGCCGAAAAACCAATACAAGCATCGTTCGAAACCACTAACGATACCGACGCCTTAGCTCAACACCCAGTATGGCTAAAAGCCGATGCATTAAAACGCATGAATAACAATGAAGGTTTATTAGCAAAGATCATCACCATGTACAAAGAAGCCTCCCCCCCCATTATTGAAGCCATAGCACAGGCAATAAAGACCAAAGACAGTGCCATGCTGACGCAACAAGCTCATGCGCTCAAAGGCATCTCAACCAATATCAGTGCGGTTCAAATGACAGAGCTGTGTGATTACCTGGAGATAAACGCCGCTGACGTCGCCAGCTTAGCCGTACAACAAGCTGGCGAAAAGTTACCAGCGTGCTATGCAGCTTTATGTGCAGAGATAATGAGTAATTAAAGCCCCGCTACCTAGGGGCTGGGTTTTCTAATCGCTCGGAGTAAATCCCTCCAGCTGATAATACCAACCGGTATTTTATTAACGTCGAGCACAGGGATACAGGAAATATCATGCCCCAAAAATAACTCCACTGCCTTATGCATGCTTTCATTTTGCTCAATACATATCGGTGATCGTGTCATAATTTGGTGCACTTTTTTGTTCAGCGTTGCCAAATCAGTCAGTTTCTCGGCAGCTGTTCCCAAATTAGGACTTAATGCCTTAAGTAAATCTCGATCAGACACCACCCCATACAGCGTATTATTTTCAACCACTAGTAAATGATGGAACTTGGTGTTTGAGAAAATATCAGCAACCAGCGCTAACTCATCATCACGCTCAACGGCTATAACTGGTGTCGACATAATCGCTTTAATGCTCACTTACAGCCCTCCTCTGCGTCTGTGGTCATTTTGTCACATAATATCAAGATAATCTGCACAGCAAACTTAATGTCTATTAAACTGTTACATGAGCTATATTTCTACCTCACGGTATAATATTTAGCCAATCGACATAGCGATATTCAGCATGCCATAAAATGAGTCTTGGCCCAAATAATGCTAGATTGAAACTTAACCCATTCAGAAAATAATAGGAGCTTAAATTATGGCAGATCGAGAAACCGTCCTGGTTGTTGTAGACCCCAATGAAAATGACCACGTAGCTTTTGAAAGAGCCATATTAACCGCGCCGCTTCGCAGCCTGCCACCAAAGCTATTCGTAATGGTTACAACAGACCGCAGCAGCATCGACAGCAGTGCCACAAACGATAATCTCTACCGCAGCGCCAATTGGTTTACTGAAGAAATTCGTAAACCCTTGGACGAATGTGGACTTAGCTATGAGATTGAAGTGTGCTGGAGCCATGAATGGCAGCAATCCATCCTACGCACTGCGGATCGAATAAAAGCAGATGAAATCTTCCTGCCTATGCATACCAAACCCTACGTTCAGCGCCTGTCTTTTAGCGAATCCAAATGGGAGTTGTTTAGATCGGCACAATGCCCTGTCATCTTGGTACGCCCCAACACAGTGATGAAACGTAAAACTATTTTAGCAGCGGTTAACTTCCAAGCCACCAGCCCGGAACAAAAGCTGCTAAACAAAAAAATCCTCGCACGCGGCCACTGGGTTGCCAAAGGCTATGGCGCGCAGCTGCATGTCGTCAATGGCTACATGGATTCCATGCACTATCCCGACCGCGGCAAACTAGCCAATGAATCTCAACTGCCGGGCGAAAAAATACATGTCTTGCAAGGCTACACCGATGATGTTGTCTCGCAAGTAGCCAGGGACATCAATGCCGATGTAGTGATATTGGGTACCCTCGGACAAAATGGTCGAGCCAAAAGTCGCCGAGGTAATACCGCCGAACGCGTGATTTCAGCCATCAATGCAGATGCGGTGATCATCAACGCCTAGCCCTCTCGAAGACACCGCTGTAGCCATAAAAGCTAGCGTGGTGTCTTAAAACCTGGAGAGCCATTTGACCACATCAACTATTAAAACTCATAAACCAAGGAGGTGTAATAACTGTGGTCGGTGCTGCTAACATCCTCAACCGGGTCAGAGTCATATTGAGACTCAATCGTAATTTTTAACGACAGCGCCGTATTAATTGCCATCTTGAACTCCAAGTTGTTATAGATATAACTATCCGATGGCCGACTAAAGCGAGGCTGCCAATACAATGTATTACTGAACGTTATATTTTCACCCAAGCTCTTCACGAAACTGGCATAGGTGTTCGCGCGTACATAGTTTTCGTGCAAGCTGCCACCTTCAAGGTCGTAGGTTTCCTCGGTATAGTAAGCACCCAGCCCCAGTGTTAGTAGATAAGATTCATCCTGCGGACTAACATTAAGCCGAGCACCCGCACCAAGCAACAAGCGCGAATCCAGCGATTTGAAGGCATCTTGCTGGTACTGGGTGTAACCTTCCCAAGCAAAAACATCAGAACGATGATGAATGTAGCGTAAGTGCGCAAAAGCGTTATCAGTAGTTTCTACATCATTGGTTTTTTCACGCTCGTAACTCAAAATACCTAACATTTGCCGCTGCTGCTGGCGGTAATCAAGCCGAAAAGAGGCTTCCGTTGATTGCTCATCACTGTTGCCCGATTTGCCACTAAAGGCAAATTCCACCTCACCTTTGACACCATTTACCTCCTCACGGGTACGCTTGCTTTCAATATTGGTTATCGCATGACAATCGACAATAACGCCGAAAAGCATCGCTGTAGCAAAAATAAACTTGTAAGGCATAAGGACTTTTTAGGAACTCTAGTCGATGTTAAAAGAGCGGCAAATTATATAATTTTTCGAAGCTGGATCACACAACCAAACCAGATCAGAACAAAACCAATCAGCACCTCGCTAAACTAACCCCGTGTACTATCACCAGACTCAAGACCGACTATAATATCCACCCGCCCCCAGCCGTGACCGTAATGAAACAAAACCTGAACATCCTGTTTGAGCAACTTTCCACCGCACTGTTACAGACACAGAACTATTGGCGACCAACGGCATTCCATGAAGTCAAGCTGCCATGGATGGAACAACACCCCGCTCTACTACAGCGCTTACTGAACCTATCGCCGCAACAAATCAATAAACTGGCCACAAACACCACTGCGCTGATAGATTTTTTTGCCAACGATTTACCCATAGCCAGTGAGTTAGCGCAACTCTGTGCTATACCCGCACTACAACATCAACCCACGGCCAAAGTAAGCCCTCGTTTTTATGCAGGTATTCCCGGCCGCAAGTGGCAGCAAGTGGAGGCTTTTACCGCCTGCGTAAGCGCCACAGACTTATCAGTATTGGAATGGTGTGCAGGAAAATCTCACTTGGGGTTTTATATGCAGCACTGCAACAACACTCCGGTTACCGCGCTGGAATGGGACCCAGGTTTGGTACAGCAGGCGAATGAACGAGCCGACCGGGGCCATATTGCCCTGCATTCGCATACCGTCGATGTGCTGAGCGATGCCGCCAATCACTTTATCAAACCAGAGCAACAAGTCGTGGCTTTACATGCCTGCGGCGAACTACATGAACGCCTGCTAAAACTCTGCGTAGAAAATCACGTACAGCAACTGCATATCGCTCCCTGCTGCTACCACAAACGTCAGCACAACCTATACACCCCCTTATCGCAACAGGGCCGCAACCTCGACCTGAAACTCGACAAAACAGCTATGCACACCGCAGTGATGGAAACCGCAACCGCAGGCGCTACGATTCAACGCCAGCGCAGTCGATTACAAATAATGCGGCTTGGTTTTGACTGCTTACAAAAGCAGCTGCGTGGCAGCGATGAGTTCTTAGCACTCCCCTCACTACCGGCAAAATGGGCTCGTGCCAGCTTTAGCGACTTTTGCCGATATAGTGCAGACATGAAAGGTATCGACTTACCCACAACTGTCGATTGGTCACATTACTTAAAGCTTGGCGAACAACGATTTTGGCAAGTAGCTGCGCTGGATTTAATACGATTTTTGTTCCGGCGCCCGTTGGAAGTTTGGCTGGTACTTGACCGCGCCCTGCTATTACAAGAATACGGTTATAGCGTACAAGTCGGCACCTTTTGCTCCGCAACTATCACACCACGCAATCTATTAGTGCAGGCCTACTCATCCTGAGCTTCAAGCAGTAAAATTAAACCGCCCTTAAGCCTAACCACGCCCGCAGCGGCGCACTGCGACGCAGCAACAACCATTCAATCAAGGCTAGCGCAATTAGCGACAGGCCCAACACCGGTAGTAGCAACGCCAGTAGCAAAGTTATGGCGGTGACCACCTTGCCAGCAGCGACATTGGCTGTAGCAGCTAGTGCCGGTGGCGCACCGAGGCTAGAGCCTGGCTTGCGCTTGCGCCACATCACAAAACCGCTCACGCACATAAGCACCAGCCCGCCAGCTGTAACCACCCCAAGCAATTGGTTAAACCAACCAAATAGCTGACCTTCGTGCGCCGATACGCCAATGCCGACAAGACGATCAAGCAGCGGAAGCTGGCTAAAGTCTTCACGCCGAACCACCTCGCCACTGCTTGCATCCAACCAGGCAGAGTCGCGCAGCATTCTATTTTGATTGTCCGACGTTACTTTCCACTTATCCGGGTCGTTAGCTACTTGAGCCAACATCACCGGAGGAGAAAACTGTAAGGCTGCGGCACTGGCCAATAGCTGCTCGCTAAGATCAGCCTTGGCAGCAGTAACAACCAAGGCTGCCGCCTCCTCTGCGCGACCACTGCTCCAGCTTGCCGCCGGTGTCGGATGGTGCTGATGCTCACTCGTTTGCGCCGCAACCGGTAACTGCAATTGTCGTAGCTCTTTAAACGCGCTGCCCCACACCAAAGTCCATGGTAAACCCGACACTAACAAAAATAATACCAACGCAGAAATCCACAAGCCGATGACCGCATGTAAGTCGCGCCAAAATAAACGACCGCCCTGATACAAACGCGGGTAAACAATACCCGCAAGACCTCTAGCATCGCGTGGCCACCACAGATACAAACCACTAATAATCAACACAATGGCCCAGCAACCTGCCAACTCCACCAATACTGAGCCAACATTTCCCGCCAGCAATTCGCCGTGAAAGGTTCGTACCTGGCGAATTAACTGGTCTTCATAACCGACCACTTTCAATATTTTAAGCGTGTAAGGATGAACGTAAACCAGCATTTTTTGTTGCTGATCGCTTAGACTCACGACTACCGCATCACTGTCATATTGCGGTAGCTGGTAGTTAACAAAAGAACTACCCGGCAAGGCATTGAGCGCCGCTTGAATATGCTCATTCGCACTGGCACGAACACCGTCAGCTTCCAGTTGCCTATAGGGCTGGTCGACAAATTGGTCTATCTGCGGTTTGAATAAATAGATTGCTCCGGAAACGGATAATGCCAGCACCAGCGGCAAACAAAAAACGCCAGCATAAAAATGCCAGCGCCAAATAAGCCGATACAGATTGAGCGATTGTTGTTTCATCAAAATTAATCCGAACTCTGGCTAGATACTAGTAATCGTAAGAGAAGTTCATGTACAGGGTGCGACCGGGCCAGGGGTGCGCCACATAGGCAGTTTCATTGCTTAGATTATCCACCCCAAAACCTAACCGGGTGCTATCGGATAACTGGTAGCTGGTTTTTACACCCAACCGTAAAAAACCATCCTGGGCACCGTAAACATTATCTTCTTCATCAGCATTATCAAGGCGGCCGTAGCTATCGCTGGCATACTGTATATTACCACCAATGTCCCACTTGGGCGTCAGATGATAAGTCGCTAACACATTGCCCCGCCACTTTGGCATACGGCTAAATTCATTGCCTTCTATCGAGGTATCCACCACATTTTTAATGATTTCGGCATCGGTATAAACCAAATTGATGCGTACATCCAACAAAGGCAACAGGAAGCCGCCCTGGTTGATAATAAATTCAACCCCCTGTGTTTCCACCTCATCGACTGGAACAAAGGTATACAGCGAGCCACCACTGGGCAGAGTGGTAAACTGCGAGTCGATAACATTTTTAATCGTTTCTTTAAAAATATTCACCCGCATATAGCCCTGCTCAAGGCTGCGTTCGAACATCAGGTTATGGTGCAAACCGTCCTCTGGTGCCAACTCAGGGTTGGCCTCGCTAATCGCATTGTAAGCTTGGTACTGACTAAACAGTTCTTCCACTATCGGAAAGCGGTAAGCCTTGGCCAGAGAGTAACGAATCAACCAATCATTATTGGGCTGGTAACCCAGAGAAAACTTCGGTGAAAACTTTTCTTCGGCACGACTAGGTACAAATTCTAAATCCAGCTCTGGCGTGGCAACATTATCAGCAGAGAAATAACCAGACTTGCTTTTCCAGGCTTCGTAGCGGCCTCCCAACGAAACATCCCACTGCTCGCCAACAGCCCAGTTCATTTGCACAAAAGCCGCTAGCAGAGATGTTTCACCACCGCTGCTGCTGGTCAGGCTATCTTTACTACCCGCGGTGTAATTATTCGAGTCATACACATTGGTATTTAACTCATAAGCTTCGTAACGCAGCCCTGTAATCATTGTCAGGTTGCGGGCAAAAAAATCATCGACTGTTAATTTCATATCCGCAGTTTGCCAGCCAGTATCTCCGTAATCGGTTACTTGGCCATCCTCTGTATACGCGGGGTCATTAGGATTGCTCAAGGAAGTACGGGTTTGATCTTTTAATACCTCAAACTGATTGAGACTGGTTTCCAATGCTATATTTTCAGCTAGCTGGCCCTTAAGCCTGAAACCCACCGACAAACTCTGCCGCTCCATATCACTCACACTCAAACGGCTAGAAGGGATTGAAAAGGCCTCCCCATTTTGAACGACATCGCCACTCCAAATAGCATGACCTGCGACATCGCGCACATAAGCGTTAGGCTGGCTTGATTCCCCGCTGCGATCTTCGTAGGCCACATTAAGTAAGGCAAACCAATCGCCAAAATCATAAGCCGCTTTAATTTTGTAGTTATCCGTGGTGGTATCAACCACACCGGTATCACCAAAATAAAGCCGAGGGTTACTGCGCTCGTCATTACCCGCAATCGCCCCGGTAACAGCAGTGGGGCTTGTGCTGGAACTGCTGGCACCGTAATAAAATGTCTGCGGTTGAGACTCGCTATCCAGATGGTTATACGAAGCGTACAGGCTCAAATCACCAATTTTATCACCAGCCGAAATAAAGCCTTTGAAGCCATTTACCTTGTCATCAAAACCGTACTCATCAAAGGTCTGGCTAAAGAAAGTGCCATCGATATGTAATTCCCGCTGCTGTGGAATTGCCGTTTCAATCACCACCACGCCCCCCATCGCATTACCGCTGTACTCTGCTGAAAAAGGCCCGTAAACAACCTCAACCTGAGCAATCTCACTGGCGGACACCATGGTCCAGCGCGGTGCGCCACTCCAACGTGACTGCAAAAAATAGTGCAGCGGCACCCCGTCGGCAAACACCATAGAGCGTGAAGTCTGGAACATATTGGAACCTCGGATACCGAGGGTGCCGTTGGCATCACCAATAAAACGGCGACGGATAACCAAGCTGGGCTCGTATTTAACGATATCTTCAGTGGTGACAACATTAATGCTCTTGAGGTCCTCAGGAGTAATGATACTAATAGGGTTGGTGTAACCGGCTTGGCGACTATTTTTTTGCTCACCCCAAACCTTTACCTCCTCCATCGACGCATGACTGGCCAACTGTCGCTCTAACTGTAGTTCCGCTCGAACCAAGCCTCCATGCATCATTGCCGTAAACACCAAGCAAAGACGAAAACCAGCGCGCCAAGCGGTTGATTGACCAGACAGGGGGAAGGATTATCATTAGCGCTATATTTCCTGTTAAAAATGTAGCGCGAACGATAAAGCAAAACAGGGGTACTGAGGAGTGACAAAATGTCGCAGTTTAGTGCTCATGCGACCACAAGCTGACACCATAAAATAGCCGTCATCCTATCTATTGGCTGATAGGATTTCTGAGAGCATATAAGAAGTTATCCATGCAGAAGAGCTAGCGGCCGAAAGTTACCCTAACAAGGCATCGACCCAGCCTTAAAAACTATCACCACTCGTGATGGTAAGGGCCAACAAACTCGGGGCATTTAAGCTCCTCAATTGCTTACCCCCAGGAAGACACTTGCGAAAACGAAAACAACTGCCTCTGGACAACACTACTATCTGCCTGGATTCATGGCTGGATTTTATTATCAGTAGTTTCAATCATGGCAGATTCTAGCTTAGTTAAAATATCAATCGTTTTCTGGCTAGCACTTTCCATAGAACGAAGCGCACTGTACATAGCATTCTGGTCACCTTCAGCCTGAGCATTGAGTGCACTAATACCTGAATTATGAACAGCCTGATGAGGACCTTCTAAAATCTGAAACTGACTTAAACTAGAGTAATGCGCGCGACCATCACCTTCGTAGTACCATTTTCCAAGACGGCACTGAGTGTGGCTGGCAAAGTCATCGACTGTTTTATCCGACTGACCAACTATGCACCTATAGACCTCAGCCTTCCACATAATATGATCTAGCTTTACTGTTTGAATAAATGTGGCATAAGCTGATTTAGTAATAAGCTCATACATATCCTTGGCGGATATAGCCATTTTACCAACAACATCGTTGATGGTCACTTCAGTAGTCGATACCGCTATAGTCTCTTGTAAATTTTCATCAATATTAGTAGAAACGAAATCTGTCTGCCGTCTAATAACCTCTGTGAGGCTGGTTATTCGCTCCGAAGCTTCAGACGATCGAGCAGCCAGAGTACGCACTTCATCAGCAACCACCGCAAACCCCCTCCCCTGCTCGCCTGCACGAGCAGCTTCGATAGCTGCATTTAACGCCAATAGATTTGTCTGAGCAGCAATGTCTTTGATTTGCTTGATGAACTCTTCTATCTGAGAAGTAGATTGATTAAGCTCATTTACCGCTCCTGATATCGCCTCCATCTTGGTACACAAGCCACCTAAACTGTTGGTGCAGCTATCCAACAGTGACTGGATTTGGCTATAACTGCTCATCGACTCCGTTAAGCGCTCACGATCAGCCATGGATTTGCTCGCAGTATCAGCAATATTGTTTCTTACGGCATCAAGCATATGCTGCGAGCCCATATACAAACCGATTGATTGTTTCTCTCCTAGACTACGCTGTTTAAATAGCTCCGTGTCTTCCAGTGTTTCGGTAAGTGAATGCTCCACAGCATGCAACTGCTCTTTTAATTCATTATTTTCAGCACGAAGTTGCTCAATTTCACGTTCTTGTTGTTGAATTTTCTTCTTATCATAAAAAATAGGCACGATATGTCTATCCTCACGGAATTGTGAATAAAACCATTAATATTAGTTGTACAGCGCTATAGTTGGTAGTAGAAGCGATGCTGTCATATCGGCAGCATGCATTAAAAGTTTATAGGCAGGCTTGAAGCTTTTTCAGTTTTGATGTTTTTTACCGTTTTGCACGCAAAGGCTTTTAAGTCATTTTATCCATAGCCTGCCTCACCCTTCCGTGAGGGGTTAATGACAGACAGTTGCACAG
>Ga0172382_10005724_pt1 | contig 18418 bp, 17 predicted proteins | sample Leawel138RmetaG_FD_122245 | JGI IMG/M metagenome (GOLD analysis project Ga0172382, IMG submission 122245) | Leachate microbial communities from a municipal landfill in Southern Ontario, Canada - Leachate well 138R metaG | ecosystem: Engineered > Solid waste > Landfill > Unclassified | place...
TCATCGAGCCTCTGCGCGACCGCATTCTGGGCCGCGTCAACGCAACCGACATCGTCAATCCCGACACGCAGGAAACCGCCATCGAGGCGGGCACGCTGCTGACCGAGGACTACGTTGATCTCATCGACGAGCTTGGCATCGACGAAGTCAAAATCCGCACTCCGCTTACCTGCGAAACCCGTCACGGGCTTTGCGCCCATTGCTATGGGCGTGACCTGGGCCGCGGGTCGATGGTCAACCGCGGTGAAGCGGTGGGTGTGATTGCAGCCCAGTCCATCGGTGAGCCCGGCACGCAGCTGACGATGCGTACCTTCCACATTGGTGGTGCGGCATCGCGGGCGGCCATGGCCAGTTCCGTCGAGACCAAGTCGGCCGGTACCGTGGGCTTCGAGATCGGTCTGCGCTATGTCACCAACCCCAAGGGTGAACGCGTGGCCATCTCACGCTCGGGCGAGATTGTCATCTTCGACGATAGCAAGCGTGAGCGCGAACGTCACAAGATCCCCTACGGCGCCACCATTGCCGTGGGCGACGGCGACGCCGTCAAGGCCGGTCAGCGTCTGGCATCGTGGGATCCGCTCACACGGCCGATCGTGTCCGAGTACCAGGGGCGTGTACGCTTCGAGAACATCGAAGAGGGTGTGACCGTCGCCAGGCAGCTGGACGAGGTCACTGGCCTGTCCACGCTGGTGGTCATCACGCCCAAGACGCGTGGTGGCAAGACCATGATGCGTCCGCAGATCAAACTCATCAACGAGGCGGGTGAAGAAGTCAAGATCGCCGGCACCGAGCATCTGGTCAACATCTCCTTCCCGGTAGGCGCGCTCATCACGGTGCGTGACGGCCAGGATGTGCAGATGGGTGAGATTCTTGCGCGTATCCCTCAGGAATCCCAGAAGACCCGCGATATTACCGGGGGTCTGCCGCGTGTGGCCGAGCTCTTCGAAGCCCGTTCACCCAAGGATGCCGGCATGCTGGCCGAAGTCACGGGGACGGTTTCCTTTGGTAAGGACACCAAGGGCAAGCAGCGCCTGGTCATCACCGACCTCGAAGGCGTCAGCCACGAGTTCCTCATTCCCAAGGAGAAGCAGGTTCTGGTGCACGATGGTCAGGTGGTGAACAAGGGCGAGATGATCGTCGATGGTCCCTCCGATCCTCACGACATCCTGCGTCTCAAGGGCATCGAGAAGCTTGCCAGCTACATCGTCAACGAAGTTCAGGACGTTTACCGGCTGCAGGGCGTGAAGATCAACGACAAGCATATTGAAGTGATCGTCCGTCAGATGCTGCGCCGCGTGAACATCACCGACGCCGGCGACACCAGCTTCATCACCGGCGAACAGGTGGAACGTTCCGAGCTGCTCAACGAGAACGACCGCGTCATCGCAGAAGGCGGTATTCCCGCTACCTACGACAACGTGCTGCTGGGCATCACCAAGGCTTCGCTGTCGACCGACTCCTTCATCTCGGCGGCTTCCTTCCAGGAAACCACCCGCGTGCTCACCGAGGCTGCCATCATGGGCAAGCGCGACGAACTGCGTGGCCTGAAGGAAAACGTCATTGTCGGCCGTCTGATACCCGCCGGCACCGGCATGGCCTATCACCAGGCCCGTCGCGACAAGGAGTCCCTGGATGCGGCGGAACGCCAGGCCGCCCGCGCCATGGCCAACCCCTTCGAGGACCGCTCCGCTGAAGATTCCACCCAGGATCCCGAATCGGTCAACGTCCACGCCGGGGAAGATCACGGCGTTGAGGGTGCCTTGCCAGGAACAGGCGAAGCCGAATAACAGTCGGCCTTCTCCCTGAGAAAAACAGGGGCCTGGGCGCTTTGGTTTGCAAGCCAAACAATGCGCTCAGGCCCCTGTTCCGTTTACGCCGGCAAACTGGCGTAGTGGCGGCTGGCGTCGAAATGCAGGCGTTCGTGTTTCCAGCGGCCCGCCTGCACTGCGTCAGCGACCAATTGCAGGACGACATCACGGACCAGCTGCACAGCGCGGGACGGCGGCTTGTCGGCCCGTTCACAGAGATACAGAGTCCGCAACATGACGGGCCGGTGAATTGCTCTGGACACGACGTGTCCCGCTTCGATGTGTTCGCGCAGATAGGAGAAAGTGCCGACGACACAGCCATGTCCGCCCAGTACGAATTGCGTCATGGCATGGACATTGTCGGTCTGCGCCCGCGCATTCTGTTCAAACTGCCGTTGAAGCCGGGGGTCATCCATGATCGGCCGGCCGGTAGAGCCGCGGCGCAGCAATATGAACGGTAGCTTGATCAGCTCGTTCACGGTGATGGGCTGACAGGTATTGCCGATGATTTGCGGGGGGCCAATGCACACGAGTCGTTCTTCCAGCAAGGGAGTGACGCGCAGCCTCGTGTCGCGACTGGAGGTGTAGGCCAGGGCCAGGTCCATCTCGGCGGCGAGCAGTTGGTCGATCGTGCCTCCCGACACGGTTTCTGCCAGCATGAGCGAGACCCCCGGGTAGTGATTGAAGAGCGTGTTCATCAGCTGAGGCCCGATCGCCTGCAAGGTGGTGTAGGCCAGGCACAGGCCGACCTGCCCGGTAATCTCTGTCGACAGGTTGATGACGTCCTCTCTGGCATTTTCTACCGATTTCATGATCTGTACGGCATGGGTATACAGACGCTCGCCATATTCGGTCGGGACCAGGCCGCGCGGATTGCGGATGAACAAGGGGCGGGGGAACTGCGCCTCCAGCTTGGCCAGATGATGGCTGAGCACTGAAGCTGCCGTGCGCTCCCGCTCTGCCGCGCGCGAGATGGCGCCACACTCGTAGATCGCCAGAAAAGTCTGGAGCTGCAAGAGATTCATTTTCTATAAATTAGAATATTAAAGTTCAAACAATATAATTTATTGTTTGTTTCAGAGATGATACGCTTCGAGACATCCTATTGCTTCGGAGAAGTGTCGATGTCAGGCGAATTCAGGCCGCTGGCTGGAATACGGGTCGTGGAGATGAGCCACATGATCATGGGGCCGTCCTGCGGGATGTTTCTGGGCTTTCTCGGCGCCGAGGTGATCAAGATTGAACCGCCCGGGGGGGATAAAACCCGTCAACTCACTGGCATGGGCCGGCCCATGTTTCCCCTGTTCAACCGCGGAAAAAAGTCGGTCCAGCTCGATCTCAAGAGCGCGTCGGGCCGCGCCGCCCTGCACCGCCTGCTCGAAACCGCCGATGTCTTTGTCGAAAATTTCCGTGATTCCGCCCTGGAGGCCATGGAGGCGGATCCGCCTACACTGCGCAAGCGCTATCCTGAACTGATCATCGCCTCGTGCAAAGGCTTTCTCTCCGGACCCTATCAGAACCGCACGGCCCTGGACGAAGTAGTGCAAATGATGACAGGGCTGGCCTACATGACTGGCCCCACCGGGCGGCCACTGCGGGTGGGCTCCTCGGCGAATGACATCATGGGCGGGCTGTTTGCGGCTTTTTCGGTCCTGGCTTCCTTGTTGGAACGAGGCCGAAGTGGCAAGGGTCGCGATATCCGCGTGGGCTTGTTCGAGAATTGCCTGTTGCTGGTGGCCCAGCACATGGTCCAGTTCGAACTCGAAGGAAAGAATCCGCCGCCCATGCCCGAGCGTGATTTTTCATGGCCGGTCTACGATGTCTTCGATGACCGCAACGGCAAGCAGGTGTTCGTCAGCGCCGTGACCGAAGGCCAGTGGGCCACTGTGTGCCAGATCCTGGGGCTGGACCACCTGCTTGATGACCCACGGCTGGCCACACGCATGCAACAGATCGAAGCCCGCAGTTGGACCGTCCCTCAGGTGGCGGAGAAAATCCGCTTGCGCACGGTCGAGGAATTGGCCCCCATCTTTGAAGAACACGGCATTCCGTTCTCGCCCATCGCCAAGCCTAGCGATATGTATGAGGACCCGCACGTCATGCGCCCCGGTGGTCTGGCCGAATCGCGCGAGCCCGATGGCAAGCGTTTCCGTGCCCCCTCGTTGCCTTTCGAGGTCGACGGCGAGATGCTTACTGGCGGAGGCGATGTTCCTGTACTGGGGCAGGATACCCTGGCGGTATTCAAGGACCTGGGCATGAACGAAGAAGACATTCAGGTCGCGGCGGGGGAACAGGCATGAGCACATGGATATCCAGGCGCGAGCGGCTGATGCGCCAGTTTCCTGTTGGAGCCGTCACCCTGCGCGAGGTCGGGCTGCGCGACGGCCTGCAGATGGTCCGTCAATACCCCTCGACGCAGCAAAAGCAGCAATGGCTGGACCGTGAATACGCTGCCGGCGTGCGGCACTTTGAGATTGGTTCCTTTCTGCCGGCTAGCCGTTTTCCACAGTTTGCCGACGTGCGGGAGGTGATCGCACATGCCAGGAAACTGCCGGATACGTATCTGGCGGCTCTCACGCTGAATGAGCGCGCCGCGGCGGACGCAATGACGGAGCCGGTCGACGAAATGATTTTTGTGGTGTCCGCCAGTGAAGCGCACAGCCAGGCGAACACGCGGCGTAGCAGAGCGGAGGCGGTGGCAATGCTGCAGCGCATCTGCACGACGGTGAAGACAGCACAGGCCGACGGCGCGTCAACCCCTTTTGTCAGCGCCGGCATTGCCATGGCTTTCGGATGCTCGCTGGCGGGTGACGTGCAACCCGATGAGGTTCTGCGCTTGGTAGATGAATGCATGGAAGCCGGTGCCGACTACATCGCTTTGGCGGACACGGTCGGTTACGCCGGGCCCAGACAGGTCGCAGATCTGGTTACGGCCGTACGGCGCCGCATCGGTGACCTGCCGCTCGGTGTGCATCTGCACGATACCCGGGGCATGGCGATCGCCAATGCCGCGGCGGCACTGGATGCCGGCGCCAATATGCTGGATGGCTCACTGGCCGGCCTGGGTGGCTGTCCCTTTGCTCCCGGCGCCACCGGCAATGTCGTCTTCGAAGACCTGGTCTTCCTGTGCGAAAGCATGGGCTTTCGCATCGGGGTAGATATCGATAGCCTGATTCAGGTTCGTCAGATATTGTCCGAAGCCATGCCACAAGAACCGCTGTATGGTGGGTTGGCACGTGCCGGTCTGCCAAAATCACAAAACTGGAGAGCGCCGTCCGGCGCTTCCGAAACCCTCACCGCCTGACATTGTCGGGACACGAACACACTCTTGACGGATGAACCCTGCGAGGAGATAACCATGTTGAAGACCCGTTTTCTGGCTGCCTGCGCCTTGACAATGGCAATGGCCGGCGCCCCGGCACTGGCGGCCGAATACACCATGCGCATCAGCCATCAATTCCCGCCCAGCCACCATACAGCGCAGCGGCTGGAGCAATTCGCCAAGGATGTTGCGGCGGAAACCAACGGCAAGGCAGAAGTTCAGCTGTTTGGCGCCGCGCAACTGTACAAGCCGCAACAGCATCATGCGGCGGTGGCCAGTGGTCAGATCGAGGCGGCGATCATCCTGTCGATTCAGTGGGGCGGGACCCTTCCGGAAGTCGCTGTGACCACCATTCCGTTTCTGATGAGTTCGTCAGAAAAGCAGCGCGCTTTCATCAACTCCGATGCCGCAAAGCTGCTCGACCAGAAGTTCCTGGAGAAAGGCCTCAAGAATATTGCCTGGATTGTCGACACCAACGACGTCGTCTTCACGTCCTCAATCGGTCTGCTCGATTCCCCCGAGAAATTTCCTGGTGTGAAGATGCGCGGCCTGAACCGCTTGTTCGATGCTGGCCTTGAGGCCATGGGCGCCATCTCGGTTGCCATGCCGGGCTCCGAGGTATATCAGGCGCTGCAGACTCAGGTGATTGATGCCGCCCTGACGGGTGTGCAGGCCGCGAATTCCCGCAAGTTCTATGAAGTGCAGAAGTACGGGGTTGCCACGCCGATCTTTCTGGTCTTCGACAATCTGCTCGTCAATCCGGCCTGGTGGGGCAAATTGCCGGCTGAGGTTCAGCAAGGCATAGAGCGCGCTGCGGCAAAGGCCGTCGAAACTTCCATTATTCCGCACGATGGCGTCAACCCAGACGACATCAAGGCGCTGACCGACAATGGCATGGAAGTTGTGGTGCTCGACAAAGCGCAGCAGGAAGCCATGGCCAAGGTCATGCAGCCCCCTGTCATGAGTGAATTCACCAAGGCCGCCGGGTCCGACGGCGAGAAGCTCCTCGAAATGATCCGCAAGCTTTGATCCAGGCTGAGTAAACATGGTGATGGGAAGTGGGGCAACAGAACCACCGCGTTCTGCAGGGCTGCTGGGAGCGTATTCCGCACTGACAGGCCGGCTTTGTCGGCTTGCCTATGCGCTGGCTGCGATGCTGGTGCTGATGGACATGGTGCTGGTGGGTGGGTCAGTGGTGTTGCGCTACTTCTTTTCATCCGGGGTGCGCGGCGCCGATGAGATCGTGGCGTTTTCACTGACGGCCATTGTCATGCTGTCTGCACCAGAAGTTCTGCGCAGACACCAGCATATCGCCGTGGATATCGTGGTGGCGCTTCTGCCATCCAACTGGAAGCGCTGGGCGCAGCTCTGGGCTGCGATCTCGGTGCTGGCGGTCGCTCTCCTTCTGATTGTGAACGGTTCGAACACCGTCGCGTTTTCACGCATGATCGGCTCGCTGACAGACGGCCAGCTTGAATGGCCGGTATGGATGCTGCAGCTCTTCCTGCCGACAGGGGGCGTGTTACTGGGCATGGTGGCTCTGGAACATATCTGGCGCAGCATACTGGCGATGCGTTCCGGCGATCCTCACGATCTGCTGCAGGACAAGGAATCCACCGAGCCGTCACCGGCCGACTCTCTCTAAAGGAATCCGGCCATGCTTGCCGCCGCGTTGATTCTGATCGTCCTGCTGGCCTTGCTGTTCACTGGCCTGCCCATCTTTGCCGGGCTTACCCTGGTGGGTGGCGGCCTGCTCATTGCGGAACAGGGCAACCTGGGGTCTATTTCCGCCGTTATCTTCGGGGAGATCAACCAGTATCTGCTGGTTGCGATCCCGCTATTCGCCTTCATGGCGCACATCATGATTCGCGGCAAGGTCATGGATGATCTGTATGACGCCGCCTATACCTTTACCCGTCATCTGCCGGGCGGTCTGGCGGTCGCCACCATCATTGCATGCACGATCTTTGCCGCCATTTCCGGCTCCAGCGTGGCGACGGCGCTCACCATCGGCGCGGTAGCGATTCCACAAATGCTGCGCTACGGCTACGAGCCACGTATTGCCTACGGCGCTGTGGCTGCCGGCGGGACCTTGGGCATCCTCATTCCGCCTTCCGGCCCCATGATCCTGTACGGCGTAACAACCGATGCCTCGATTGGTCGTCTGTTCATGGCCGGCATCGTGCCTGGCGCCCTCATGGCCGTTATTTTTTCTGCGTGGGTGGCGTGGCGCTGTTCTCGGGTATCGGCTCATCTCGAAACCGAGACTCGGGCGTCTGTAAGGGAGCTCTTGGCGGCGCTGCGCAAGTCGTTCTGGGCTTTCACTCTGCCGATTTTCGTGTTGGGCGGCATGTATGCCGGTGTTTTTACCGCGACAGAAGCTGCTGCTGCGGGGGCGTGGCTGGCAGTCGGGATTGCCGGGTTCATCTACCGCACGATCAGGTGGTCGGATATCTGGGGCGCTGCGCGCGAAGCCTGCGCGCTGTCAGCCATGCTGTTCATGATCCTGGCCGGTGCCACCGTATTCAGCCATGTGCTGACCCGCTTGCGCATTCCACAGGAGATCGTTGAAGGCATTATTGCGCTTGATGTATCGGCAACCGGTTTCATCCTCATCATGATGGGGCTGGTATTGATTCTTGGCATGTTTCTGGAGTCGATTGCCATTATTCTCGTCACCATGCCTGTCATCCTGCCGGCCATGATGCATCTGGGCATCGACCCGGTCTGGTATGGGGTGCTGCTGGTAATCAACCTGGAAATCGCGCTGATTACGCCTCCAGTGGGCATGAACCTGTTCACCTTGAAAGCCATCACGCAAGCCCCCATGGGCCCCATCATTCGCGGCGCGCTGCCTTATGTCCTGTTGATGGCCATCGTGCTGCTGTGTGTGCTCTATTTCCCATCCATCGCCATGTGGCTGCCGCGTACGATGATGTAGGCCAGACTGGCGGGGTGTATGCAACCATTCAGCCGTTCAGCCACGGTGGGTTCTCTGCGTACAGTTCCCGGGTAAGGCGCAAAGTGGCTTCGAGATACCAGGATGTATCGTTCGCGCGGTGGCTGAGTATCACCGGAGACGTTGCCCGCTCATCTGTGATGGGGCGGTAGACGAGGTCGCTGCGGAACTTGGCGGCGGCCGGGATCAGGCACAGGCCGACGTCGGCGGCCACCAGCCCCAGGGCGGCCTGCAGCTCACGCATTTCGTGTATCTCCCCGGGATGGATGCCGCGGTCGTGTAGAAGATTCAACACCTGGTCGGCAAAGCTCGGACGGGGCTCCTTGGGGTAGACGATCAAGGGTTGTCCCTTGACGATCGCCAGGGGGGCAGGCCCGGTTTCACTTGCCAGTTCATGGTGTGGCGGTAGCGCCAGCACCAGCTTTTCTTCACGCAGCACAATACGCGATACGGAACGGTCGTTGCTGCGGACGCGGCCGAAGCCGATGTCGATACGCCCGGTCTTCAGGGCGTCGATCTGCTGCATGGTGGTCAGCTCAATAAGCTGGAGGTCCACCTCCGGATAAGCCTGCCTGAGCTTGCGGGTCAACATGGGCAGTTCACCGTAGAGCGTGGATGCGACAAAACCAATTGACAGTCTTTCGCTCTGGCCCTTGCCCACCTGTATGGTGGCCGCCTTCATCTGCTCTACCCGGTGCAGCACTTGCAGCGCCTGCTCATAAAATACCCGGCCTGCTGCAGTGATCTGCAGGGGCCGGCTATTGCGTTGCAGCAGCTGCACGCCCAGCTCGCTTTCCAGCAGCTGTATTTGTCTGCTCAGGGGCGGCTGGGCAATATGCAGCTTCTCGGCGGCGCGGGTGAAACTACGCGCGTCGGCGACGGCCACGAAATAGCGTATCTGCCTCAGATCCATGATCGGACACCCCCACGCAATGAAACCAAGGGTAAACCCCTATATGGGTATGTTATTACGAGGAAATCGTTGATTTCAGTGGTTTAGAGCTGGATTATACCTTTTAAGTATGAAAGTAGATACATTTGGTGTTGGATCTGAAATAACCCTGTGATTTCTAATCAGGCCATGCAAGAATCTATCTCTATTGAATCCGGGCCAGCCCAGGTCACGATCGAACGGGTTGAAACCCTGTTGGTCGATCTGCCGACGATTCGTCCGCACCAGCTTTCCATGGCGACCATGAATGGTCAGACACTGATGTTGTTGCGCCTTTATTGCTCCGATGGTTCGGTCGGGGTGGGCGAGGGCACGACCATCGGGGGTCTGGCTTATGGTGCAGAATCCCCCGAAGGCATGAAGCTGGCGATCGATACCTATTTCGCACCGCTGCTGATCGGCGCTGACGCGAATCGCGTCCAGGCTGTAATGGCACGCCTTGAAACCGCCATCCACGACAACCGTTTTGCCAAGTGCGCGGTGGAAACCGCCCTGTACGATGCGCTGGGCAAGCGTACGGGTCTGCCTGTCTCGGAATTGCTGGGTGGACGTCTGCGCGACAGTCTGCCCGTGGCATGGACGCTGGCGTCAGGCGATACTGCCAAGGATATCGAAGAGGCGGAAGCCATGCTGGAAGCCAGGCGTCACCGTATCTTCAAGCTCAAGATCGGCAAGCGCGCCGTGGCGGATGACGTGGCTCACGTGGCCGCCATCAAGAAGGCGTTGGGTGATCGTGGCTCAGTCCGTGTGGACGTGAACAAGGCCTGGAGCGAGCTTGAGGCGCGACACGGTCTGGCCGCGCTGGCTGACGCCGGGTGCGAACTGGTGGAACAGCCCGTGGCGAGCGCCGAGGCGCTGGCAAGACTCACGGGCCGGTACCCCATCGCCGTGATGGCGGACGAATCCCTCATCGGTCCGGTGTCGGCATTCGCCCTGGCACGCGTGGCCGGTGCCGATGTCTTCGCCATCAAGATCGAGCAGTCGGGTGGCTTGCGCGCGGCTCAGCACGTTGCGGCCATTGCCGATGCCGCCAATATTGAACTCTATGGCGGGACCATGCTGGAGGGGGCCATCGGTACGGTGGCGTCTGCTCATGTGTTCTCGACCTTCCGTGAACTGCATTGGGGTACTGAGTTGTTCGGCCCCTTGCTGCTTACGGAGGAAATCCTGGAAACGCCTCTGGTCTATCAGGATTTCCATCTGGCCCTGCCGACGGGGCCGGGTCTGGGTATTGCTTTGGACGAAGAGCGAGTTCAGTTCTTCCGACGAGACAAGCAGAAGGTCAGCGTCAGCATGGCGCCGGCCGCCATCAAGTAGCAGGAAGGCCGCGGCGGGGCTTGGCGGCATCCAGCTCTCTCTCACGACTCAAAGGAGACATCATCATGAATGTCAAATTGTTCGATAGCGCAGAAGTACAGAATTTCCTGAAGCTGGCCTGTGGCCTGGACAACCAGGAAGGCAATCCGCGCACCAAGGAAATTGTTCACCGTATTGTGTCCGACGTGTTCAAAGCGATTGAGGACCTGAACATCACGCCGGACGAATACTGGGCCGGTGTGGCTTACCTGAACCGTCTGGGCAGCAGTCACGAAGCTGGCCTGCTGTCGCCCGGACTGGGTTTTGACCGCTATCTGGACATGCGCATGGATGCCGAGGACGAGGCCCTGGGTGTGAAGAACGGCACACCCCGCACCATTGAGGGGCCGCTGTATGTGGCTGGCGCCCCGGTTGAGCATGGCTTCGCCCGCCTGGATGATGGCAGCGATACCAATGGCCACACCCTGATCATGCACGGTACGGTGCGGGGTGCGGACGGCGCAGCGTTGCCCGGCGCCAAGGTGGAAGTCTGGCACTGCAACACCAAGGGTTTCTATTCCCACTTCGACCCCACCGGCGAGCAAAAGCCCTTCAATATGCGTCGCACCATTATTGCCGACGAGCAAGGTCGCTACCGCTTCCAGAGCATTGTTCCGCATGGCTACGGTTGCCCGCCCGATGGCCCCACCCAGGAGCTGCTGAACCAGTTGGGACGCCACGGTAACCGTCCTGCGCATATCCACTTCTTCATCACCGCCGATGGTCATCGCAAGCTGACCACCCAGATCAACATCGATGGCGACCCGCTGCTTAACGACGACTTCGCCTATGCAACACGCGAAGGCCTGGTGCCGCCGGTCATCGAGCGCACTGACGAGGAAAGCATCAAGGCCAACGGCCTGGAAGGTCCTTTCGCGGAAATCGAGTTTGACATCCAGCTCACCGCCCTGATCGACGGCGAGGACAATCAGATTGTTGAGCGCGCCCGTCTGGTCGGTGCCTGAGCGTTGAGGGCGGCCATGATCGAGACAAGCTCGCTCTCCACCCGCAACGGCAACTTCCGTGTCGCACAACGCGGCGCGGAAGATGCGCCCGTCCTGCTGCTGAGCAATTCTCTGGGTACGACCCTGGAGATGTGGGAAGGTCAACTTGCGGAATTTTCCTCCACGTTCCGGGTCGTCTGCTACGACACCCGGGGCCATGGCGGCAGCCCCGTCACACCGGGCCCGTACAGTTTCAGCGGCCTGGGCGACGATGTCCTGGCGGTGATGGATGCGCTGGACATCGAGCGCGCCGTATTCTGTGGCATTTCCATGGGCGGGCATACGGGGCTGTGGCTGGGCGTGCATGCCGGCGAACGGTTTTCGGGCATTGCAGTGTGCAACAGCGCGGCCAGGATTGGCACGGCCCAGGCCTGGGCGGAGCGCGCGGCGGCGGTGCGTGAGGGAGGGGCTGATGCCATGAAGGCGTTAGCGGCGTCCTCTCCCGAACGCTGGTTCACGCCGGCCTTTGTGCAGGCTGAGCCGGAGGTGGTGGCAAGATCGCAGGCATGGATTGCAGGCGTGGACCCGCAAGGCTATGCCGCCTGTTGCGAAGCGCTGGCCACTTCCGATCTGCGTCCCGAGCTGGGTCGCATTGCGGTGCCTACGTTGCTGCTGGCCGGCGAATCTGACCCCGTCACTACGGTGGCAGATGCTCAAGCCATGCATGCAGCTATCCCGGGCTCCACGCTGGCCAGCGTGCCGGCTTCCCATCTTTCCAATCTGGAGGCGCCGCAAGCCTTTAACCAGGCGCTGGCTGACTTTATCGCCACGCTGACTTGAGCAGGCTTGCTTTACACCGGGCGTTAGCCAACGCCCGGCCTCACAATTCGTTCAAGGAGTTCCCCCATGCTGTTTCTGGTACATATGATTGTCGACATCCCGGAAACCCTGCCCGCCGACGAAGCGGCCCGCATCAAGGCTGAGGAAAAGCAGTATGCCCAGGAATTGCAACGCTCCGGCAAGTGGCGTCATCTCTGGCGCATCGTTGGCGAGTATGCGAATGTCAGTATTTTCGATGTGGAAAGCAACGACGAATTGCACGAGCTTCTGAGCAAGCTGCCGTTGTTTCCCTACATGACGATCAAGGTCACGCCGCTGGCGACACATCCTTCCGCCATCTGATCTGGCAGTAACGGCTGTCTCCCCATCCCCGCGGGGACAGCCGTTGTTCTTCCTTTTGCCGGCGGCCACAGCGATCCCGCCCGGCTGAGCATGTCCCCGCTCAGGCGATGTGCAATTTTCCACTGCGCGCATGACCGCTTCCGGGGCAGGCGCCAATCCTCCCGACAATCCCTCAATCCCCGATTTCCTGCTTCGCCCTTCATGCTGGGGGCGTCGTTGCCTGTGCTCGTCCCCTGAGAATTGAAAATCGCACTCGAATGCTATACAGTTGTGCGATATAGATTATATAGTAGTGTATACAGTTGGAAATCCTTCCACTTACCAGGACGACTGCCATGAGCTCAATCTTGACCCACGCTCCGGAACTGAAACGAGCACAACGTATCGATTCGATGGGGATATCAGAAATCGTCCGCATCGGTGCCATGGCAACCGAGCGCAAGAAGAAAGGCCATCCGGTAGTGATACTGGGTGCTGGGGAACCTGATTTCGATACCCCCGAACACATCAAACAAGCCGCTATCGATGCCATCCGGGCGGGGGCTACGAAGTACACCGCTCTGGACGGCACGCCTGAACTGAAGGCGGCCATTATTGAGAAGTTTCGCCGCGAGAACGGCCTGGACTTCGCCCCCCATGAAATCACCGCCTCCGCGGGTGCCAAACAAGTCATTTACAACGCCTTCATGGCAACGCTGAACCCAGGAGACGAGGTCATTCTTACCCAGCCCTGCTGGACCACTTACATGGATATGGTGACGATTGCCGACGGTACGCCGGTATCCGTCATCTGCAGCGAGGAAAATGGCTTTCGTCTGCAGGCCGAGGATCTTGAGGCTGCCATTACCCCGCGTACACGCTGGCTGCTTCTTAACTCGCCCTCGAACCCGACGGGGACCGCCTATCGTGCCGAGCATTTGCGCCCGCTACTCGATGTCCTGATGCGACACCCGCATGTCTGGCTGTTGACGGATGATATCTACGAGCATCTGGTGTATGACGATCAGCCCTTTGTCACGCCCTTACAGCTCGAGCCGGGGCTGCGTGATCGCACGCTGACGGTGAATGGGGTGTCCAAAGCCTACGCCATGACGGGCTGGCGCCTGGGCTACGGGGCAGGGCCCAAGGCGCTGATTTCGGCGATGGCTACCGTGCAGAGCCAGAGCACGACCAACCCGTGCTCGGTCAGCCAGTTTGCCGCGACGGCTGCCTTGAACGGACCGCAAGAGGTCCTCGCAGAACGACGCGAAATCTTCCGCCAGCGGCGTGATCTCGTGGTGGACAGGCTCAATGCCATTGACGGGATCCATTGCCGCCGGCCGGAAGGGGCTTTCTATACCTTTGCGAGCTGTGCGGGACTATTGGGCCGCAAAACGCCTGCAGGCGACGTAATCAATAGCGACAGCGATTTCTGCCAGTACTTGCTTGAGGCCTACGATACCGCGATTGTGCCGGGAAGCTGTTTTGGGCTGAGCCCGTATTTCCGCATTTCGTATGCGGCCTCGACCGAGGACCTCCAGCTCGCCTGCGACCGCATCGCAGCGGCCTGCGAGGCCTTGCGCTAATGATTAGCGCCAGACCCCAACCGAGGGTCTGGCGCGCTTCAGGGCCGGTGCAGGGCTACGGGAAGGTTAGTCGACCCGTGCGCCGGATATCTCCACGATCTTCGCCCAGCGCTCAATATCCGCCTTGTGAATGCGCTCGAATGCTTCGAGGCTCATATCTTCCGGTGGCGTGATGCCCTGCGTCTCACGCAGCCACTTGTCGAAGTCCGGGCTTTTCACCACTTTGGTGATTTCCTCGTTCAAGCGAGTCTGAATGGAGGCCGGCAAGCCCGCCGGTGCAAAAATTGCATACCATGTGCTGCTTTCGTAGCCAGGCATATTGCAGGCATCTTCGATGGTGGGGACGGATGGCAGCGCATCGACGGGCTTGGACAGAGTCACCCCCAGGGCGCGTACGTCGCCATTACGGATGAACCCAATGCTGGGAGCCACTTGGTTGAAGAAGAAGTCAACTTCGCCAGCCAACAAGGCCGTCATGGCGGGGCCCTGACCCCGATAGGGCACATGAACGACATCGAGATCGCCCAGGTGGGTGAATTGCGCGCCCGCCAGATGCCCTGAAGCCCCATTGCCTGTTGACGAATAGTTGAGCTCACCGGGCTTGGATCGGATCAGCTCAAGCAAATCATTGCAGGTCTTGATATCCGGGTGTTTCTTTGGGTTGACCAACAGCACATTGGGAACGTCGCCCAGCAGGGCAATCCGGGTGAAGTCTTTTTCTACGTCGAATGCCAGCGATTTGTATAGCGATGCATTGATAGCGTGAGTGCCAGCGGTGCTGAGCATCAATGTATAGCCGTCGGGCGCAGAACGGGCCACGATGTCCGCAGCGACGTTACCACCGGCACCCGTCCGGGTGTCGGCGACAAAGGAAACCCCCAAGGTTTTATGAAGTTCTTCTCCCAGTTTACGGGCGTAGATGTCAGTGCCTGCGCCGGGGGGAAACCCGCCTATGATGGTTATCGAACGGCTGGGCCAGTTGTCCTGCGCCATAAGAGGGGCGCTGAGGCTCAGTGCGAGAGCACCTGCTAGCAGAATGCGGCGTTTCATGGCTTGTCTCCTTTTTTATCATGGTGCTACAGGGTTGCTGCTTGAAGAACGCTTACACGGCGGCTGTCGCCGAAATTTCAACCAGGATCTCCGGCGCTGCCAGCGTCACCGCGGCACAGGCTCGCGCAGGGGCATGGCCTGCCGCGATCCAGCCGTCATAAACCCGGTTCATTTCATCAAAGTCACTCGTGCTCTTGAGCCAGATTGTGGTGCTCAGGAGCTTGCTTTTGTCCGTTCCCGCCTCGGCCAGCATTTCGTCGATTTTCGCCAGCACCTGCTGAGTCTGCCCGGTGATGTCCGCACTGCGATCATCTGCTGTATGGCCGGCAACGTAGACCGTGTTACCGTGAACCACGGCTCTGGAACGGCGGGTGTTCTGATCGATGCGATTGATAGAAGTCATGAGTCTGATTCCGAAGTGGTAGTGAGAAGAAAGCGTGCTTCGGCATAATCCGCCAACGCATTGCTTGTATAAATCTCAGCAAAGCTGGCGCGGGTCAGTTCGACCAGCTCCTCGTAGGAATGCGCCATATGCTGAGTGACGATGTCTTCCACGCGGGCGATGTCCCCAGCTTGCAGGTAGCGGACGATGTCCGGGTGATCATTCCGAACCAGGCTGCGCCTCGACTTCAGGTCCATCCAGCGCACAAAGCGAATTCGTTCGTTAATCGACTGGATAGCACGCAGAAACTCGCTATTTCCACTCAAGGCGGCCAGGCGCTCGTGGAACTCTTCATCCAGTGCAAGCAGATGGATGGCCTGTTCATCGGTTTCCGGCATATCGCGGGATTCTTCCGTAAAGGCAGCAAGCAATTGCAGGTCCTCTTTCGAAGCGCGCTGGCCGACGTGCTTGACGATCGCCAGTTCCAGCGCACTGCGGTACTCATAGAGATCGAAAATCTGTTTTGCGTCGAGTGGCCGCACGGTATAGCCCTTGTTCGCCGTCGCGCTCAGAAAACCATCTGCAGCAATGCGGTTCAGCGCTTCGCGCACAGGGGTTCGGCTGACGCCCAGTTGCCGAGCCAGCTCGACCTCATTCACCCTCTCAGCCGGTCGCAGCCGGAAGGTGGTGACCATGGCCTTGATTCGTTCGTAAACCCGCCCTTTATTCATCTGGGTAGTGGTGGATGGCTGCGGTGAGGGCGATACAGGCGGTGTTTTTGTAAACGGCATAGCGGTGGATATCGGGAACAATGTGGCGCACGATCTGTACACACTTGTGTATAAACGGTAGAATCTATCTTAGATAAATGGGATAGGTATGTCTACCAATATTTAGGATGAGTCCATGACAACAAGAACGTTACCCGCGCGTGATCAGATCAAAATTTGCTTCGCTCATGCGGCGTATCAAATGAAAGAACGGTTTGATCTGCGTAATACCGGCATCAAGAGCGTTCAAGTGCGTAATGCCGAAGAACTGAATGCCCACGTCAAGGACGCTCATATACTTTGCGTGTCTGGGTTATGGTCCAACGACTTCATCGAGCAAGCTCCCGATCTGGCCTTCGTTCAGTCCATCAGCGCTGGGGTAGATCAATATTCACAGGAACAATTCAAGGCGGCGGGCATTCGTCTTGCCAGTGCACAGGGTTCCAACGAGCGTGCGGTTTCCGAGCACGCCATGGGGTTGATATTGAGTCTCGCCCGTCAAATCTCTCTTGCCAGAGATAACCAGCACAAGAATAAATGGCGTGGCATGATTTCCGACATCGCCAGCAGGGAAGACGAACTCGGCGGCAAAACCTTGGTGATTGTGGGTATGGGGCGGATCGGGTCACGACTCGCTACGCTTGCCAAGGCGTTTGACATGAAGGTGATCGGTGTCAAACGAAATACTGCGACGGGGCGCGGCAACGCCGATGAAGTGATCTCCCAGGATCGTCTGCTGGAAGTCCTGCCTCAGGCGGACTACGTGGCTCTGACATGCCCCCTGACACCCGACACCGAAAATCTGATCGACGCGGAAGCGTTCGCGGCAATGAAGCCCTCTGCCTATCTGGTCAATGTCGCACGGGGCCGTGTCGTGAACGAGCCGGCACTGATTCAAGCGCTTGACTCGGGCCAGATTGCAGCGGCAGCGGTCGACTGCACTTGGCAGGAGCCGCTGCCGGCTGACTCTCCCTTGTGGTCCAAGCCAAATCTCATCATCACCCCCCATACGGCGGGCGAAACACAGCGCTACGAAGATAACGTTATCGACATATTGCTCGAAAACCTTGCGCGTCTTGAGCGCGGTGAAAGCAAACTGCTGAATGAGATTGTGTAACCAGTCGCTTTAGTGCATGGTCGGCCCCGTGGCGTCTTCCCTCAAAGGCGGCGCCACGGGGCCGTCAGCATTGCGGCCATCGCCCGGAACAATCACCCAAAGAAGGCAAACGGTCGTGATTCAGACTGCCAGCTTGGCTGGAAGACGCGCTGCAATTTTCATTTGCTCAACTGAGAGCTATGGTGGTAGAATGGCGAGCTTACTTGAAGTATGTGCTTGCCACACAGCCTGCAAGTCAAGCCATGCAAGACCCGCTCTTTTTACGTTCACGTGCTAAGGCGGCTATTGCGTAACCGCCTCGCGAACTGAGCCTTGCGCCGCAACGGTGCGGGCCGGCCCGATAGGCGTATTCATTCATACGTTCATCTGCGTGTCATATCGGATGCGTAACGTAAACAACAGGATGCGTAAAGGTCATGCCAACCATTAGTCAGCTCGTGCGCAAGCCGCGCGAAGTCGCACGCGAAGGCAGCAAGAGCCCCGCGCTCGAGAACTGCCCTCAGCGTCGTGGTGTCTGCACTCGTGTATATACCACCACTCCCAAGAAGCCGAACTCCGCTCTGCGAAAGGTCGCCAAGGTCCGTCTCACCAACGGCTACGAAGTCATTTCGTACATCGGTGGTGAAGGCCACAACCTGCAGGAGCACTCGGTTGTGCTCGTGCGCGGCGGACGGGTCAAGGACTTGCCCGGTGTGCGCTACCACATCGTACGCGGTTCGCTCGACCTCCAGGGTGTCAAGGATCGCAAGCAGGCCCGTTCCAAGTACGGTGCCAAGCGTCCCAAGAAATCCTGATTCAACCATCTATACAGGCCGCAAGGCCGATTCAGTGCAGCGTTGGGCAGGTGCCCGGCGCACGTAAGTGGTACTCCTCCGTCATAGGGTGCCGTGGCCGCACAGCGGTTCAACTGAACAGTCACAAGGAAGCAAGAAATGCCTCGTCGTCGCGAAGTTCCCAAGCGTGAAATTCTCCCCGATCCCAAGTTTGGCAGCGTAGAGCTCGCCAAATTCA
>Ga0172382_10005730_pt1 | contig 18409 bp, 14 predicted proteins | sample Leawel138RmetaG_FD_122245 | JGI IMG/M metagenome (GOLD analysis project Ga0172382, IMG submission 122245) | Leachate microbial communities from a municipal landfill in Southern Ontario, Canada - Leachate well 138R metaG | ecosystem: Engineered > Solid waste > Landfill > Unclassified | place...
AGCGGCCCAACTCGCCCGCCAGGTTTATGGATTCGGCGACACCGATGAAGGACTCGGGAGACAACAGACCGCGGGTGGGATGCTGCCAGCGGACCAGGGCTTCGCACGCCAGGATCTCGCCGGTGCGCATGTCGACCTCGGGCAGGTAGTGCAGCAGCAGGGCGCCGTTCTCGATCACGCTCTGCAGATGGAGTTCGATGTCGTTGTTGAACTCGTGCCTCATCGACATGTCGTCGGTGAAGACCACGACCTCGTTGCCGCCGGAGCCTTTGGCGGTCAGCACGGCCTGGTCGGCTCTGCGGAGCAGGTCTGACGTGGTGTCGCGGCCCGGTATGCCCTGCGCCACCCCGATGCTGACGGTGCGCGTCAGCATCTCGCCGTCGATCGAGACGCGTTCGCGCAACGTCGACTGCAGACGGTGGGCCAGGGCCTCGGCCGCCGCGCCGTCCATCGGCACGGTGGGGACGAGGACGAACTCGTCACCACCGAGGCGGGCGATGATGTTGGGGCAGTCGGCGCCCCGCCGGAGGCGTTCGGCGAGCACCCGGATGAACCAGTCGCCGGCGGTATGACCGAGATAGTCGTTGATCGCCTTGAGTCGGTCCAGGTCGAAAAACAACGCCGACACCGGGCCGGGTCGGCCTTCTGCGAGTCGCTCGTCGAGATGGGCGAGCAGGGCGCGACGGTTGTACAACCCGGTCAGGTCGTCGTGCTCGGCGAGGTAGCGCAGCTGTTCTTCGGCCTGCACCCGCGCCTGGACCTGGGCGAACAACGACGCGATCGCTTCGAGACCGTTGAGTTCCTCGGCGGTCCACTCCCTGTCGCCGAACTTGATGAATCCGAGCACCCCGGTGGTGAGTTCGCCGGACACCAGTGGCGCCGCGGCCATCGATGTCGCGGGCACGGCGCGGGTTTCCTCGATGCGCTTCTGGTAGTCGTCCGTGGCCGGCTCCGGGCGGAACACCATCGGCTTCTTGCCGTGCTCGGACTGAGCGAACACGGGGTCGGCGTCGGCGAAGTACACGAGGGCGAGCGGATCGGGGTCGGGAACGCCGGGCCGCACCGGCCATTCGGCGACCAGACGCGACGCCCGGATCTTGTGGTCGTTGTAGCGCAGGAAGCTGACGTCGACGCCCAGGTAGTCGACGAGTTCGGCCAACACCCGCTGACTCACCTCGACGGAGGTCGCCGCATTGGCAGCCATCAGCTTGGTGGCCACCGAGGTGATGACCAGGTCGAGACTGCGGAGTGTGTCGCTGTCAGACATCGTGCAGTCAGGATACGGGCGTTGAAGCGCTGTGGAGGGGGCGCCGTCTGCTCCGCACCGATGGGGGCGGTGCGGAGGTGAGTCGCAGGATCAGCGCCGTCGCCTCGCCGGGACCGACAGCTGTCAGTTGACGGAACCGTCTCTGCAGATCAGCCAGACGGTCGGCGAATCGCGGTGAAAGCTCGTGGAGTTCATCAGCGGTGTGGGCGTACAGGAAGACCGGGGATATCGGCTGTACCGAAAGACCGTGCTGCTGCGCTGCGATCCACACGGCCTCGGCCGCCGAGCCTCCCCGCGCATAGCCGGTGAGGGAAATGTCATCGGTCAGGATCAACGCCAGCGCACCGCTGTTGACGATGCGCGCCCTGGTGTCGGCGCCCAGCACGGCGCCGGCATTCCACGTGGTCAGCAGTGACATGACCTCGGGTCTGCGCAGGATGTCGAGTGTGACGAGCTCCGCGGCGCCCAACTCGAGGCTGCGCACGTCGATCCCCGAATCTGGCAAATCGTCACCGGGCCAACGCAGCTCCGAGGCCATGTCGGTGTGCAGATGCGGGGTCAGATAGCGAATCCGGTCGGTCTCGGCAAGGAGGGTGCCGAGCCCGTCGATGAGCTCCCGATCCTCCAGCAGCTGCACGCGGACCCCTTCCCGTCGGCCGGCGGCGTCAAGCGCAGCCACGGTGGCCGGTGGCAGCTCCGCGGGGGTTCCGTGGCGGCGGTTGGTTTCTCGTGCCGCAAGCGCCGGATACAGCGAAGCAAGGTGGTCGTCGCGGCCTTCGGTGAGGGTGACCACGGCGGTCAGCGGGGACCGGTCGTCACCCTCGACGAACGTCACCTCGCCCGACAACTGATGGGCGGCGGCGGCGACGCGCGCGTTGAACGTGGCCGCGCCCACCGCCACCGCGCTACCGCGGAACCCCACGTCGATCGTGGACTGGAACTCCGGGGCGACACGGATCGTCACGACGTCTCGTCCAGACTCGATGTGCCACGGCTGGACATTGCCGCCCGACGGCGCGCGATTGGCGGCGAGCGCCACCGCGTGCACGGCATCGCGAACGTCCGCCGGATCCTCGACCGTCACCGGATCCCAACCGGGTTGCGGGGCCCGCCGCATCGGGTCCGTCAGCCCCGTCAGGGCCGTCGCCGTGTCGAGGCGTGCCCGGCCCGACGAAAGTGGTTCCCCCAGGCCGATTCTGCGTACTGCCTCGGCGACGGCGGCGGCCCCGACCAGGACGTCACCCACCAACTGCGGCCACGTCGACAGCGTCTGCCCTACCTCGACGAGCGATGCGGCCCCCCGCGCGGAGAGGTTGCCGCCGTCGATGATCCGTAGCACGTGGGGGATTTTCTCCCGGCTGTCCAGGCCGGCCAGACTCGCCGCGTCGACCTCGCCGAGCAGGCCGTGGAAGATGGGCCGTTCCGGCTCGAGGTCGAACCGTTCGACGTCGATGAGGCCGCGGTCGCTGGTCGCCATCAGCACCGGCTGCCGCCGGCTGCGCGCCGCTTCCCGGACAAGCGCTTTGACATCAAGCGAGTCACATTCCTCGACCACGATGTCGAGCCCGTCGAGGAACGCATCGACGGTCTGGTCCGTCAAGCCGGAATCGATCACGCGGACCGCGAGGTACGGATCGACCTCGGCGATCCTGCGTGCCGCCGTGACCGCCTTGTTCACACCGATGTCGAAAACCGTTGCCGGAACCCGGTTCAGATTCGACAGCTCGAGATCGTCGAAGTCCGCAAGGCGTAACTCGCCGCAGAGCCCCTGCATCGCCAGCGTGTGTGCCACGGCGTGGCCGACGCTGAGACCGACCACTCCGACCCGGAGCGAGCCGAGCGCCTCCTGCTCCTGCGAGGTGATCAGGTTGCGGTTGCGGTCCGCACGCACCCGCGCGAACGCGCGCGGGCCGAGGATGCTGACGACGGTACGACGCCACGGATAGTAGGCCCAGCGCCGCGGCTCGTCGGTCAGTTCTCCTGTCGGAGCCGGCAGCAGCCGAGCCAGTGTCTCGGCCTGTTGCGCGGCGCGGTCGATGAACACGATGGCCGGATCGCCACGCAGAGAGTCCAGGACCTGTTGATCGGCCGGCTCGGCCGGGTCGAGGACGAGCGCGCCTGCGGCACTCTGGTCCTCGACACGTCCGTTGGAGTCGTCTGCCTGCGCACCAGAGTGCTCAAATGTCACAGGGCATTATCACGCAGACTTCCGGTTCCCTCGGGCGCGACCCGCGATCGTTGCATGTCCAGGATTTCGTTGAAGATCTTCGACACCTGCGCCGGCTCCGCGTGCCGGATGAACGTGCTGCGGTCCCACCACATCATCTTGGTGCGGTAACGGGGGTCCGGGTACGGCGTGGCGGGGATCGAGGCGACCACACCACCGGAGGAGCGCCACTTGTCGAGAACGTGAGGCGCCGACGTGGCCATGCAGAATTGCAGGTCCATCGCGGCCATGGCATGAAAACCGCTGCGCGCCAAAGCGCGCGTCACTCCCTTGTTGCGTGCGGGATCATCGGTCACAAACGCCGATTTCATCTCGAGGATGCCGAACGGTGCCCGGTCGTCGATCATCTTGCGCACCGCGGCCAGGCCCGGTTGCCCCTCCCACTCCACGACTGCATGCGAATCATCGGCGCCGGTCAGCGGGCCTTTGGCGCGGACGCCGCCGATCACCCGTCCCGTCGTGTCGAGTGCTGCCCAGAACACCGCGGTGTCATGGCCACTGCTGATCTCGTCGACGTCGAGTGCGGCCTCGACCCCGTGCTTGCGGTAACTGTGCTCCGCGCCGCGGAGGTACTCCAGCCACAGGTCGGGGTCCAGGTGTGGTTGTGACATCACCAGAGTGCATTCGGCGTCGCCGTCCCACCAACTGTGGTTACTCGCGAGTTCGAAATGATCGGTGTCGGCGGAAATCAGAGAAGTAATTGACATGGCTTTCCTATCGGTGGGGGTTGGTGAAACAGATAAAACGTGCGCACCGGCTGTCGACAAACTGATCCGACAGCTGGGTTATAAGTGCGAGATCAAGTATGTGGCCGCCGGTCACTCCATTTCTAGCTAGCCGCCGATTATTTTCTCCTTTTCGATTTTCGGATACAAAACTCCACCACAAGGCTTACCCCAGAGGCGTCAATGGCAAGGAGAATTTGGTGGAATCCGACCGGTCGTGGCTGTGACAATTCAGATCTGGCGAACTTCAGCAACGGTGCAAACTGTCATTCGGCGATGCCTGTCCGATTCGTGCCGGCCATTCGCTAACTTCTCGGACCTGCGGTCGAATCGACCTCGGTGTCGCACGGCGATGTTACGGACCAATGACCGCGGGTTGGCGGGGGAGTGAAGCAGTGCCGTAAGGGGCCTTCGCTGCGCCGGCGATGTGCAACCCAGGCGGCGTCATTTTCGACGCCACTGTCCGGTGGTCGGGACCGCCGCCCGCGCTGCGGACCACCGCACAGGCTGTGGCACTGTGAGGCCTGCAATTGACATGCCGAACATCCAACGGCGGCCGTCGTCGTCAGCCGGGTCAAAGGAGACGCCAGTGAAGAAGTTCAACGATCTCGCCGAATTCGTCGCGGCGGAAGGCACCCAACTGGGGCCGACCGAGTGGCTGGAGATCACCCAGGACCGGGTCAACTTGTTCGCCGATGCCACCGAGGATCACCAGTGGATCCACGTGGATCCCGAGCGGGCGGCCAACGGCCCCTTCGGCGGGACCATCGCGCACGGGTTGCTGACGCTGTCGTTGTTGCCGTACTTCACCCACCAGCTCTACACGGTCGACAACGTCGCGATGGCCATCAACTACGGCTACAACAAGGTCCGGTTCATCACGCCGGTGCGGGTCGGTGCCAAGTTGCGGGCCCGCGCCGAGATCACCGCGGTGGCGCAGCTCGACAACGCGGTGCAGGCGACCGTCAGCACGACCGTCGAGATCCAGGACTCCGACAAACCCGCCGCGGTGGCCGAATCGATCGTGCGCTTCATCGGCTGACTCCGCCACGCCGCGGCGGTCGCCGTGATAGACATTCGTCAGATAAATCTGACGTATGTCAAAAACACGGTTTGCCAGGTGGCGTGAGGAGCGAGGTGGAGCAGACACACCCCAGGGTCGCGGTGATCGGTGCAGGTATCAGTGGGCTGACCGCGGGCAAACTGCTCAAGGATTACGGCGTCAGCTACACCACCTTCGAGACCAGTGACCGCATCGGCGGCAACTGGGCGTTCGGCAACCCGAACGGCCACAGCAGCGCCTACCGGTCGCTGCACATCGACACCTCGAAGGACCGACTGTCCTTCAAGGACTTCCCGATGCCCGAGCATTACCCGTCGTTCCCGCACCACTCGCAGGTGAAGGCCTACCTCGACGAGTACGCCGAGGTGTTCGGGTTGCTCGAGCACATCGAGTTCGGCAACGGCGTGGTGCATGCCGCCAAAGACGGGTCCGGCGGCTGGCGGATCCTCGATCAGGCAGGCGCTCAGCGGCACTTCGATCTGCTGGTGGTCGCCAACGGCCACCACTGGGATCCGCGGCTGCCGCAGTTCCCCGGTTCCTTCGCCGGCGAGTCCATCCACTCCCACTCCTATATCGATCCGTCGACGCCGCTGGATCTGAGCGGCAAGCGCATCCTCGTGGTGGGGATCGGCAACAGCGCCGCCGACATCACCGTCGAACTCTCCTCGAAGGCGCTGCGCAATGACGTGACCCTCTCGACGCGGTCGTCGGCGTGGATCGTGCCCAAGTACATCGCGGGCCGCCCGGGGGACACCTTCTGGCGCACCTCGCCCTATCTGCCGCTGTCGTGGCAGCGCAAGGCGGTGCAACTGGTGGCGCCGATGCTGGGTACCGATCCGACGATGTACGGCCTGCCCCCGGCCGACCACAAGCTGTTCGAGGCGCACCCGACCCAGTCCGTGGAGCTGCCGCTGCGGCTGGGTTCCGGCGATGTCACACCCAAGCCGAACGTGGCGCGCCTCGACGGGCACACGGTCCATTTCGTCGACGGCACCAGTGCCGACTTCGACGTCATCATCTACGCCACCGGGTACAACATCACCTTCCCGTTCTTCGACCCCGAGTTCATCAGTGCCCCCGACAACTCCATCCGGCTCTACAAGCGGATGTTCAAGCCGGGTGTCGACGATCTCGTGTTCATCGGGTTCGCCCAGTCGGTGCCCACCCTGTTCCCGTTCGTCGAGTGCCAGTCACGACTGCTGGCCGCGTACGCCGTCGGACGTTATGCCTTGCCGTCGGCCGACGAGATGGAGCGGACCATCGACGCCGACCAGCAGCTGCACGCCGGCCACTGCACGGACCGGCCGCGCCACACCCAGCAGGTCGACTACTTCGTCTACGAACATGACCTGCTCAAACGGGAGATCCCGGCGGGGCGCAAGCGCGCGGAGCGGGTGGCGGCGGTGGCGCGGTGACCCGGTCGGAGATCAGCTTCCGTAGCGGTCAAGATGCCTGCAGCGGATGGCATTTCACATCCGGTGGTGCGCTTCGGCCGGTGGTCGTGATGGCGCACGGGTTCGGCGGTACGAAGGATTCCGGTCTTGAGCCGTTCGCGCAGCGGTTCGCCGCTGCGGGCATCGACGTCCTCGCATTCGACTACCGCGGCTTCGGTGCCTCCGGTGGTGTTCCGCGGCAATCACTTTCGGTGCGCAGGCAGATCGACGACTACAACGCGGCGGTCGAGGCCGCCAAAACCCTCGACGGCGTGGATCCGAGCCGTGTCGGGCTGTGGGGGGCGTCGTTCTCCGGCGGACACGTGCTGCGGGTGGCCGCCGAACGTGACGACATCGGCGCGGTGATCTCGTTGACGCCCCTGACGAGCGGCCTGGCCGTCAGCCGCGCCGCCGCGGCATCACGCGACATGGTGACATCCTTGCGCTGGACCCTCACCGGGGTCAGGAGCCGGTTCGCCGTGCGGCGAGGTGGCCGGCCGACGATGATGCCGTTGGTCGCACCGGTGGGGGAGCCCGGCGCGCTCGCTCTCGACGGGGCATACGAGAGTTACACCGCGCTGGCGGGCCCGACCTGGCGTAACGAGATCGACAGCTCGGTCGGCCTGGAGGTTGTCGGCGTGCGCACCAACGCGGCGGCCAAGAAAATGCGCTGCCCGCTGCTGGTGCAGATCGCCGATTTCGATCAGTACGTGCCTGCGGCTGCGGTCGCCACCACGGCTGCACACGGCAGAGCGCAGGTGCACCACTACCCGTGCGATCACTTCGACGTGTGGCCGGGCCACGACTGGTTCGACAAGACCGTCTCCGACCAGGTGGCGTTCCTGACCCGAACTTTCTCAGTAGTGCGTGGAACCCTGATCGACTGAGATCGCGCTCGCCGTCACGAATTTCGACTCGTCGCTGGCCAGCCAGCACACCGCGTCGGCGATGTCCTCCGGCTCGACCGCCCAGGTCGGCAGGAACGGCGTCATCATGTTCGACAGCTGGGGGTTCGTCTCCATCGCCTTGCCCAGCGCGGTGACCATGTCGCCGGTCCCCATGTCCGTCAGCACCGGACCCGGGTGCACGCTGTTGACCCGGATAGAGTGCTTGCCCAGCTCGGCGGCGAACGCGCGGGCCATCCCGGTGACGGCGTGCTTGCTGGCGGTGTAGTGAATCATGAACGGCTGCAACTTGATTCCCGCCGCCGAGCTGATCAGGATGATCGACCCGCCGCGGCCACCGTCGATGATCTTGTGCGCACCCGCCATCACGGTGTTCCACGTGCCGGTCACGTTGACGTCCATGACGTCGCGGAAGTCGTCGGCGCCGATGTCGTCCCATGCCTGCGGCGCGGTGATTCCGGCATTGGCGACGATCACGTCCAGCCTGCCGAGTTCGGCGACACCCTTCTCCACGGTGGCCCGAAGTGCTTCGCCGTCGCGGGTGTCCACCTTCGAGGCGAGGATGCGGCGGCCCGTCGCCTCGACCAGCTTCACCGTCTCCGCGAGATCGTCGGGGGTCGCGTGATCGTAGGGGACGCAGGGTGGAAGCGGGCCGGCGATGTCGACGGCGATGATGTCGGCGCCCTCGTTGGCCATGCGCACGGCGTGCGCCCGACCCTGTCCGCGCGCCGCTCCGGTGATGAACGCGACGCGTCCCTCCAGCCTGCTCATCTCGCCTTGGCTCCCTTCACCAGTCCGCCCCCGATGATCAGCCGCTGAATCTCGCTGGTGCCCTCGTAAAGCCGGAGCAGTCGCACGTCGCGGTAGATCCGCTCGACAGGCACCTCACGCATGTAGCCGCTGCCGCCGTGGATCTGGACCGCGAGATCGGCGACCTTGCCTGCCATTTCGGTGCAGAACAGTTTCGCGGCCGACGGGGCGATTCGGCGGTCCTCGCCGGTGACCCACTGCCGGGCGGTCTCGCGCACCAACGCGCGGCCTGCCATCACCCCGGTCTGCTGATCGGCGAGCATCGCCTGGACCAACTGGAAGTCGCCGATCGCGGTGCCGCCCTGGGTGGCGGTGGCAGCGTAGGTGACCGACTCGTCGAGCGCGCGCTGTGCCGCCCCGACCGCCAGCGCGGCGATGTGCACCCGGCCGCGTGCCAACGACGTCATCGCCGCGCGGTATCCGATGTCTTCGCTACCGCCGACCAGGGCGGCGTCGGGTACCCGCACGTCGGTGAAGTTGACGTCCGCGGTCCAGGCACCTTCCTGGCCCATCTTCTTGTCCTTGGCCCCGACCTCCACGCCCGGTGTGTCGGCGGGGACGAGGAAGACCGCGATTCCGGCGCCCTTGTCGTCGGCCGGCCTGCTCCTGGCGAATGTCACGAACAGGTTCGCGTTGGGAGCGTTGGTGATGAATCGCTTCTGGCCGTTGATGATCCACCCCGAACAAGACCCGTCGCCGTCCCGAACCGCTTTGGTGCGCAGGCCCGACGGGTTCGAACCCGCGCCCGGCTCGGTGAGGGCGAACGAGGCGACCACCTCGCCCGACGCGATCCGCTCCAGCCAGGTGGATTTCTGCTCGTCGGTGCCGTAGCCGACCAGTACCTGGCCGGCGATGCCGTTGTTCGTGCCGAACATCGAGCGCAGCGCCAGCGAGGTGTAGCCGAGCTCCATGGCGAGCTCCACGTCCTGGGTGAGGTCGAGGCCGAGCCCGCCCCATTCCTGGGGGATGGCGTAGCCGAACAGGCCCATGGACTTGGCCTGCTCGCGCAGCTCGTCGGGCACCCGGTCGGTGGTGAGGATCTCCTGCTCGCGCGGCACTACCGCGGTGCGGACGAATTGGCGTGTCTGCGCCAGGATCTGCCGGAAATCTTCGTCGCCGACTTCGGCTGTGGACATCGTCGGTGCTCCTCGGGGAAGTTGCGTGGAGGGGGAGTCGAAGGGGGAGGCAATCGGCCAATATCGTATATGAAATACGATCAGTCCCGAATGGTCGGGTTGGTTACGGGCGTGAGGATGGGTGAACAAGTGTCGTTGCTAACAGGTCAGACCGCGGTGATCACCGGAGGAGCCCAGGGGCTCGGCTTCGCCATCGCGCAACGGTTCGTCGAGGAAGGCGCTCGGGTGGTGCTCGGCGACGTGAACCTCGACGCCACCGTCGCCGCCGCGGAGAAACTCGGCGGCGAGGACGTCGCCCGCGCCGTCCGCTGCGACGTCACCGATTCGGCGGAGGTCGACGCGCTGATCGCTGCCGCGGTGGACGGATTCGGATCCCTGGACATCATGGTCAACAACGCGGGCATCACGCGGGACGCGACGATGCGCAAGATGACCGAGGAGCAGTTCGATCAGGTGATCGCCGTGCACCTGAAAGGAACCTGGAACGGTCTGCGCGCCGCCGCCGCGGTGATGAGAGAGCAGAAGCGCGGCGCGATCGTGAACATGTCGTCGATCTCCGGCAAGGTCGGCATGGTCGGGCAGACCAACTACTCCGCGGCCAAGGCCGGCATCGTCGGGATGACCAAGGCCGCCTCCAAGGAGCTCGCCTATCTCGGGGTGCGCGTCAACGCCATCCAGCCCGGGCTCATCCGGTCGGCGATGACAGAGGCCATGCCGCAACGTATCTGGGATTCGAAGGTGGCGGAGGTCCCGATGGGCCGGGCCGGGGAACCCGAAGAGGTCGCCAACGTCGCGCTGTTCCTGGCGTCTGACCTGTCGTCGTACATGACCGGCACGGTCCTCGAGGTCACGGGTGGACGGCATCTGTGATGCGGGATGCCGTCGTCTGTGAGCCCGTGCGCACGCCGATCGGCCGCTACAACGGGATGTTCAAGTCGCTGACCGCCGTCGAACTCGGGGTGGCGGCGCTGCAGGGCCTGCTCGCCCGAACCGGCGTCGCGCCGGGCGCCGTCGAGGACGTCGTCGTGGGCCACTGCTACCCGAGCATGGAGGCACCGGCGATCGGGCGGGTGATCGCGCTCGACGCGGGCCTGCCGGGGACCGTGCCGGGCATGCAGATCGACCGCCGCTGCGGCTCCGGTCTGCAGGCGGTCATCCAGGCGGCGATGCAAGTGGCAAGCGGCAACAACGATCTCGTCGTCGCCGGCGGTGCCGAGTCGATGAGCAACGTGGTGTTCCACTCCACCGACATGCGGTGGGGCGGGGCCAGGACCGGCATCACCGTGCACGACGCGCTGGCCCGCGGGCGCACCACCGCAGGCGGTAAGAACTACCCGGTGCCGGGCGGCATGCTGGAGACCGCCGAGAACCTGCGCCGCGACTACGGGATCTCGCGCCAGGAGCAGGACGAGCTCGCCGTGCTGTCGCACCGTCGGGCGGTCACGGCGCAGAAGGACGGACTGCTCGCGGAGACGATCATTCCCGTGACCGTCACGAGCCGATCGGGTGACCAGGTGATCGACACCGACGAACACCCCCGCGCCGACACCTCGCTGGAATCCTTGGCCAAGCTCAAACCCGTTCTCGGCAAGTCGGATCCGGATGCCACCGTGACGGCCGGAAACTCCAGCGGTCAGAACGACGCCGCCTCGATGTGCCTGGTGACCACCCCGCAGAAGGCCGCAGAGCTCGGCCTGCGCCCGCTGGTGCGACTGGTGTCGTGGGGCGTCGCCGGGGTGGCCCCCAACGTCATGGGCATCGGCCCGGTTCCGGCCACCGAGGTGGCGCTGCGCAACGCCGGACTGCAGCTGTCCGACATGGACCTGATCGAGCTCAACGAGGCGTTCGCCGCGCAGGCGCTGGCCTGTATGCGGGAGTGGAAGTTCACGCAGGCGGACCTGGAGCGAACCAACGTGCACGGGTCGGGAATCTCGCTCGGGCATCCGGTCGGCGCCACCGGCGGGCGGATGCTCGCCACGCTGGCGCGGGAGCTGAACCGCCGTGACGGCCGTTTCGGCCTGGAGACGATGTGCATCGGCGGCGGGCAGGGACTGGCCGCGGTCTTCGAAAGGGTGACGCCGTGACATACAGCGAGAAGCGAAGCGGGATCGCGCATGACTAAGCTTGCGCAGACGTTGGGGCTCACCGAGTTCCAGGCCGAGATCGTCTCGACGGTGCGGCAATTCGTCGACAAGGAGGTCATCCCCACGGCGCAGGAGCTCGAGCACTCCGACACCTACCCGCAGGCGATCGTCGACGCCATGAAGGAGATGGGTCTGTTCGGGCTGATGATCCCGGAGGAGTACGGCGGGCTGGGGGAGTCGCTGCTCACCTACGCGCTGTGCGTCGAGGAACTCGCGCGCGGCTGGATGAGCGTGTCCGGCGTGATCAACACCCACTTCATCGTGGCCTACATGATCCGTCAGCACGGGACCGACGCGCAGAAGAGCCGCTACCTGACTCGGATGGCGACCGGAGAAACCCGCGGCGCCTTCTCGATGTCGGAACCGGAGCTGGGCTCCGACGTGGCGGCCATCCGGACCAGGGCCCGCGACAACGGCGACGGCACCTACACCATCGACGGACAGAAGATGTGGCTGACCAACGGGGGCAGCTCAACCCTGGTGGCCGCACTGGTCCGCACCGACGAGGGGGCCGACAAGCCGCACCGCAACCTCACCGCGTTCCTGATCGAAAAGCCCACGGGTTTCGGTGAAGTCGCCCCCGGACTGACCATCCCGGGCAAGCTCGACAAGCTCGGCTACAAGGGCATCGACACCACCGAGCTGATCTTCGACGGATACCGGGCCGGCGCCACCGACATCCTCGGTGAGGCGCCGGGGCAGGGTTTCTTCCAGATGATGGACGGTGTCGAGGTCGGTCGGGTCAACGTCTCGGCGCGCGCGTGCGGCGTCGGGATCCGGGCGTTCGAGCTGGCGGTGCGGTACGCCCAGCAGCGCAGCACCTTCGGCAAACCGATCGCCGAGCATCAGGCCATCGCGTTCCAATTGGCGGAGATGGCGACCAAAGTCGAGGCCGCGCACCTGATGATGGTCAATGCGGCGCGGCTCAAGGACTCCGGGGAGCGCAACGACGTCGCCGCGGGCATGGCCAAGTACTTCGCCAGTGAGGTGTGCGCCGAGGTGACCCAGCAGAGCTTCCGCATCCACGGCGGCTACGGCTACTCGAAGGAGTACGAGATCGAGCGGCTGATGCGTGACGCACCGTTCCTGCTGATCGGCGAGGGCACCAGCGAGATCCAGAAGAACATCATCAGCAAGCGGTTGCTGGCGGACTACCGGGTCTGACGGCGGTGAGCATTCCCGAATTCGCGGCCAGGCCGCAGCTCGCCGAGGATGTGGCGCGCTTCGTGCGGCGGCGCATCTTCGAGGGCACCTACCCCGCCGGGCAGTACATCCGGCTGGAACAGCTGGCCGACGAACTCGGCATCAGTGTCACCCCGGTGCGGGAGGCGCTGTTCGGGCTGCGCGCCGAAGGGTTGCTGACCCAGCAGCCGCGCCGGGGTTTCGTGGTGCTGCCCATCACCCGCCGTGACATCGCCGACGTCGCCGACGTGCAGGCCCACATCGGCGGCGTGCTGGCCAGCCGGGCCGCCGAGCGCATCACCGATGAGCAGCTGCAGGCGCTCGACCACGTCCAGGATCAGCTGGAAGTCGCCTACCACGCCGACGACCACGAGGGCGCGGTGCGGCTGAACCACGAGTTCCACCGTGGCGTCAACGTCGCGGCAGGCTCGCCCAAGCTCGCCCAGTTGATGGGGCAGATCACGAGATTCGCGCTGGAGTCGGTGTATCCGACCGTCGAAGGGTGGCCCGCGCACTCCATGCGCGACCATCGTGAACTTCTCGCGGCGCTCAAGGCACGCGACAGCGAGGCGGCGCGGGCGGCGATGTCGGAGCATCTCTGCGCCGCGTCGGGTCCGCTGATCGAACACCTCACCCGGCGGGGCGTCATCCAATGATTGGCGAACAGACACAAACTCGCAGGGTTACGCGCTGAACTGTGCGAGTTTGTGTCTGCTCGCCGGAAGGAAGGTCGACGATGGGTGTCCTCGACGGTGTGCGGGTACTGGACTACGGCCGCTTCATCGCCGCGCCCTGGTGCGCGGCACTGCTCGCCGACATGGGCGCCGACGTGATCCGGGTGGAGAAACGGGAGGGCGGCGAGGACCGCTGGGTGCAGTCGGTCGCCGAAGGCGGCGAAGGCGGCACGTTCCTTCAGTGCAACCGCAACAAGCGCTCGCTGACGCTGGACTCGACCACCGACGAGGGCAAGGAGATCACCCGGAAACTGGCGGCCGGAGCCGACATCGTGGTCGCCAACATGCCCGCGGCCGGGATGCGGTCCAGCGGATTGGATTACGAGACACTGCGGGCGGTCAAGCCCGACATCATCCTCGCGAGTGCGACCGCGTACGGCGAGGGCGGCCCCTACAGCGACCGCATCGGATTCGACGGCGCGGGACAGGTGATGTCGGGTGCGGTGTATCGGCAGGGGCTGCCGGACCAACCGATCCGGACCGTGGTGCCCTACGCGGACTTCGGCACCGCGCTGACCCTGACCATCGGCGTGATGATGGCGCTGTTCCACCGTGACCGCACCGGGCAGGGGCAACACGTGGAGGGTGCGCTGCTGCCCACCGCGCTGATGCTGTCGAACGCGTTCCTCATCGAACGCGAGCTGCTCGGCACCGACAAACCGCGCATGGGCAACCGGGGAACCTCGGTGGCGCCCTGCGACCTGTACCGCACCCGCGACGGCGGCTGGGTGCTGCTGCAGGTCGCCGGTCCGCCGATGTTCAAGCGCTGGTGCCGGCTGGTCGGCAGGCCCGAACTGTTCGACGATCCGCGTTTCGCAAACGACGATCTGCGCTGGCAGCACGGCGACGTGCTCAACGACATCATGGCGCAGTGGTGCGCCGACAAGACCAAGGCCGAGGTCCTCGAACGCCTGGAGGCGGCGAAACTGCCCGCGGCTCCGATGCATTCGACACAAGAGGTGCTCGACGACCCGCACGTGCAGGCGATGGGGTTCCTGCAGCGGGTGCCGTTCCCCGGTGCCCCCCGCGACGTCCCGATCATCGAGACCCCGTTCCGGATGTCCGCCACCCCGGGCCAGATCCGCAGACGCGCACCGCAGCTCGGTGAACACACCGACGAGATCCTCGGTGAGATCGGTTACACGGGCGACCAGGTCGCGCGGCTGCGCGACCGGAAGGTGATCTGAGCCGCTCAGGACTGTTCGAGAAGAGCGCGAAGCCGTGCCATGTCGACCTTGCCGGTGGCGCCCCGGGGCACGCCGTCCTGGCTGTCGAGCAGCAGCCACACGGTCGGCACCTTGAAGCTGCTGAGGACCTCGCGGGCCGCGGAGCGGAGCCTTTCGGCGGTGGCGGGTGCGTCGCACACCACCGCCGCGCCGACGCGATCCCCCTCGGGCCCGGCGACATTGGTGACGAACGCGGCGCTGACCCCGTCCAGGCTGCGCAGCGCCTGCTCGACCTCCGACGGATAGACGGTGGCGCCGCGGACCTTGAACATGTCGTCGCAACGGCCGTGGTAATACAAGAATCCGTCCGCATCGAGGTGGCCGAGATCTCCTGTCGCGTACCAGCCGTCGGAGGTGAACACCTCATCCCGACTGCGGCGGCAGATGCCGCGCATCACGTGGCGTCCGCGGATCTGGATCATCCCGATCGCGCCGGTCGGCGCCGGTTCACCGGTGTCGGCGCCGACGATGCGTACCTGCATGCCGTCGAACGGCTTACCGCAACTTCCCCAGGCGGTCTCGGGCATGTCGGTGTCGGCCGGGTATCCGCAGTACGGCCCGAACGACTCGGTCATCCCGAACAACCGGGCCCGGGCGCCCGGCCGGGACCGCAACCGCGGCGGCAGCAGCGCGTCGAGGCTGCCCGCCCGCAGCTCCGTCAGCTCGACACCCGAGGCTGGCAGGTGCCGAGCCAGTGCCTCGGCCTGATCAGGCCAGCCGCGGAACAGGGTGACCCGCTCGTCTGCCAGCAGACGCAGTGTCGAATCAGGTTGGGGGACAGGCTCGGTGACCAGAGTCGCCCCCGCGGTCAGCGCCGACAACAGCCCGCCACCGAGCCCACCGATCCAGAAGAACGGCATCGGGAGGTACAGCCGGGTGTCGGCATCGACACAGCGCGCCGCCAGGCCGGACCGCACCGCGCCGATCGCGTTGCCGTGCGAATGACGGACCCCCTTCGGTGCGCCGCTGCTTCCGGAGGTGAACACGACGGTCAGCGGATCAGCCGGCCGCACACCTCGGGACATCGCCTCGGCGACCTCGGCCGCCGCCGGATGGCCGCGCAGTGCGAACACCTGTTCAGGCGTCCGTACACTCCGCAGTGCGGGCGGCGTCGCATCCAGGTCATAGCGGTGTCCCCGGAACTCCTCGACGGCGATCAGATGTTGCACAGACGCGGTCTGCAGCTGTGCCGACAGCTCCCGGGCGGTGAGCAGCGTGCTCAGCGGAACCACCACGGCCCCGATACGCATCAGAGCCAACGCGATCCGCGCCCACGCCACACCGTTGGGCATCAGGAGCCCGACCCGCATCCCCTTGCCGATGCCGGAGGCGACGAACGCGGCGCCGAGTTCCCCTGTCGACCGGTTCAATTCGGCGTAGGAGATCCGTTCGGCCGGGTCGACGACGGCGTCCCTGGCGCCGTGTGCGGCGGCCTGATCCCGCAACAGCGAGTCGATGGTGTCGGTCATCGAAGAGCCCCGAAGAGTCTCCGCAGCGCCGAGAGGTCGACCTTTCCGCTGGACAATATCGGAATGTCGGCGTGCCTGACGGTGGCCACTCGGCGGGGGATCTTGTACGCCGACAGGTGGGAGCGCAGGGTCTCCTGGAGACCGGTTACGTCGACCTCGGTGTCCGACGCGATCACCGCGGCGACAAGCTGACCACGATCGGCGTCGGGCAGGCCGACGACGTGGACCACGACGTCGGGATCCGGGATCACGGCGATGATCGCCTTCTCCACCTCGCCGGGTGCCACGTTGGCTCCCGCAGTCTTGATCATCGTGCCGGTGCGGCCGATGAAGTAGAAGACACCGTCCCCGTCGCGGCGCACCAGGTCTCCTGTGTCGAACCAGCCGTCGCCGTCGAAGCAGTCCTCGCGGGCACGCCCGTAATAGCCCTGCATCAGGAACGGGCCGCGCAACAGAAGCACCCCGGGGGTGTTCACCGCGACGTCGCAGCCGGTGTCGGGGTCGACGACACGCGCCTGGAACCCCGGTGCCAGAAACCCGAACGAGCCGCGGCGGGACTCCGGTTGATCGGAGTCGTCGCCGCTGAGCAGCACCACGCTGCCGGTCTCGGTCATCCCGAGCATGTTGTGCCGCAGTTCGGGGTCTGCCGGCCGCGCGCCGGCGGCCATGATGGGGTAGAGGTTGCCGCGCCGCATCGACGACAGGTCGCGTCGCGCGAAGCTGGGATGACGCGGCAGATGCGCGATGCCGGCGATGAATCCGTTCGTGACGGTGGGTTTCTCGGCCTCGAGCAGGTCGAGCGTGTCGGCCGCGTCGGTGGCGTTGGAGCAGATCAGGGTGGCGCCGGCCACCAGGGTGGCGAGCAGGCCGAACGCGAAGCCACCGATCCAGAAGAACGGCGAATTGCAGAAGAGGCGGTCGTCGGCGGTCAGTCGGCGGATCTCGTTGAGACTGCGCTGGTGTGCCAGCAGTGCCGCATGGGTGTGCACGACGCCCTTGGGGGCGCTGGTCGACCCCGACGTGTAGATGACCGCCAGCGGGTCGCAGCCGTCGACGTCGTCCTCCATGGCGCGGAGCAACGCGTCGTCGACGCGACCCCGCGCGTCACCGTCCTGGTCGTCGAACAGCACGTGCCGCAGTACCGGCGCGGCGGTGCTGAAGACGGGGCCGTGCGTGGGCCGCGCACCGACGGCGTCGGTCAGCGTCTGCACGTAGTCGTGGGACCGGAAGCTGCGGGCGGCCAGCAGCACCGAGACGTCGCTGTCGACCAGTTGCCGACGTACCTCGGGGGCGGTGCCGAACGTCGAGAACGGAACCACGACGGCACCGATGCGCGTCGCGGCCAGCATGGCGACGACGAACTCGGCGCTGTTGGGATACAGCAGGCCGACGTGCGTGCCTTTTCCGGCGCCGAGTGCGACGAGCCGCTGTGCCAGCACCGCCGACCGCTCATCGGCCTCGCCGTAGCTCAGCCGGGTGCGGTCGCAGACCAGCAGCGGCTTGTCGGCCCACAACCGCTGCCGGCGCAGCACGTCGGCGACGGTGGCCGGGTCGGGGGTCACGACTGCGCGAAATGGGAGCGGACGGCGGTCAGGTCGGGTTTCCCCGACGCGGTGCGCGGAATCGCGTCGGTGATCACCAACTCGCCCGGAATCTCGTAGCGTGCCAGCCTCTTTTGCAGATAATTCAGCAGCTCGTCCGGTTCGGCGCTCATACCGGGACGCAGTTGCACCAGAGCGACCGGGGTTTCGCCGAGACGTGGATCGGGCCGGCCGACCACCGAAGCCCCGGCCACCGCGGGATGGCTTTCGAGTGCGTTCTTGACGTCGTCGGGCATCACCTTGAACCCGCCCCGGATGATCGCCTGGTCGGCGCGTCCGAGAATCCACACAAAGCCGTCTTCGTCGATGCGGGCGAGATCGGTGGTCTGCATCCACCCGCTTCGGCCCGCCAGTTGTGCCGGGATGACTTCCAGGAGACCCTGCTGCCCGGGCGGTACCGGTTCGCCGTTGTCGTCGACGACGCGCAGCTGTGCGCCCGGGTTGGCACGGCCGACGCTGCCGCGCTTGTGCTGCCAGAACCTCTGAT
>Ga0172382_10005732_pt1 | contig 18404 bp, 15 predicted proteins | sample Leawel138RmetaG_FD_122245 | JGI IMG/M metagenome (GOLD analysis project Ga0172382, IMG submission 122245) | Leachate microbial communities from a municipal landfill in Southern Ontario, Canada - Leachate well 138R metaG | ecosystem: Engineered > Solid waste > Landfill > Unclassified | place...
GACGATGACGTCAATATCCGCGAGTGGAAGGAAGTCATCTGGGCGCTGACCACCCGGATGGACGCGACCCGCGATACCACGCTGGTGGATAACACGCCGATTGACTACCTGGACTTTGCGTCGCCAGTCGCCGGGCTGGGCAGCAAGATGGGGCTTGATGCCACGAACAAGTGGCAAGGTGAAACGAATCGCGAATGGGGGCGTCCGATTGTCATGGACGACGCGGTCACGCAACGTGTCGACGCGATGTGGGCCGAGCTTGGCCTGTGATGCCCTGAAACCTGATGCATGACGCAAGGACGACCTGATGGCGCAACCCGATTACACCGCAGCTCCGCTTCAGCCCGGGCAGCCGACTGAAAATCTGGTCACACTCACGCACCTGATCTACGCCCTGCACGCCTTTGCGGTGTTCACCGGGGTAGTCGGGTCGGCCACGATTCTTGGCAGTTTCATTGCCAGCGTGCCGTCGATCGCTGCGGTGATCATCAACTACGTCAAGCAGGGGGCGGTGCGCGATACCTGGATTGAGAGCCATTTCCGCTGGCAGATCCGCACCTTCTGGTTCGCCGTGCTGTGGGTGATGGTGGCAGTGGTGATGATCATGACCATCATTGGTTTGCCCTTCGGCCTGCTTGTTCTGGGGGTGACCAGCCTGTGGGTGCTGTACCGGGTGGTGCGGGGCTGGTGGGCGCTTTCGCAGCGGCAAGCCATGCCAATGGATTGAAGCGCTGCGCCCCGTATCCGGCGCAACGCTCCGAAACAAGCCTCAGCGACCGCCGGCCCATACCCATTCGAGCAGGGCGTCCTGTGCTGCGCGTGAGCCGGCCGCTTCTGCATGGTTCACCAGCATCACGACCACGTGACGCCGTCCGTCATGGTCGAGAACATAGCCGGCGATGGCGCGTACACCGTTGATGGTGCCAGTCTTGATGTGTGCCTGACCGCGCGCCGGACTGCCGATCAGGCGCTTGCGGGCCGTACCGTCTTCGCCGGCAATCGGCAAGGCAGCGATAAATTCGGCCATCCACGGCCGTTGCCAGGCCGCGATCAGCAACTGACCCAGGGTATCCGCGCGAACGCGTTCGATGCGCGACAGGCCGGCACCGTTTTCGATTACAAGGCCGGAGGTCTGCACGCCCGCCGCAGCGAGTTGTGCAGTGGCAACCTGCGCGCCGGCCGCAACCATGTCCGGGGCGCCGTCCGCGTTGCTGCTGCCCAGGTTGGCGAGGAGCTGGCGCGCAATCACGTTGCTCGACCACTTGTTCATGTCGCGCACGATCTCGGCGAGCGCGGGTGAATCATCGAGCAGTTGGGTGCGAGCCTCGCCCGGTGCAGGCCCACTGCGCACCTGCCCCTGGAGTTGCCCGCCCACTTCCTTCCACAGGCCGGCAATCATGGCAACGCTGAAGTCTTCGGGTGGGAGTGGGGCTGCACTCCAGTTACGCGGCCCGCAACTGGCCGGAAGGCTCCCGCTCAGGACCAGGCGCGGACCGGGCTCGAGGCGCGCCTCGAGGTCGCGATACCACACGCCGCAGCTTGCCCCCGAGGTCTGCAGACGGTTGTCGATGACGATGCCGCTGAGTGGCGGCTCGCTGGCGACCGTGACCGTGTCATTGGGCCCAGTGCCGGGGAACAGCGCAAGCTGCAGCGTATTGAAGTGCAGCAACAGACCGTAGGGACCGCTGTTGTAGGGGCGAAGGCCGCGCCCGTCGAAGGCGTCGGGGTCGTGCGACGGCAGCCTGAGCACCGAGCCGTCAAGCACAATGTCGCCGGTGATCGTGTCCACGCCGAGTGCACGCAGTCGCCTGAACAGCTTCCACACCCGTTCGTAGGCGAGCACCGGATCCCCGCCGCCAACGATGTAGAGGTTGCCCTGCAGCACGCCGTTGTGCACGGGGCCGGTGCTGGAGATCCGGGTTTGCCAGGTGTGAGAGGGGCCGAAGTATTCAAGACTCGTAAATGCCGTAACCAGCTTCATTACCGAGGCCGGGTTCATTGGCTGGTCAGCGTTGATCGCGAGTGTCGGCGTGGCGGCATCGACCGGTTGCACCCAGATGCCAACTGCGTCCACGGGTACCCGGGCCTGATCGAGCGCCTGGCGGACGCTGGCTGGCAGCGCCTCGGCGCCGGCCGCATGGGCAAACCCGGCGACGAGCAGGCCGACGAAAAACGCGCCAAGGATGACGAATCGGTGTGAAATCGGATTGCTTGTGAGTGACATTAATGGAATCTTTGCTGCATTGCGGGATGGCTCGGGGTTAGAATGATCGTTCGATAAACATTCGGCTGCAGGACGTCATTCTAGTAGCCAGCTATGGAACGGGTGTGAATCAATGAGCGGATTTGGGCACTACGCCCGGACAGCACTGGAGCTTGAACGCGAGATACTCAAGCGGGGCTTGTTGATTGGCGTTGACTGGCAAAATCCGGCCAGTTTGCGTGCATTGGCACATGAGGCGCTGACGTGTACGACAGATTGCCGTCTGGGTCTGCTTCACAGCAAGGATCCCAAGGCGCGGGGCAAGGGTGAACTGTTCGCGCTCTCGGAGATGATGCTCGACACGATGCGTCAAAGCGCACAGATCGGTGTCCATACACAGGGTGGCGTGGTATGGAAGTCATTCGGGCGCGCCCTGTACGAGGCCTCGGAGGGAGCAGGGGCTGCCTCCACCAAGTGAGCGTCCGCGGGGCGGACGCTCATGAGGCGTGTTCAGTCCAGCGCCTGTTCCAGCGCGTAGAGTGATTCGATCGTTTCGCGCTGGCGCACAAGATGCAGCTTGTCGCCATCGACGATGACTTCGGCGGCCCTGCCGCGCGTGTTGTAGTTCGAGCTCATGGTCATGCCATAGGCTCCTGCTGACAGCAGCGCGATCAGGTCATTCTCCTCGATTGCCAGATCACGCTGACGCGCGAGGAAGTCGCCGCTTTCGCAGATCGGACCGACGACGTCGTAGCGACAGGCAGCCTGATCGCGCCTGATTACTGCAACCGTCTCATGATAGGCGTCGTACAGCGCCGGTCGCGCAAGGTCGTTCATCGCGGCATCGACGATGGCAAAGTTCTTTTCTTCGCCGGGCTTGAGGTATTCGACCCGCGTGAGCAGCAGGCCGGCGTTGCCCACCAGCGAACGCCCGGGTTCGAAGCACAATTCTTCACTGCGGCCTTCGAAAACCTTCAGCAGCGGGGCAAGGTAATCCGCGACCGACGGTGGCGTCTCGTCCTCGTAGCGGATGCCAAGGCCGCCGCCAAGATCGATGTGGTCGAGGCGGATGCCTTCGGCTGCGAGCTGATCGACCAGCCCCAGCATCTTGGCGGCGGCCTCGGCCATCGGCGCAGGATCGAGCAATTGCGACCCGATATGACAGGCAATGCCGCTGATCTGCAGGTTTGGCAGGGATGCCGCGCGACGATAGAGGTCGAGCGCGTCGTCAAATGCCACGCCGAACTTGTTGCTCTTCAGGCCGGTGGAAATGTAGGGGTGGGTCTTGGGGTCGACGTCAGGATTCACTCGCAGGGCGATCGGCGCAAGCTTGCCAAGCTGCGCTGCGACGTCGTTGAGCCGGTCGAGTTCGGTTGCAGACTCGACATTGAAGCAGCGGATGCCGGCTTCGAGCGCCTGACGCATTTCGGTGCGGGTCTTGCCGACGCCGGAGAAGACGACCTTGTCTGCGGCACCACCGGCTGCGATGACACGGGCAAGCTCACCACCGGAGACGATGTCGAAACCTGCGCCCAGCGCGGCAAAGACGGACAGCACGCCGAGGTTGGAGTTGGCCTTGACGGCGTAGCACACCAGCGCGGGACGTCCCTGCAGGGCATTGCGATAGGCCTCGAAGGCTGTGACCAGCGCGGCACGGGAGTACACGTAGACCGGGGTGCCGAAGCGCTCGGCGACCTTCGTCAGCGGCACGTCCTCCAGGATCAGTTCGTCGTGCACGCGGCGCAGGGTCGGAATGGGGAAGGCGTGGCTCATCTGCTCGGGGTCGGAATCGACGCGGGATTGAAATCGGGTTTGCTATTATTGCCAGCCGCCTTTTCGGTGTCGCTGGACTGCTTTGCCTGAGGTTTTTCGGGCAAAAAAAGCGGCCCTTTGATGCCGCAGGCGGACAGGAGCAGTGCGCTGATCAGCGCTACCGCGGGAATCATCGCTCGCATGACCGTTCTTCGATAAAAAACGGAATGCTAACAGAAGGAGTCGGCATGGAAGAATCCGCATTCAACGCTCTGGCAGAAGCTGAGCTGACAAAAATCGAGTCCGCACTTGAAGCGTGCGGGGTGGATATGGACATCGAGCTGAAACCGGGAGGCGTTCTCGAACTGGAGTTCGACAACGGCAGCAAGGTCATCATCAATCGTCACACGGCGGCGCGCGAAATCTGGGTGGCGGCGAAATCCGGTGGTTTTCACTTCCGTCCCGAGAACGGGGGCTGGATCGCCGGGCGCGATGGGGCGGAACTGTATGCACTGCTCTCCCGCGTGGTCAGCGAACAATCGGGAGAGCAGGTGGTCTTGAGCGGCGGCGCCTGATCAGCGCCGGACCGGTGTCGGCATGCGGTCGACGACCGGGGCAGGAGGCTGCATCTGCGGTACCGGCCGAGGGGTGGGCTTCGGTGCCGGCGCCACCGGCGGGATTGCCTCTTCGGGGGCTTCGAGGGCCGGCGCGTTGTTTGAAAAGAGTTGCTCCAGCCAGTCGGGTTCGGGCTTCAGGACTGGGGGTTCGTTTTCAGCGTAGTAGAAGTCTTCCACGCTACCGTCGGCGACTGGTGCGCTCAGCAGGCCTTCGGGGCGGGGCAGCGTCTTTTCGGGTGTCCCCTTCAGCGCGGCACGCATGTAGTTGACCCAGATCGGGAGTGCGGCTGCGCCCCCGGTTTCTCCCCGGCCCATGTTCTTCGGTTGCGCAAAACCCATCCAGGCAACGGCGACAAGGTCCGGGTTGTAGCCACAGAACCAGGCGTCGAGATAGTCGTTGGTCGTGCCGGTCTTGCCCGCAATATCACCGCGGTTGAGGCTGCGTGCACGCGCGCCCGTGCCGCGGCGGATGACGTCCTTGAGCATCGAGTCCATCAGCCAGGCGTTGCGCGGGTCAATGACGCGCGGCGCGCTCTCTCCGGCCACTGGCGGGTCGATCTTTGCGATCAGCTTGCCATTGCCATCGTGGATCTCTTTTACGATGTAGGGGTCGATCCTGTAGCCCCCATTGGCGAATACGGAATACGCGGTCGCCATTTCCCATGGCGTCGCCGACCCTGCGCCCAGGGCCATGGTCAGATAGGGTGGATTGCGCGCCGGGTCGAAGCCGAAGCGGCCGATGTAATCCTGCGCGTAGTCGGGCGAGATGTTCTGCAGCAGCCGGATCGAAGCCATGTTCTTCGAGCGCGCAAGCGCATCGCGCAGTGTCATCAGGCCGGCGAACTTGCCGTCATAGTTCTTCGGTTCCCACGCCTGGCTGCCGGTGACGCCTGCCGGGAAATAAAGTGGTTCGTCCTCGATCAGGGTGCCCGGGGAGTAGCCGCGCTCCAGGCCGGCCGAATAGATGAAGGGCTTGAAGCTCGAGCCCGGCTGGCGTTGTGCCTGAGTGACGTGATTGTACTTGTTGCTGTTGAAATCGAAGCCGCCAACGAGTGCGCGTACTGCGCCTGAATGGGGGTCGATCGAGACCAGTGCGGCCTCGACTTCTGGCAACTGCACTATCTCCCAGCTCTGCTTTTCGGTGCTGCGGATGCGGATCACTGCCCCGCGACGAATGCGCCGGGTTTGCGGTGATTTCTCACTGAGCATCGGCGCTGCAAAACGCAATCCTTCGCCCGTGATGCTGTAGGTTTCGCCGCGGCGGAACACCTTGACACCCGCAGGCGATGCTTCGAGAACAACTGCGGCGAGAAGGTCGTCATGATCGCTGGACTCGGACAGAATGTCGTCCAGCGCTTCGGCGTCGGTGCCTTGCCCGAGATCTACGAAACGCTCGGGGCCGCGGTAGCCATGGCGCCGATCGTAATCCATCACTCCCTTGCGCAGTGCGGCGTAAGCCGCCTCCTGGTCGTCACGGGTGATGGTCGTGACAATCTTGATGCCGAGCTGGTAGGCTTCTTCGCCAAACTGCTCGACCGCAATCCGGCGTGCCATCTCGGCGACATAGTCGCCATGCATCGGCGTGCTGTTGCCGCCATTGCGAGCCACACTTCCAGTCTGAGTGCGCAGGGGCTCCTTGAGCGCCTTCTGGTAGCTTGCGTCGTCGCTGAATCCAGCCTCGACCATCCGGCGCAGCACATAGTGCTGGCGCAAGGTTGCGCGCGACGGGTTCGCGATCGGATTGTATGCGGAGGGCGCCTTGGGAAGGCCGGCGAGCATCGCGGCTTCGGCAAGGCTGATCTCGCTCAGCGGCTTCCCGAAGTAGGCGCGGGCTGCTGCCGAAAAGCCGTAGGCGCGCTGCCCCAGGTAGATCTGGTTGATGTACAGCTCCAGAATCTGGTCCTTGCTCAGGTTGCGTTCAATCTTCAGCGCAAGCAGGATCTCGTAGAGTTTGCGATTGTAGGTTTTTTCACGCGAGAGGAAAAAATTACGCGCGACCTGCATCGTGATGGTTGACGCACCCTGGCCACGGCCGCCCGAGGTAAGGTTCGCCAATGCCGCACGGGCAATGCCGATTGGGTCGATGCCGGGATGTTCGTAAAAGCGCTCATCCTCTGCAGCGAGGATTGCGTGCTTCAGGATGGCCGGAACGTCTTCGATCTTCACTACTGAGCGGCGTTCCTCGCCGAATTCACTGATAAGATAGCCGTCGGCGGTGTAGATGCGGAGCGGAACCCGGGGGCGGTAGTCGGTCAGCACTTCGAGTGAAGGCAGATTGGGCCAGGCCAGTATGGAAATTGCTGCCAGCGTCGCGAGCCCGAGTGTCACCAGGGCCGTGAGTGCGACAACGGGGTAGAGAACCCAGCGCATTTATTTGTCCGGGAAAGTGGAATAGTCGCGCATTATATAAGGCGAAAACTGCGGACGCCGCCTTGCGGGGCCGCTGATGCAAATTGATTCAAATTGCTTTACACCTCGTGCGCTTGTTGCTAGGATTTGAGAGCCTTATTCAGCATTGGCGCCTAACATAAAGAAATTTAAGGGTTTTCTTTGTGATTGACTTCTCAATATTCGGTTCGAAGGCGCGACAGCTCGCAGGGCTGGATATCTCCTCTTCATCCGTAAAGATGGTGGAGCTCGTCGAGAGTGAGAAAGGCGGCTTTCGCGTGGAACGCTATGCGATCGAGCCGCTGCCACGAGATGCCGTCGTCGACGGCAACATATCCAATCTTGACGCCGTCACCGAAGGCGTCAGGCGGCTCGTCCGACGCTTCGGCCCTGGCGTGAAGAACGTTGCCATGGCCTTGCCTGCATCCGCGGTCATCACCAAGAAGATCATCCTCCCGGATGGTCTGCGTGAGCAGGAAATGGAACTCCAGGTCGAGTCCGAAGCCAATCAGTACATCCCGTTTGCGCTCGATGAGGTGAATCTCGATTTTCAGGTGGTTGGCCCCGCTGGTGGCGGGTCCGGGGAAGTCGAGGTGCTGATTGCCGCGTCGCGCAAGGAAAAGGTGGAAGACCGGGTCGCCGTCGCTCAGGCTTGCGGCCTCAAGGCGGTAGTGCTCGACATCGAGTCACTCGCAGTCGAGTCCTCCTTCGAACTGGTCAGCAGGCAGTTGCCGGGCGGTGGCGCAGGAAAGGTGGTCGCCCTGATCGATATCGGCGCCTCCGCAATGAATGTCGCGGTGCTGCGCGACGGGCATCAGGTGTACTCAAGAGAGCAGGCTTTTGGCGGCAATCAGCTGACTCAGGACATTGCACGCCAGTACGGCATGAGCGTGGATGAGGCTGAGGCGGCGAAGCGGTCGGGCAGTCTGCCGGACGACTATGCACGTGATCTTCTGCGCCCGTTCATGGACAGTCTTGCCCTTGAGGTCTCGCGCGCATTGCAGTTCTTCTTCACTTCGACTCAGTACAATCAGGTCGACCATCTCGTACTTGCAGGCGGTTGTGCGGTCATGCCGGGGCTTGCCGAGGTTGTAGGTGGCCGGACTCAGGTCGAGACCATTGTGGCCAACCCCTTTGCAGGGATGGCGCTGTCCTCGAAGGTCCGTCCCAAGAATCTGCTGGCTGATGCACCGTCCTTGATGGTCGCGTGCGGGCTGGCTTTGCGGAGATTCGACGCATGATCCGGATCAACCTGCTGCCCCATCGCGAGGAAAAGCGAAAGGAGCGGCGTCAGCAGTTTTATACGCTCTCGGGTGGCATGGTTTTGCTCGGTGCCGCGATTGCCTTGCTGGTACATACCGTCTACGCCGGGTACATCGAACGCCAGGAAGCCAAAAACGGGTACATCAAGGCCGAGATCGTGAAGCTCGACGAGCAGATCGTCGAGATCAAGCGTCTTCGCGAGCAGATAGACTCGCTGCTGGCGCGAAAGCAGGTGATCGAGTCCTTGCAGGGCAGTCGGGCCGAAACCGTGCATCTTTTCAATGAACTGGCTCGAAGAATGCCCGATGGCGTGTACCTGAAATCGGTAAAGCAGGCCGCCCAGCAGGTCACGCTTGTCGGCTATGCGCAGTCGAATGCGCGGGTCTCGACGCTGATGCGCAATCTTGATGAGTCACCTTTCCTGCAGAACCCCGGGCTCGTTGAAGCCAAGTCTTCCAGTGTGAATAACCGCAGGATCAGCGAGTTCATCCTGAAAATCGGTATTGAGGGCCCGTCTGCCGAAAGTGATCAGGTCGCGCAGGGAGGCACACGATGACATCCAAAGATGTGTTCTCTGGTCTGCGTGACATTGATTTTCAGCGCCTGCAGCAGGATTTTCAGAACCTCGATCCCAATGACCCAGGGGTGTGGCCTCTTGCGCCGCGCGTTGCAGCTTTCCTGTTCCTGTTCGTTGCGACCATTGCCGCGGCCTGGTGGTTTGACTGGAGTGATCAAGCGGCTTTGCTGGAGAAGCGCCAAGCCGAAGAGCAGCAGTTGCGCCAGGATTGGCTGGGCAAAAAGCGCATGGCGGTCAATCTTGATGAGCACAAGCGTCAACTTGCCGAGATCGATCGTCAGTTCGGCGCATTGCTGAAACAGCTGCCCAATCGTGCCGAAATGGATTCGCTTCTGTCCGACATCAACCAGGCGGGTCTGGGGCGGGGGTTGCAGTTCGAACTCTTCAAACCGGGTAGTGATCAGGTCAAGGATTTCTACGCCGAGATGCCGATTGAAATTCGGGTTACAGGTGGTTATCACGACCTCGGCGAATTTGCGAGTGACGTTGCACGCATGCCGCGGATCGTCACGCTCAATAACGTTTCGCTTGACTCCGCTGCGGACGGCCGTCTGGTACTTGAGGCCAAGGCCACGACCTACCGTTATCTTGATGAAGATGAACTGGCGCAGCAGCGGCAGGCCGCCAAGGCTGCACAGGGGAAGAAACGATGAGGAAATTGTTGCTTCTCATCAGCTGTGTCGCACTCTCCGGGTGCGCGGACAACCAGGAGGATATTCAATCCTGGATGGCAGAACAGGCCGCGGGAATGCGGGGTGTTGTAAAGCCTCTGCCTGAGATCAAGGAGTTCGCCACAACCGACTATGCCGCCGCCGCGCTGATCGAGCCTTTCAAGGCGTCGCGGATAGAGCCAGAGCGCAAGAATGGAGGTGGTGGGCTGCGTCCCGATCCGGACCGCAGGCGCGAACCGCTGGAGGCCTACCCGCTGGAAAGTTTGCGCATGGTGGGCGTGCTGACTCAGGATAAGGTCTCGCAGGCCCTCATCCAAGCGGATAAATCGCTCTATCGCGTGAAGGCGGGCAATTATCTCGGACAGGATTATGGCGTGATTACTGCAGTGACCGATGCGTCGGTTGAGTTGCGTGAGCTGGTTGAGGATGTAAATGGTGACTGGGTTGAGCGCGCCAGTTCGCTGCAGTTGCAGGAGCGGCAGGAGGCCGGAAAATGAAGAATAGAATCGGAACGGCGCTGCTCGCAGCGGTGGTCGCAATGCTGATGCCTGTAAGCGTCGCTTTTGCGCAGGACTCGGGGGGGGCTCAGGCTGCGTCCTCCAACAGCATCGAAGCGCTGGAGGTTGCTGAGCAGGGAGGGGCGATCTTTGTCCGGATCTCAATGAAGGAGCCTCTCGCGGCACCTCCAGCGAGTTTCAGTGTTGCCAATCCCGCCCGGATCGCTTTCGATTTTCCGGCTACGGCCAACGCGCTGGGCCGCAACGTGCAGACGATCGAGCGCGGGGATCTTCGCAGCGCGAATATCGTTCAGGCCGGTGAGCGTACGCGGCTGGTTCTCAATCTGGTGAAGATGTCGCCCTATGAGACCCGGATGGACGGTCGCAATGTTGTCATCGCGCTAACGCCGGTCAATGCTCAGGCTACGCCAAGCGTCGTCGAACAGGCTCATGCCAATTTCGCGACTGCAAACCCTGCCATTAGTGGTGGAAAGAGCATTCGGGATATCAATTTCCGGCGCGGAAAACAAGGTGAAGGACGTGTTCTCGTTCAGCTCTCCAGTGCGGAAACCGGCATCGACATCCGCCAGCAGGGCGGTAACCTCGTTGTTGATTTTCTCAAGACCACCCTGCCCGAGCACTTGCGTCGCAAGTCGGACGTGACCGATTTCGCCACACCGATTTCGGGCATGGTTGCACAGCAGCAGGGCGACAACGTTCGCCTCGTGGTGACACCGAACGGATTATGGGAACACAACGCATATCAGAGTGACGATCAGTTCGTGCTCGAGGTAAAGCGCATCGTCGAGGATCCGAACAAGCTGGTTCAGGGTACGCGTGGTCAGTACCAGGGCGAGAAGCTGTCGCTTAACTTCCAGAATATCGACGTGCGTTCGGTATTGCAGGTCATTGCCGACTTCACGAACTTCAATATCATCACATCTGACTCGGTGCAGGGCAGTCTGACGCTCCGGCTGAAGGATGTCCCCTGGGATCAGGCGCTGGACATCATCCTGCAGGCCAAGGGTCTGGACATGCGGAAGAGCGGCAACGTGATCTGGATTGCACCGGGTGACGAGCTTGCGGCGCGTGAAAAGCTGCAGCTTGAAGCCAAGGCACAGATCAGCGATCTTGAGCCGCTGCAGACGGAAAGCTTTCAAATCAATTATCACAAGGCCAAGGAGATCTTTGACTTCCTGAAGAGCAAGGACCAGACCATGCTCTCGAAGCGCGGCAGCGTCGTTGTTGATGAGCGGAGCAACAAGGTCTTCGTTACGGATATCGGTACGCGCCTCGCCATGTTGCGCAAACTGGTGACGGAAATCGACGTTGCACCGAGACAGGTGTTAATTGAGGCCCGGATTGTTGAGGCGTCGAAGACCTTCTCCAGAGATATCGGCGTGCGCCTCGGGCTCGGCAGTAACAAGGGGGTAAGCCTGGGAGGCGGCGCAAAGCTGGGATTTGGGTCGTCCTCACTTGGTACTGGATCGAACACCTTTACTCCAGGGGAGGCACAGAGTGGAACCGGTTATCTGCCTTCAGGGTACGGCTCGGTCAACCTCAGTCTGTTCAACAGTTCGCTTACCCGCTTCCTGAATCTTGAGTTGCAGGCCCTGGAGTCCGATGGGCGTGGCCGCGTGATCTCCAGCCCGCGGATCCTGACGGCGAACCAGGTAGAGGCGTCAATCGAGCAGGGTACGGAAATTCCCTACCTCGAGGCAAGCAGCTCGGGTTCGACGAGTGTTTCGTTCAAGAAGGCAGTGCTTTCACTCAAGGTGAAGCCGCAAATTACGCCAGACGGGCGCCTGCAGCTCGCGATTCAGGTCAACAAGGATCGGCCTGCCTATGAAGATGCGCTCCTTAACGTGCCTCCGATCGAGACCAAAAACATCAAGAGTGAAGTCTTGGTCGAGAATGGCGGGACGGTTGTGATCGGCGGGATCTATCTGGAAGAGGAAACCAAGGGGGTTGATCGCGTGCCCGTTCTTGGCGAGCTTCCTTTCGTGGGTGCCTTGTTCAGGAGTACCAGCGTGTCATCGGAACGTAGTGAATTGCTGATTTTCGTGACACCGCGAATCGTGGCTGATTCGCTGACGCTCCGATAAGCCAGTTCCGCTGCTGCTACAATTCGGGGGCGGTGACTCCAAGGGGGTCACCGCCCTTTCGTACATTTGAAGCCGGCGATATTAGTGTGACTTGTCTGATACTGATCGGCATGATGGGTGCCGGAAAAACGACTGTAGGGCGCGAGCTTGCAAAGCGCAGACGCATGCGCTTTGCCGACTGCGACCATGAGATCGTTGCGCGTACAGGGGTCACCATACCCACGATATTCGAGATTGAGGGCGAGGATGGCTTTCGGCGGCGTGAGGCGCAAGCGTTGGACGAACTCACGCTTGAGTCCGATCTGGTCCTGGCCACTGGTGGTGGCGTGGTGCTTGATGCCGGAAACCGGGCTTTGCTATCGCAGCGCGGCATCGTGATCTATCTCAATGTACCGCCCCAGATTCTCTGGGAACGTACGCGCCACGACCGCAACCGACCCTTGCTGCGGGTGGAGAATCCGCGCCAGCGCATTGAGGAATTGCACCGCATCCGCGACCCGCTCTACCGCGAAGTGGCTGACCTCGTGGTCGAAGGTGGTCGTGGCAATCCTGGCGCAATGGTGCGGCAGATCGAGAAAGCGCTGGCTACTCTGGACAAGACTTCATGCGAACACTGAATGTGGCGCTCGGCTCTCGGGCGTATCCGATTCATATCGGCGGCAAATTGCTCGATTGCCCCGAGTTGATTCTTCCTCAACTGAAGACGCGTCGTGTGGTGATCGTTACCAACGACGTCGTCGGACCGCTTTACCTCGCGCGCCTGCAGTCCGGCCTGGAATCCATCGGCGTCGCGGTAAGTGCTGTCGTCCTGCCCGATGGCGAGCGCCACAAGGACTGGCAAACACTCAACCTCATTTTCGATGCACTTCTCGGGGACCGTTGCGAGCGTTCCACCACTCTGATCGCCCTCGGCGGCGGTGTCGTGGGCGACATGGGTGGGTTTGCTGCCGCCTGTTATCAGCGCGGCATGCCTTTCATTCAGGTGCCGACGACGCTGCTTGCACAGGTGGATTCGTCCGTAGGGGGCAAGACTGCGATCAATCATCCGCTGGGCAAGAACATGATTGGTGCCTTCTATCAGCCCCGTCTGGTGCTTGCAGACACTTCTGTGCTTGATACCTTGCCGCCGCGCGAGCTCGCAGCCGGGCTGGCAGAGGTCATCAAGTACGGATTGATTCGCGATCCGGCGTTTCTGGACTGGATCGAGAGCAATCTCGATCGTTTGCTGGTACGCGACCCCGACGCGCTGGCCTTTGCCATTGAGCGTTCGTGCGCCAACAAGGCAGAGGTGGTGGCTGCAGACGAGACCGAACAGGGTGAGCGTGCGCTGCTCAATCTCGGCCATACCTTCGGTCATGCGATCGAAACCGGTCTGGGCTACGGCGTGTGCCTGCACGGCGAGGCCGTCGCGATCGGTACGATGATGGCGGCGGAGCTCTCGTTGCGCCTCGGCTGGCTGTCCGGGCCAGAGCTTGCACGTATCGAAAGCCTGTTCCAGCGTGCGGGCCTGCCGGTGGTCGGACCGAAGCTTGGCGTGGATCGCTACCTTGAGCTGATGTCGCACGACAAAAAAGTGGAAGCAGGGCGCTTGCGCCTTGTTCTGTTGCGCGCGCTGGGCAAGGCGGTCATGTACGCTGACGCGCCGGCAGCCGAAATTGCCGCTTCCATCGAGGCTCGGTGCGCGTGAAGCGGGACATCGGGCTCGCGACTTACGCCGTATCCGACGTCAACACCCGCGGACGCCAATACGACGAGCCGCCACCCAGCGGACGTTCAGACTTTCAGCGCGATCGCGATCGCGTGATTCACTCTACGGCGTTTCGGCGTCTTGAGTACAAGACGCAGGTATTCGTCAATCATGAGGGTGACCTGTTCCGGACGCGGCTCACCCACAGCATCGAGGTTGCACAGCTCACTCGCAGCATTTCGCGCGCGCTCGCCCTGAACGAGGATCTTGCCGAGGCGATTGCATTGGCTCACGACCTCGGGCACACCCCTTTCGGTCATGCGGGGCAGGACGCGCTGAACGCCTGCATGAAGGCTTATGGTGGCTTTGAACACAATCTGCAGTCGTTGCGCACGGTTGATCTGCTGGAGGAGCATTACGCTGCCTTCGATGGGCTCAATCTGATGTACGAGACGCGCGAGGGGGTGCTGAAGCACTGCTCGCGCCCGAATGCAGAGCAATTGGGTGTGCTGGGAAAACGCTTTCTCGACGGTACTCAGCCGTCTCTCGAGGCGCAACTGGCAAACCTTGCCGATGAGATCGCCTACAACAACCATGATGTCGACGATGGCCTGCGCTCGGGCCTGATTACGCTGGAGCAACTCGATGAAGTGCCGGTCTTTGCCGAGCACAGGCGAGCGGTCGAGGCACGCTGGCCGGGGCTGAGCGGACGCAAGCTGATTCATGAAACAATCCGGCGCATGGTGGACAGCATGGCGCTTGATCTTATCGCGCAGACGCGTAGCAATATTGCTGACGCGGGCGTGAAGACGCTCGACGAGGTGAGACTGGCGCCGCGACTGGTATCGTATTCTGCCGAGCAATGGCCGCGTTTGCAGGAGCTGAAAGTCTTCCTGCGCGAGAATCTGTACTGGCATTATCAGGTGCTGCGCATGACGGACAAGGCGCGCCGCATCATCGGAGATCTCTTCTCTGCGTTCATGAACGACCCCCGTTTGCTGCCGCCGCAGTATCTGGTGAAGGCACACACAGACAAGCCCAGAGCGATTGCCGACTACATCGCAGGGATGACAGACCGTTATGCAATGAAAGAGCACGGCCGACTCTTCGCCGTCGGTGAAATATACTGATTTGTCATAGACTTACCGCACTGCAAAAAACGCTTGAGTCGAGCGTTTTGCGGGGGTATATTCAAGCATCCGTTTAATGTGTTCGTAGCGATTGGCTGATAAGCAGTCGATTGTGCAAGCCGGGGTGCCCGCGCGCCCGGCTTTTTTGTGTCCGCATGGTTTACGTATGCGGGTTTGAGCAGCGGCGAGAGCCGCCCGAACTTCGCCGGCAATTTCCCGGCGAGCGTGTTGTTTCGAGGACAGACGAGATGGATCTCCCCCAGAAGCAGGGTCTGTACGATCCCGCGAACGAACATGATGCCTGCGGCGTGGGTTTCATTGCCCACATCAAGGGTAAGAAGTCTCACGACATCATTCTGCAGGGCCTTGAGATCCTGAAGAATCTGGATCACCGGGGCGCCGTTGGTGCAGACCCCCTGCAGGGCGATGGTGCCGGCATTCTGATTCAGATTCCCGATCAGCTTTATCGCGAAGACATGGCGGCGAGGGGTGTCACCCTGCCAGCGCCCGGTGAGTACGGCGTTGCCATGGTGTTCTTGCCCAAGGAAGCGGCTTCGCGTCTTGCCTGTGAGGAAGAGATCGAGCGCGCCGTGCGCGCTGAAGGTCAGGTTCTGCTCGGCTGGCGTGATGTGCCCACCAACGCCAATATGCCGATGTCGCCAACGGTCAAGGCCAAGGAGCCGGTGATTCGCCAGGTCTTCGTTGGCCGTGGTCCCGATGTCATGGTCACCGAGGCGCTCGAGCGCAAGCTCTACGTGACCCGTCGTCGTGCCGCCAACGCGATCAACGCGCTCAGCCTCAAGCACGGTCAGGAGTTCTACATGGTTTCCATGTCGGCCCGCACCGTGAACTACAAGGGCCTGCTGCTTGCGACCCAGGTTGGCGAGTACTTCCTTGATCTCGTCGATCCGCGTGCCACCTCGGCGTTGTCGCTGGTGCATCAGCGCTTTTCGACCAACACTTTCCCGAAGTGGAACCTCGCTCACCCGTTCCGCTACATCGCGCACAACGGCGAAATCAACACCGTTCGCGGCAATTACAACTGGATGCGCGCCCGCGAAAAGGGCGTGTCGTCGCCGCTGCTGGGTGCCGATCTGGAAAAGATCTGGCCGTTGATCTACCCCGGTCAGTCCGACTCTGCCGCCTTTGACAACGCCCTCGAACTGCTCGTAATGAGTGGCTACTCGATGGCGCACGCGGTGATGATGATGATTCCGGAAGCCTGGGAATCGCACACCCAGATGGACGAGAAGCGCCGTGCCTTCTACGAATACCACGCTGCGATGATGGAGCCGTGGGACGGCCCTGCCGCCGTTGCCTTTACCGACGGCCGTCAGATCGGTGCCACGCTCGACCGTAACGGCCTGCGTCCTGCCCGCTATCTCGTCACCGATGACGACCTCGTCGTGATGGCGTCCGAATCCGGCGTGCTGCCGATTCCCGACAGCAAGATCGTCAAGAAATGGCGTCTGCAGCCGGGCAAGATGTTCCTGATCGACATGGAGCAGGGACGCATCATCGACGACAAGGAGCTCAAGGACAGCCTGGCCTCGGTTCGTCCCTATACCGACTGGCTGACACGCATCAATATCAAGCTCGATGGCCTCGAAGTTCCTGCCGACGCCGCTGCGCCCGAATGCGCTGCGAGTCTGCTCGATCGTCAGCAGGCTTTTGGCTACAGTCAGGAAGACATCAAGTTCATCCTCGAGCCAATGGGCCGCACAGGCGAGGAAGGCACGGGCTCGATGGGCAACGACTCGCCGCTGGCGGTGCTGTCGTCGCGTGAGAAGGTGCTGTACAGCTACTTCCGTCAGCTTTTTGCGCAGGTCACCAACCCGCCGATCGACCCGATCCGCGAGCAACTGGTGATGTCGCTGGTGTCCTTCATCGGCCCCAAGCCGAACCTGCTCGAGATCAACGAGATCAACCCCCCGTTCCGCCTCGAAGTGACGCAACCGGTGCTCGACTTTGGCGGTATGGCCAAGATCCGCAACATCGCGCGCTTCACCAAGAACAAGTTCCGTTCGGCAGAGCTGGATATCTGCTATCCGGTGAGCTGGGGCAAGGAAGGTGTCGAGGCACGCCTGGCTTCGCTGTGTGCCGAAGCAGAGAATGCGGTGCTGCAGGGCAGCAACATCCTGATCGTCTCCGACCGCAAGGTCACGGCCGATCAGGTTGCGATACCCGCACTGTTGGCACTGTCGGCCATTCACCAGCACCTGGTGACCAAGGGTCTGCGTACCCGTGCCGGCCTGGTGGTCGAAACCGGTTCTGCGCGCGAGACGCATCACTTCGCGGTACTTGCCGGTTACGGTGCGGAAGCGGTTCACCCCTACATCGCGCTCGAAACCCTCCAGCAACTGGCGGGTGACGAAGAGACCGGTGCGAAGTACATCAAGCATTTCGTCAAGGGCGTGGGCAAGGGCCTGATGAAGGTCATGTCCAAGATGGGCATCTCCACCTACATGTCCTACACCGGAGCGCAGATCTTCGAAGCTGTCGGCCTGCAGAGCGCGATGGTGGACAAGTACTTCACCGGCACCACCACGCAGATCGAAGGGATCAGCGTGTTCGAAGTCATGGATGAGGCCATCCGCCTGCACCGGAAGGCATTCAGCCCCGATCCCGTGCTGGCGAACATGCTCGATGCCGGTGGCGAGTATGCCTACCGCGTCCGTGGTGAAGAGCACATGTGGACGCCGGACGCGATTGCCAAGCTGCAGCATTCGACGCGCTCGAACAAGTACGACACCTACAAGGAATACGCCAAGATCATCAACGACCAGAGCCGTCGTCACATGACGCTGCGCGGTCTGTTCGAGATCAAGCCTGCCGGTGCACCGGTTGCGCTCGACGAAGTCGAGTCGGCCAAGGAAATCGTCAAGCGCTTTGCCTCGGGGGCGATGTCGCTCGGTTCGATCTCGACCGAGGCGCATACCACGCTGGCGGTTGCGATGAACCGCATTGGCGGCAAGTCGAACACCGGCGAAGGCGGCGAAGATCCGATGCGCTTCAAGCCGATCACGCAAACGACGAAACTGTCGCAGATCATCGGCGAAGGGCGGATCGAGCGCGACCTCGAACTGGGCGCCGGCGACTCGCTGCGTTCGTCCATCAAGCAGGTCGCCTCGGGACGCTTCGGTGTCACCACCGAGTACCTGGTCAACGCCGACCAGATCCAGATCAAGATGGCCCAGGGCGCCAAGCCCGGCGAAGGCGGCCAGCTGCCCGGTCACAAGGTGTCCGAGTACATCGGCTTCCTGCGGCACTCGGTACCGGGCGTCGGCCTGATTTCACCGCCGCCGCACCATGACATCTACTCGATCGAAGATCTGGCGCAACTCATCCACGATCTGAAGAACGCGAACCAGCGCGCCGACATTTCGGTCAAGCTGGTCTCAGAAGTCGGAGTCGGTACGATTGCGGCGGGGGTTGCCAAAGCCAAGGCTGATCACGTCACGATTTCAGGGCATGATGGCGGTACGGGCGCATCGCCGGTTTCGTCCATCAAGCA
>Ga0172382_10005733_pt1 | contig 18403 bp, 16 predicted proteins | sample Leawel138RmetaG_FD_122245 | JGI IMG/M metagenome (GOLD analysis project Ga0172382, IMG submission 122245) | Leachate microbial communities from a municipal landfill in Southern Ontario, Canada - Leachate well 138R metaG | ecosystem: Engineered > Solid waste > Landfill > Unclassified | place...
GAGTACGATACCCGAATCGCTAAAACGCTTCGACACAATATGCAGACGTTCGAAAATGTCAGTATTAGGGTAGGGGATATCATGCAAACAACGCTCCCAACCACCCCTTATAAAATTTTTGCCAATATCCCTTTTCACCTAAGTTCGCCGATCATCCAGCGTTTCGTCAATTCACCAACCGCACCCGAAGCAGCGTATCTTATTGTTCAAAAACAATTTGGGCGCAAACTCATTGCCACTGACACCAGCCACTTTACGGGGCAGCTCGGCATGCTCATCGGCGCTGAATATAAAGCAAAAATTATAAAAAACCTACGAAAAACAGACTTTTGGCCTCATCCTGCAGTCGACACCGTCTGCATTGAACTTATCAAACGCCCTCAGCCGCTTGTACCGAAGCATCGCCTCAGTGCTTATGCGCAGTTTACGATTGAGTGCTTCTCCGACCCGAAAAAACTTGCTAAAATGCCCCTCGCCGTTATCGGGCAGTCTATCGGTGCGTCACCCTCACGGCTCTCACTCGACCAGTGGGTACTTCTTTTTAATGCGCAAAAACGTTATTAGCCCTTTACTCCGAGCGCCCCTCGCTATGCTACACTGAGCGTATGCTGAATACGTTTGATATCGTCACAACGAGTTGGTGGATACTTGGACTTATCTACCTCATCGACTTTACCGTTCGCCTCTGGTTGCTTGCGTATATTCCAAAAAACCGTAAACCCACCGCCGCAACCGCGTGGCTCCTCCTTATTTTCATTGTGCCGCTCTACGGAACAATACTTTTCTTCGTTATCGGTAACACGAAACTCTCTAGGGTGCGACTTCGCGACCAAAAGTACATCACGCGCCTTTTTAAAAAATACACCGCGCACCTCCGAGAGGCGGGGCTTATTGCTGCCATCGATACGACCCATGAAGGTTCGGCAAAACTGGCCGAGTCACTCACTGGACTCGCCCCAACGCGCGGGAATACCATCGAGGTGATGAGCGGCTACGATGCCATCATTCGCCATATGACTATGAAAGTAAAGACCGCCTCACATTATGTATATGTTGAGTTTTTCGCCTTAGCACTCGACGAGACAACCGAGCCTTTCTTTGCCGCACTCGAAGCAGCGCAGCAACGTGGTGTTGCCGTTCATGTTCTTTTTGACTACTTCGGTTCAAAAAAATACCCTCGCTATAGAGAGATGAAAAAGCGGCTGAGTGCCCAAAATATTACATGGCACGTTATGCTACCTATTAGTTTGCGCCCTTCAAAATATAACCGTCCCGACCTCCGTAATCACCGTAAAATTCTTATTATCGACAACACTGATGCGTACACTGGCTCACTCAACATGATTGATAAAACGTACCATCGTAAAGATAGTATCTCCTATATTGAACTCGTCGCTCACCTCCAAGGGCCGAGTGTTAACGAACTTGCCGCCGTTTTTGCAAGTGACTGGTACTCCGAGAGTGGGGAGGCACTTGGACACTTCATGGAAAACTCGACGCTTTCCGCAAAAGGCTCACAGGTTGCGCAGATTATCCCGAGTGGGCCAGGGTATCCCTATGAGAATAACCTAAAATACTTCGTGACGCTCATTCAAAATGCGCAGCGCTCGATAGTTATCACCAACCCGTACCTCGTACCCGATGAATCACTCTTAAATGCGCTCATTTCTGCAGCGCTTCGTGGGGTGACGGTATCTGTATTGAACTCCGAAGCCATGGATCAGTGGATGGTTGGCCATGCGCAGCGTTCCTATTATGAACAGCTCCTACGGGCTGGGGTGCGCATTTCCCTCTATAAAAAGCCGCAACTTGTCCACGAAAAATACGCCAGTATCGACGGAACAATTGCGCTTATCGGCTCAAGTAACCTTGATCGACGTTCGTTTGAGCTTAACCATGAATGCACCGTTGCAGTCTATGACAAGGTTGTTGCGAAAAAACTCGCCGCACACCATGCTGAATTTCTCACACGGAGCACACCAATTCAGCTTAAAACTTGGCTCAAACGAAGCGCCTGGCAATCATTCCTCGATAGTGTCGCTCGTCTCACTTCGGCCCTCCAGTAACACTCCTTTGCTTCTCCCGTGAAACAAGGTATGCTAGTAAGCGTGAGCCTTTTAACATACATCATTGTCTTTAGCTTAATCGGGGGAGTCCTTTCACTCAGCCTCGCCGCACTCCTTCTCGCAAATAAACGTATTACAAAGAAGTTTACTCGTTACGGCCTCCCGTTTGCGGCAGGTGCACTCCTCGCTGCCGTGTTTCTCGACCTCCTTCCAGAAGGGGTTGAGCATGCCGAGTCGGAAACACTTTTTGTCACCACCCTTATTGGTATCGTTATTTTCTTCCTCGCTGAACGCGGGATCCGCTGGTTTCATCACCATCATCAACACGGCAAGGGCGACCCAGGCGTTCCGCTCCTTATTATTGGCGATACTATCCATAACACCCTCGATGGCATTGCCATTGCTGCCGCCTTCCTCGTCAGTATTCCGACTGGTATTGTTACGACCATTGCCGTTGCGGCGCACGAAATACCCCAAGAAGTAGGGGAGTTTGGCGCACTACTTGGTAAGGGCGTTTCGCGCGGGAAAGTACTGCTGGTAAATATCATCAGTTCTTTAGCTGCGACGGGTGCGGCAGTCTTGACGTATTTCATCGGACAGGAAAGCGACCTCCCAATGGGCGTTATTTTCGGGCTCAGTGCTGGCTTCCTCCTCTACGTTGCAATGAGTGACATTATTCCATCGCTTCACGAGCAGCGTAACAAAAAACGGCTGTTTGATAACCAGCCGTTCTTGCTCATCACTGGGGCGCTTGTCGTTGCACTTGCGACGATCATCGCCCACAGTTGGGAAGTGTAATTATCGTCGATCGATAAAGGTGAGTGCCTTACCAGTCGCGCCACCACGACCAGTTCGTCCAATACGGTGTACGTAGTCTTCGTACGTTGCCGGTTGGTCAAAGTTAATCACGTGGCTCACGTTTGGAATATCAAGCCCACGCGCTGCAACGTCGGTTGCTACCATGACACGTACTTTATTATCCTTGAAAGCCTTCAGTGCACGTTGGCGCTGTGACTGTGATTTGTTTCCGTGAATAGCCGTTGAAGGCACACCAGAGTTATCAAGGTGGTCAGAAAGGCGCTGTACCCCGTACTTCGTTTCACCGAAGACAAGCACCTTTTCAAAGGCTTCGTTATTCAAAAGGTTAAGAAGTGTTTCAAGCTTCTCTTCCTTATTACTTGCTTCAACCACATCTTGGTCAACGCTCTCGCTCGTATCAGCGGTACGGACTGAAACGGTTTGTGGGTTACGAAGAAACCCTTGAACGAGCCGTTCAATCTCAGGGGTGATTGTCGCGCTAAAGAAGAGGGTCTGACGGTCAGCTGGCGTCTCTTCAATAATTGCCTTAATGTCATTGATGAATCCCATATCAAGCATACGGTCAGCTTCATCAAGAACGAGTGTACGAATATGGTCAAGCTTCAGTACGCGGCGCTTCATGAGGTCGCGGAGACGACCTGGAGTACCAATGATAACGTGAGGGCCACGGTTAATTTGACGAATCTGGCGGTCGATATTCGTACCACCAACAACAAGCGCTGAGTAAAGCTTCATACCATATGAAAAGGCACGGAATTGCTCGTCGATTTGCTGGGCAAGCTCACGAGTTGGCGCAACAATAAGCACCGAGTTAAGCTCGGGATGCGCAGCAAGGCGCTCAATAATAGGGAGGGCAAAGGCAGCCGTCTTACCGGTACCCGTGTTCGCAAGCCCAATAACATCACGACCTTCAAGAATAAAAGGAATTGCCTGATCTTGAATTGCACTTGGGGTGATATACCCCTTAAACTCAATGTTATTTTGAAGACGCTCAGCAAACTTGAAGTCTACAAAACGGTGCATTGGCTGGTATGGTTCGTCCTCGGTGCGTGGTTTTGCGCGGTTAATAAACTTACTTGGGTGGATGTATGCGCCCATGCGCTTCTTGCCGCCACTTCCGCCGCGGGAACCTTTTCCTGGACGAAATGTACGTGATCGGTTTGGTTGTGTTTTTTGTCGATAGGCCATGAAGGCAGAACCCCTTTCTAAGGGTTATTTTATATAGAGACAGATGTCGCTGCAGACGAACAGCGAGAACCTTTTGATTTCTACTGCACGTTTTTCTAAACCATAAAGGCAAGAGCGTAGAGGCGGTATCCATTCGGATGCAATAGCTCTATTATAGCATACTCGTCTTAAAAAGTCCAGCGAAATGCAGCGAAGACTTGCCAAATACCCCTGTTGGTCGTATCATACAAGTAGCTTTTTAAACATAAACAGGAAGAATACATGCAAGTTGTTGTTGTCGGTGGTGGTTTTGGTGGTGTCAAAGCGGCGCTCGAACTCTCGAAATCAAAAAAGGTGTCCGTGACACTTATTAGTGACCGCCCAGATTTTCAGTATTACCCAGCACTTTTTAGTACCGCAACCGGTGGAAGCACCCTCCAGTCATGGGTGGCGCTCGGCGAAATTTTTGCGCACCGCCATAACGTCCACGTGGTGGTCGATCGAGCCACAACGATTGATAAAGCAAAGAAGACAATTACCACCGCATCGGGAGCTGAATACCCTTACCAGAAGCTTGTTCTTGCGCTTGGCTCTGTCACGACTTACTTTGGCATTGAAGGCCTTGACCAGTATGCATTTGGCATTAAATCTTACGATGAAATTATGCAGCTCAAGCAACATTTGCTCCACGGCTTTGCACAAACGGGCAACGTCGATACACGCTACCTTGTTATCGGCGCTGGTCCAACTGGCGTCGAGCTTGCGTCCGCACTGGGTGATTATCTTCAGCACTTAAAGAAGAAATACCAACGCAAAGGTAAAATCTCGGTAAGCCTTATCGAGGCTGCCCCGCGGGTACTCCCTCGTATGTCCGAGGCCGCCAGTGCGAAAGTAACGCAGCGGCTTAAAAAACTCGGGGTGAAGGTAGAGGTTAACAAGAAAGTCGAAGCCGAAACGGCCGATAGCCTTATCGTCAATGGGAAGCCAATCAAAAGCCATACCGTCATCTGGACATCAGGGGTCGCTACCAACCCATTCTATACAGAAAACGAAACCCAATTCGAGTTCTCGCCAAACCATAAGGTGGTCGTTGATGCCCACCTTCGTTCAGGGAAGCATGTCTACGTCATTGGAGATAACGCGTTCACTCCTCATAGCGGCCTCGCGCAAACAGCGCTCCATGATGGCATTTATGTCGCCAAGCACATCCTACGGCGCCACAAAGCAGCCTACAAGCCGAAACAGCCGCCGGTGGTGGTGCCTGTTGGTGAAGGCTGGGCAATTTTTGAATATAAATGGATTCGTTTCGGCGGATTCCTTGGCGCCCTGATGCGCCGCGCTGCTGATTTCATGGGGTATCGCGATATTCTCCCCCTTGGGCAAGCCCTTGGCGTATGGCACACTACAACCGTACGGGAAGAGGCGGTGTACTACGCCGAGCTCGACCGTCCTCGCAGCCAAGAGTAGCGAACGGGTTCGCGAAGCGCTCGCTCCGTAGTACAATGGAGCAGATGTCCGACTTCAGCTTTACGATTACTTCGTCACTGGGCGATGAGCGCTTTGCTCGCACCGGTATTATTCACACACCCCACGGTGACATTGAAACACCCGCTTTTATTCCCGTTGGGACAAAAGCGACCGTCAAAGCAATGACAGTTGAACAGCTTGAAGCAGTTGGCGCACAGGCGGCACTCGTCAATGCGTATCATTTATATCTTCGCCCCGGCCATGAGCTTCTCGAGAAAGCGGGTGGAGTGGGGAAGTTTATGAATTGGAAGAAGCCGACGTTTAGTGACTCGGGTGGGTTTCAGGTACTTTCACTTGGGAGTGGCTTCAAGAAGACTATTTCTATGGACGCAGCAACCAGCGTCAACGCACCAAAAAGTACCCGACATGCTTTTGTTGACGATGACGGCGTGAATTTTAAGTCAATTCTTGATGGCAGTATTCACCGGTTCACCCCTGAAGTTTCGATGCAAATTCAGAATGGTATCGGTGCCGATATTTGTTTTGCGTTCGATGAGCTCACCTCACTAGCCGAGCCATACGAATACCAAATTGAAGCGCTTGAGCGCACCCACCGCTGGGCCGAGCGATCACTGGCCGAGTTTCGCCGCCTCCAGGCCGAAAAACCCCATAAACCATACCAAGCACTCTTCGGTGTGCTTCAAGGGGCGAATTATGAAAACCTTCGCCGAGAAACCGCCCAAAAGCTTGGCAGTATGGAATTTGACGGGTACGGTATTGGCGGAGCAATCGAAAAGCAGCGCCTTGGGGAAATTGTCCGTTGGGTAACCGAAGAACTGCCTGCAAATAAACCGAAGCATCTCCTTGGAATTAGCGAGCCAGATGATATCTTCGCTGCGATCGAGCAAGGGGTTGATACCTTCGACTGCGTCTCGCCGACCCGTGTGGCGCGCAACGGAGCCTTCTACACGCTCGATGGACGTAAAAACATTACGAAAGCGGTCTATCGTGAGGTATTTGAAACGCTTGACCCTGATTGTGACTGTTACACCTGTCAAAACTATACGCAGAGCTACCTTCATCACCTCATTCGATCAAAAGAGCGCCTTGGTGCCACGTTGCTTTCTATTCATAACGAACGGTTCATTATAAACCTTGTCGATACCATTCGTGCTTCAATTAAAGACGGTTCTTTTACAGCACTTCGCGACCGCTGGCTCGCTCGTTACTATCAGTAGGTTTGTAGCCGATAGGTCGCTCGGGCGCTTATACTACGGTAGAAAACCACCAACCGCAATCAACGCGCACATCGCCATAAGGACAAGCAACGAGATGCCGAACATTACTTTCGACCACTTAATGTCATCGACTTTTTTATAGAGCGTAACGCCCTTATAGAGCCAGTACACCGAAAGCCCTGTTGAAATAACGAGGTAAATAATACCGGTATAGCCAAAGATAGTGAGGAGCGGGGCGCTTAACGCGTAGAGCACCACTGAAATAAAGATCTGCCGCTTCGTACTCTTCAAGCCGTACCGTACCGCCCAAACCGGCACTCCCGCCTTTGCGTAATCGTCCTTGCGCCACATCGAGATGGCATAGAAATGAGGGAGTTGCCAGAAGTAAAGAATGGCAAAAAGAACAATTGCCGCTGGGTCGAGCGCACCCGTTAATGCCGTATAGCCAGCGACTGGTGGAAGCGAGCCAGCAACGCCGCCAATTACCGTACTCAGTACCGTTGTACGCTTCGTATAGCCGTAAATAACCACATACCAAACGTAGGCAAGCACCCCGAGCCAGAACGTCAGAAGGTTCGTCCAGAAGAATAACAACGCAAACCCGATACCGCCCAGTATCACCGCAAATACAACCGCCTTTGGAATGGTAATTGAGCCGTCGACGATACCACGCTTTAAGGTGCGCTTCATCTTGGCATCCATTTCACGATCGAGGATGTTATTCACGACACAGGCGGAAGCAATCACTAATGCAATACCGCCCATTGCCGCGCCAAAAACGCCCCATATCGCTGGTGACAAAAGCGATGCACCGACAACCGTTACCGCAAGGAAAAACCCAGCAATACCACTCATCGTATTGCTGATGGTAATGCCTGGTTTTATGAGCCGAAGGTACGAACGAGTGTGACGCTCCATTAAATTCCTTCGTTCGCGTGCATATACTCTTTCATTTCAGCAGGCGACATATCCATCATGTTGTAGTTAAGGTTGTGCATAATCCAGATAGTTCCAATGACAATAATGAGCACGACGAAAAGCATGAAATAGAATGAAATCGCCTTCCAACGTGAACCGCGTCCAATATGCAGGAAGAACACAATCTGCACGATAAGCTGCACCACCGCCAGTGACAAAATAATGTAAATGAGCGCATCGGCAGTCCAAAGGCGCTTTACCGTAATGAAATACGCAGCGAGCGTGGTAACGATTGATAGCACGAACCCAATGATATACGCCAAGAATGGAGCAGGGGAGTGCCGGTTTTCGAGTTGAGGTTTTTTCATGACATTCCTCCAATCAGGTACACGAAGCTGAAGATAAATATCCAAATGATATCGAGGAAGTGCCAGAACAGGCTAAGGAGTGACAATCGCTGAACGTCAGTTTGTTTAAAGTTGCGCTGGAGTAAACGGAAGATAACCACTGCCATCCAAATAAGCCCGACCGCAATATGGGCGCCGTGCGTACCGACCAGCACGAAGTAGGCTGATAAGAACGCGCTCGACCACCAGCCGTGACCTTCGGCAGCTAGCTGGTTAAATTCCCAAAGCTCAAGCGCAAGGAAACTCGCACCAAGCAAGAACGTAGAGATAAGCCAGAACATACTCTGCGCTTTAAAACCGCGCGTTGCACAGAGGTAGGCGAGACCAATCGTAAAGCTACTCGTCAAAAGAAGCATTGTTTCAACAAGTACGAACTTCAAGTTAAACAAATCAGCGCCCGACGGACCACCAAACACTCCGACGTGTGTATTCAATGTCGCGAAGGTAGCGAAAAGTGCGCCAAACAGCATACAGTCCGTCATAAGGTAAACCCAAAGGCCAAGCGACTTGCGCTCCTGCGTTTCCGCTATTTCTTTTGCTCGTGTTGTCATGCCGCCCTCCTTTGCAACGCCGCTTCGTGACGGGCAATCTCTTCTGCGGATAGTTTCATTTCAGTGTCATCATTCGTAAGGCGAATCACCAAGATAACCACAATCGCCACAAAGGTAAGGAGTACCGCCCACCACATATGCCACACTACGGCAAGGCCAAAGCCAGTTGCCAAAAGCCCGATAAGTAGCCCGACGCTCGAATTTTTCGGCAACCATACGTCTTCATATTTCTTACTGAAGCTTCGGCCTTCTTGTTTCATAGCCCAGAATTCATCACGGCTTTTTACTTGCGGTGTAGTTGCGAAAACATATTCCGCTGGTGGTGTTGCCGTTGCCCACTCAAGCGTACGCGCGCCCCATGGGTCTGGGCCGACCTTGTATTTCTTGCGATTAATAATACTTACCGTTACCTGGAGTAGCTGGAAGGCGACCCCAAGACCAATCGTCACCACTCCGACTGCGGCAACAATGAAAAGCCCCTCCCAGCCAAGCGATGGATCGTAGTGATCGAGGCGGCGAACCGCGCCCATGAACCCAAGAATATAGAGCGGACCGAATGCCAAGATAAACCCAATCAACCAGCACCAAAAGGCCGCCTTACCAAGCCCCTCGTGGAGCTTGAAGCCAGTAAACTTCGGGAACCAATACGTAATTGCCGAGAACACCCCAAAGACAACGCCACCGATAATCATATTGTGGAAGTGTGCCACGAGGAAGAGGCTGTTATGGAACTGGAAGTCAGCTGGCGGTACTGAAAGCATCACCCCCGTCAAACCACCAATCGTAAAGGTGACGACAAAGCCCATAAACCAGAGCATTGGTGTCGTAAAGCGTACCCGGCCACGATACATAGTAAATATCCAGTTAAATACTTTCACGCCCGTCGGGATGGCAATAATCATAGTGGTAATACCGAAGAAGGTATTTACGTTTGCCCCCGCACCCATCGTAAAGAAGTGGTGAAGCCATACAACGAACGAGAAAAATGCAATTGCAATGAGAGCAAACACCATTGAAGTGTAGCCGAATATTTTCTTCGAGGAGAACGTCGAAACCACTTCAGAGAATACCCCAAACGCCGGAAGCACCAAAATATAGACCTCGGGGTGCCCCCATGCCCAAATAAGGTTAATGTAGAGCATTGGGTTACCACCCGCATCGGTGGTAAAGAAGTGCATATCCATTAAGCGGTCGAGCGAGAGGAGCCCGAGCGACACCGTGAGGATAGGGAATACCGTCATAATAAGAAGAACGGTAACAAAAACACTCCAGGTGAAGATTGGCATCATCATCATTTTCATGCCCGGTGCGCGCATCTTAATAATAGTCATGAAGAAGTTCACACCCGATAGCAAACTACCGATACCCGCTATCTGAAGGCTCCATATCCAATAATCAACGCCGACCCCCGGACTATACTCGAGGCCCGAAAGCGGCGGATACGCGAGCCACCCAGCCGTTGAAAACTCACCGACAATCATCGGTGCATTAATGAGAATCATGCCGGCAGCGAACAACCAAAAACTCACCGAATTAAGGAACGGGTAAGCGACGTCACGGGCGCCAATCTGTTGCGGCACAATCATATTAAATAAGGCGAAAATGAGCCCCATGGCAACGAAGAAAATCATAATCGAACCGTGCGCGGTGAATATCTGTTGAAAGTGATCAGAGTTAAGGAGTTCAACGCCGTTACTGTTATTCACCACTTGCTGCGCACGCACAAGCAGCGCATCGGCACCACCACGAAGCAGCATAATCACCGACACAATAAGGTACATTACCCCAATTTTCTTAGGATCAAGCGTCGTCAGCCAATTCTTCCAGAGCCATTTCCATTTCTTCAGATAGGTAACAAGACCAATAAGTGCGATGAGTGCGACAATCATACCAATACCCGCGCCCGCCATAATCGGCTCGTGGATAAAATCTTGCCACGTTAAGCGACCAAAAATAAATTGCTGTAAGTCGCTCATTACTGCACCCCCTCCATACTACTCACTCGCCCCAGTCTCAGTCGCACTCTTTTCCCGAGCGCGCTGTTTTACTTGTTCAGGCATCATATACTTATCAATAATCTTATCATAGAGAAGGGTGTCCATCAGGACGTAGGTTTTTTGGTCGCTCTTGGCTGGCTGAGCAAGCTCCCTATAGGTAGTTGTGTTAAGGAGGCTCGTTGAAAGCTTGCTTTTTTCAACCCATGCATCAAAATCACCGGAGCTTACCGAATTTACCTTGAAGGTCATATCAGCGTACCCCTCGCCACTAATATTGGCCGTCGCTCCGTTATATACTCCAACCCCGTCAGCCATAAAATGAAGCTTCGTTGACATACCCGTCATGGCGTATATTTGGCCTGTAAGTGCAGGGATCCAGAGCGAATTCATTGGCGCATCGGCAGTAATAGTCAAATTGATAGGCGTCTTCTCAGGGATTGTCATATAGTTCACCGTCGCGACGCCCTCGTCAGGGTAAATAAAGAGCCACTTCCATTCAAGCGCCACCACCTGTACCTTCACTGGCTCAACGTCAGACTCAAGCGGCTTATACGGATCGAGCCTGTGGGTTGCAATTGCGGTAATAATAGCAAGGAATAAAATAATGGCGCAGGGAATACCCCACCACAACGCTTCAAGCCCATGATGACTTGCAAATTCGGGGTCATATTTTGCCTTTTTATTGCCGTCACGATAACGAACGGCCACCCAGAAAAGCAAAATGAACACCGGCACCACAACGAACACGCCAAGCCCCACCGTAATAAGAATTAGTATGTACTCTTGCTGCGCAATCGTACCGGCTGGCTGCAACACAGGAATCTCCCGACCATAGGTGACATAAATAAAGGCCGCAATGATCGCCAGCGCAACGAAACACGAAACAAGTACCTGAACGAGCCGCTTTCCGACACGAGAATGCTGTTTATGTTTACCCATATGGCTCTATCATAGCGCTCTTTTTACGTTTTACCAAATAGGCACATTACAGAAAGAGGCGCGCTTTTCTTGCTTTAATGTTACAGGGGTTAACTTTACAAAATATCTATTTTGTGATATAAGTAAGAAGTTAGCCCTGCTTTGACACATCCCGTGTCAACGCTCTTTCACAATCCACCGAAAGAAAGGTATCCAATGCCCCAACCTAGAAAGCGTCGGCTCACTGCCACGCTGGTTTCGGCTGTGGTCGGAACACTCATGGCGCTTTCGGGCGCTCTTATCGCTCCGACGGCAGCCTCGGCAACACCCTCCACCTCGTTCGACTGGAACTGGGAGTATGCCGCTCCGACCTGTACGGCACTCACCGTGACGTATCCGGACAACATCCCCAGTGGCCAAGCCAACGATGCGAATATTCGCATCGTGAACCTGGACAGTGGGGGAGGCGAGGTCACCCTCAACTTCCACAACAACACCGGCACGTGGTCAGGCAACCACAGCTTCACCTATGCCGATCACCCGCAGTGGCCCGGATGGGACCACTTCAAGGTGGTCTGGACGCAAGTCGGTGGTACCAACTACCACTGGCAAGGCGAAGTGAGCTGTGGCGGTGAAACGCCGCCTCCGCCCACCGACCACGACTGGCAGTACGCCGCCCCGACGTGTACGGCACTCAACGTGACGTATCCATCTGGCGTGGCCTACGATGACGCAACGGACGCGTACATCCGAATCGTGAACCTGAACAAGGAAAACGAAGAGGTGACGCTCCATTACCACTCGAGTGAAGGTCACTGGTATGGCGACATGTCATTCGTCTACGCCGACCACCCCCAGTGGCCGGACTGGACGTACTACAAAGTCGTCTGGACGAAGGTGGGTGGCACCACCTACGAATGGACTGGCGAAGTGACCTGCGGAACCCCCGCACCACCCGAGCCCCCGACAAAGCCCGCACTGAAGCACGGTGAGGACGTCGTCGAGAGCGAACCCGTCTGCCTCGCAGAAGGGACGGGAACAGTCACCCGGACAGCAACACCCTGGACTCAGGACTGGACGCTGAACGAAGACTCCAACACATGGGTCGAGGGCGAGAAGGTATACGGAGAACCGGTCGTCACCACTCGCGAGGCAACCGCCGAAGAGTGCCCTGAGGTGGTTCGGCCCAAAAAGCCTGAACCGCTCGCAGGGGAGGAAATCTTCCGCTTCGAGCCTGACTGTCGGGCTGAAGGCGGCGGAACCGTGACGCACTCCGTGCAGTACTGGACTCAGGACTACGTATGGAGTGACGAACTGGACAATTGGACCGAAGGAGAGAAAGTCTACTCCGATATGATCTACATGGTCACTCGGGACGCAACCGAAGGTGAGTGCCCGGCGACGGTCGTGCCGCCGGTAAACCCACCCAAGGACAACCCTCCGAAGGACACGCCGAAGCAGCCTGATACCAAGCAGCCGGACAAGACCCTGGCGGTAACTGGTGGTGACATCTCGCCGCTGGCAATCAGCCTCGGTCTGACAGGACTCGTCCTTGGGTCGGGCCTGCTCGTCGGCAGCGCAGCCCTGCGTCGCCGCAAGGCATCTCGGTAATACACAAGAGGGGCTAACACCCTGCGTGTACGCGTGTGAGCGCTTTCCTTGGCAAGCCAGCCAACGGAGAGCCTCCACGTGTACACGCGTGTATTTCTTTTTACCAGTAACGGTATATTTACGGGTATTGATAAAAAGAAGTTCACTTACTCGCGCCGTGACGCTCCTCTCAATTGGTGCTAAAATAGATACCATAGAATAAATAGGGGTATCCATGGAACACATTCCGCAGCCATCGGCAGAAAAACTGCAAGAACTACACGACCGCGCCCAAGAAACTTTCGGGGAAGACGCACTTTTTACTTATCGTCACGATGGTGATGCATATACACTCACTTTTACTGAAGCCCTCGATATTTGTGGGCAACATATTGCACAATTTCCTGTAGAGGCGGTGGTTGGCATGCTGCAGGGTATGCACGAAGACGCAGCCCTCCTTGCGCAATATGATGAGCTTCGCCCAGGTGAAGACCGCCTTGAAACAAGCATCGAGCGTGGGCGTACAAAACATCAGGAAATGCTTGCCAAGCGCGCGCTTGCGCACTATGACGAAGGCGAATAATCGTGCGTTCGGTGGGTGAAACGTTTCATTTTAACGCGAGCGAGGCGCACACCAGCGACCCCGGCCTAGAAGCTTCGACCGCTGAAGCAACTATTGACGTCGCTCCCGAAGAATCAATCGAAATAGAGGCAACCATACCGCCACAAGAAGCTGCGCCCCTCAGCGATGAGGATATTTTTGCACTTATGCTTAATAAGGGCGAGGCCGAACGCCAAGAAAACATCCGAGACAACACCGAGCGCCTCATTAGTTATTACGGTGATCAACAATTCCAGTACGGAACACACTCCGGTACCATTACGACCATCCTTAACGTATGCCCGCCAATAAAAGGCCTCCTTGCCAATGCAAACGGCTTTGACGCTATTGCCGATTGGATCGAACCATTCAAGGTAGTGGAAGGACAAAAGACCGAAGACGACAAGGATAAGGATAAAGACGCCGACCAAGAGGACTCCAAAGAGGATACGCTCAAAAACACGCAAGTTGACGAACGTAATGAAACGAAAGCCGATAAAAAGACGGACGAAAAGCAAGCGGCGGAAGGCGCATCGAAAAAGGCAAACGAGCAGGAAACGCCAAAGGCCGAAAAAGAAATCGATAAAAAAGATGCTCCAGAGGTAGTGCCTGTTTCTACGCCTCAAGAAACACACGCCAAAGCCGACAAAGCCGACGAGAAAATTGTCGAGGCAGATACCGCAGAGACTACGGTAGACTCGCGCGACACACAGCAACAAGCAGAAGTTTCAAGTGAAAAAAACGAGCCCCGAGAACCTCAAGTAGTTAAGGAAGTAGTTGCTGCCGTAGAGGCAGAACCAACGCCAATAGTAAAGACTGGCGACGAAGTTGGCACATATACCATACCCCAGGAAACGTTCACCCCTGAGGCGAAAGAGCCCGTCGAGACTGAAACCATAGAGGAAGAACCCGAAGCTATCCCGCCTGTTGCCGCAGCGACCATTCTCGAAACCGCACTACAAAATGAGCGACAAGAAGCCGAACCTGAGGCTGATTCTGACACCAGCACCGACGAAACCCCTATTGAAGTAGCATCATTTGAACAACAAGAAGCCGACGAAACGGAATTGCCCGTCGAACACGCTGACGCGCAAGACACCCCCGAACAAAATGACGACACACCTTTCGATGACGAAGCGCCCATACTCCAAAAAACGCTTGAACCAGAAGAAGAGATAGAAACCAGTAGTGAAGCGCTTTCAACCAGCCCCGTTGAAACCCTTGCAGAAATTGAACCTGAAGAGACGCCGAGCGATACGCACATCGAACGAATCGAACATGATTTTATCGAAGCGCCTATCGAACTTCCGCAGTCCGAGCTCCTACAAACGTGGCGCAAACTCGGCGAGGAAGAAGCGCCGCTTGACGTTGCCCTCACCACTATCATCGAGCATGTCGAGCATGTCGCGCGTGATACAAACGATGAAACAACTGCCCTCGAATCAAGCGAACGCTCGCAAGAAGGTACCGAGGAACCGCTTGCCTTTACCAACCCCGAACTTCGCTACACGCTTGAAAAAGTACACCGCGCTCGCCGTTCTATAGAGCAGCTTCAACATGCTACTACAAAGGAAGAATGCGAGCAGCACGTTGCAGCTATTATTGAAGAAATTACCCAGTTGCTTACACTCCTCGGATACGAAACGCCAACAAAAATCATTCAAGATTTTCTTGCCGATCATTCAGTGCAATCACTGCGAGAACTCCTCGAATACCTCGAAGCTATCCTCAACCAAGCGATCGAACGCGATACACAGAGTCGCCAGAGTACTTCGCAGGTAAAACACACCTCGCTCCTTGCAAAGCTTGCGCTGCAGCTCGTACAGACGTTCGCCCCGCAGCAAACCGCGTCATACGGCGAACGCCTTTCTTCGTAGGAGCGCTTTACTTTCGCTTACGTGTTGCGAAAAAGAGGGCAGTAAGTCCTAAGATAATTCCTGCGACACCGCTATACAACGCCCAGTCGGCTGCCGTTTTCGCATCGGTCGCCGCTTGCTGCGCATTCGCGAGCGCCTCATCCTGAGCGGTTGTTTCAACTACTTTTGTTACTGAAAACGGACCAGTCGTTCCGTCGCCGTGGCCATCGCTCGACTCAGCTTGGTCCCAAGAAACAACCGTTCCATCTGCATACGTTTGATAGGCTTTCCATTGTAGTTCTGTTGCCGAAGCGGGTGTTTTCGCGCTAAAAGTAAAGTCATCACGCATGCCTACTGAAATACCCGCTTCCCACCCGAACGTATCGTCAATAATACCCATTGGCGCCGCCCACGTAATAGCGGTTACTTTTGCAGCCTCGCCCTCACCGGTTTTATCAAGCGTAATAAGCCAACCCGTTTTTTGCGTAGGAGAGACGTGGTCGAGCCCATCTGGAATTAATAATTTCACCTTCAATGTTGGCGTATCGCGCTCATTCGGCACGCCTACCGTAAACGTTTGAAAGCTTGCAGTCGTTACTTCATTAGGTCTTACGACGACGTGCGCCGAAGCGACGCTTCCCGATACAAGTACCACCACACCCGCAAGTGCCATAACGCTCATAAACTTTTTCAAACCGCGCATATACACACACTCCTTACCACCTGATTATTCTTACGCTGAGTATACCATGGAGTAATCGAAACGGGGTAATGCGTCACCCTAAAAGGTGCTCTGCCGTGCAATTTCTTTACGGCGATTCACCACAATAATCACCAGCGCCCCTGCGCCAACAACGCTCCCTACAAGGAGCATCTCCGCCCACTGGTGCCGTTCTGTCGTCACCGTACCCGCCATTACTCCGCGCGATATGCGCTGCGTGTGGCTAAACTCATAGTCTATTCCCTCTGCTGCAAACCTGAATACTAACGCATAGACACCCTGCGTCGGAAAAGTGTAGTCGGCAATCGCCATGTCATCAGCCGAAGTAACCTTTACCGTGTCGCTCGCGCGAGTGGTCGTATTCGTTATCGTCAAAGAAACGTTACTCTTTTTTGTTAAAAGCGCATTCTGCGTATTCAAGAAAAGCGTCGCCTGCTGTCCGGCAATTGGACTGTCATCGGGCGCGATATGGAGAATCGCCCCTTTCGTCTCGGAAGTATCGGTAATAAGAACATGCGCCGAAGCCGAGTGCGAGAATGCCAGAGAAGCAAACACCGCGGCTATCACCGTAACTCCTATCGCTCGAACTCGAACACCAAACCTCACCGCACGCCTCCGTGCTGGTGCCCACGAGAGCTTCCATCTTTCGCCTCACCCGTATGTTGACTATGGTAGTTTTGCACCGCAAAGGGAAGCATCAAAATAAGTACACTGACGATTGCCCAGAGTGTGAGAAAAACCGTTCCTGCCTCCAGCCGTTCAAGGTGAAGGTGCTTTTGGTTCAATAGCTTCGTCACTCGAAACAACTCAAGCCCCGCAAGAATAATGAGCGCCGCCAATGCGGCGACTTGCACTGGGGTATACGCAAGGTGCGTGCCGATCGACCAAATATGCAGCACCGCAACAACTCCGCCAATATACACAAGTCGGTGGAGCCACTTCCACTTTTTGAACGTCATCCAGCGAACGACAGCATCGAAGGAGGTAATCGCCATGATAAACAAAATAATAAGCGCCCCCAAACCGCCAATGAGCGACCATTGAAAAATCTGCGGTAAATACGCAAGCCCACTAAAACCACCAAGCTGCCCCCACAGTGCAACCACTGCATGAAGGAGTGCAAAGTAAAAGGCCGATACCCCAATTGCTCGCCGCGAAAATTCAACCTTCTTCATGCGCTGCTTCCCAATAACATACCCAATAGGGGAGATAACAAGCGCAGCGTACCAGTATAAAATACAAAGCAGCCCGAAAATTTGTTGTGCTCGAATAACAAAAAGTTGATCATCGGGAATTAAGAGCCGCGAGGCCGCCAGCACCCCAAGGCTCAACAAAAACGTTGCCACCAAAATGTAGAAGCGCGTGTTATTAAGTAATCGATACGAGCCTGTGTGCGTCATGCCCCTTATTGTACTACGAGCCGCGCACCCATAAGCGGTATTGCTTATCCCTGGAGGGTCTATACAATAGGTTCAATATGCACCACGAACTTTTCGGAATTATTGCAGCACTGCTTGTTGTCATAGCATTTGTTCCGTATATCGTAAAAATCGTGAAGGGGATTGTAAAACCACATCCGTTTACGTGGCTTATTTGGACTATTACCGCTTCGTCTATTTGTATATTGCAACTCTCAAACGGTGCTGGGGCAGGGGCGTATGGGTCGGGGGCAATGGCGGTCTTTTCATTTTTCGTCTTTATCAGTACGGTGCGCCGTGGTATGTCACGCGTCCGCCATATTGATATTATCTGTCTCGTTATTGCACTGCTTGGCATCGCCGTATGGCTCATCATTCAAGAGCCGGCGCTTTCGATTGCGCTCCTCCTCGGGGTAGAATTTATCGGCTTCCTCCCGACACTCTTTAAGGCGTGGCGCAAACCCTACGAAGACTCCGCCACGCTCTGGGCACTCAACGGCACCCGCCAAACCATGAGCCTCCTTGCTGTGCAGCACTACAATATCGTGACGCTCCTCAATCCTATTTCATGGATGATTGTCGCCTTTGGCTTTAGCATCCTTATACTCGTTCGGCGTATTCCAGCCAAGAAGCCAAAACGAGTCGTGGCGAAGAACGCACAGCCGTTTA
>Ga0172382_10005734_pt1 | contig 18398 bp, 18 predicted proteins | sample Leawel138RmetaG_FD_122245 | JGI IMG/M metagenome (GOLD analysis project Ga0172382, IMG submission 122245) | Leachate microbial communities from a municipal landfill in Southern Ontario, Canada - Leachate well 138R metaG | ecosystem: Engineered > Solid waste > Landfill > Unclassified | place...
CCATCCAGACCGAAACCGGTGCCGCAATTGTTTCCATCAAGCAGGGCAGTGAGCAGGCGCACGCAGGTGCCGAGCTTGCACGTCAGGCTGCGAATTCGCTCGAACGCATCAATCGTGGAGCGCAGCAAACCATGGAGCGGGTCGACGAGATTGCGCAGTCCATTTCGCGTCAGGGGGAGGAGGCCGACAAGGTGGTCGGGAACGTGCGTCAGATCATGACCATGGTCGAACGCAATGCCGATGGTGCGGCGAAAACACTCGATGAGGCGCACGAGCTCGACAGCCTTGCACTCAACCTGCATGAAATCAGCAATGTGTTTCGTCTCGGCGTCGAGGGCGAGCAGGCGATGGCCACCCACAAGATGATGCCCTCGATCGTTCAGCAGGCCGCTCGCGAACTTGGGCTGCTGATGGAGCAGGCCATCGCGGCGGGTCAGATTACCGCCGAGGCCCTGTTTGATCAGACCTCACAACCGATACCGAATACGCGACCGCAAAAATACACTACGCGCTTTGACGCACTCACCGACAAGCTGTTTCCCCGGGTTCAGGAAGCGATTCTGCAGAAGCACGGAGAGATCATCTATGCAATCGGCTGTGACCGCCGCGGTTATGTCCCAACCCATAACGCGCGATTCTCCCTGCCCCTGACCGGTGATTACGACAAGGACTTCGTCGGCAATCGCAGCAAGCGGGTATTCGATGACCCGGTCGGCAAACGTTGTGGCGCGCACGAACTGCAGTTCCTGATCCAGACCTACCGCCGCGATACCGGCGAGATCATGCATGACATCTCGTCGCCGGTGTATGTCAATGGCCGTCAGTGGGGCGGATTCCGCATGGGCTACCAGGCATGATGACTGCACTTGCTCCGGTGTCCGAGGCACAATGTCGGCCTCTTGCTAAAGTCTGAACCCACCGGGTCGATACAATACACAACAGCGCTACCGGTCGCGTCGACCGGGCCAGCAGCCGCAGCGTGCGGAGAACAAAATGTCCGAGTTACTGAAGAATATCGATGCCCGAACCCGGCTGGCCGGGACCAACAAGCTGGAGATCCTGCTGTTCACGCTGGGTACGGATCAGAACACCGGCCGGCGCGAGACCTTCGGCATCAACGTATTCAAGGTCCGTGAGGTGATGCGTACGCCGGCCATCACGGCCGCGCCCGAGATGCCGTCGTCGGTGGTGGGCATGGTCAGTCTGCGCGGCGCGCTCGTGCCGGTGGTCGACCTTGCGCGCTACGTCGGGGTGGGGGGCGACACGCCACGCGACATCATGATCGTGACCGAGTACAACGGCCATACCCAGGGCTTCCTGGTCGAAGCGGTCGACACCATCCTGCGCCTGGACTGGTCGCAGATGCGGGTGCCGCCCGACATGCTGACCGCCAATATGGGCGGGCTGGTCACGGCCGTCACCGAATTGCCGGAGAACCGCCTGGTAATGTTGCTCGACGTCGAAAAGGTGCTGTCGGAGACAACCCGCTACGATGACAGCCACATGTTCAAGGACATCACGCCGCTGGAGGATGGCGGGGAGCATCTGGTGTTGTTTGCCGACGACTCTTCGGTCGCGCGCAAGCAGATCTGCCAGACGCTCGATGTGCTCGGTGTGAGATACATCTCCGCAATTAACGGGCGTCGTGCGTGGGATGAACTCAAATTGCTCGCTGCCCAGGCCGAGGCGGCAGGGCGGAAGGTGAGCGACACGCTGAGCCTGGTGCTGACCGACGTCGAAATGCCGGAAATGGACGGATATATCCTGACCCGCAACATCAAGGCCGATCCACGCTTTGAGGGCGTGCCGGTGGTAATGCATTCCTCTCTGTCGGGAACGTCTAACCAGCAGTTGGGCAAGTCGGTCGGGGTGGATGAATACGTTCCCAAATTCGAACCGCAGCGTCTGTCACAGACCCTGCGCCGACTGATCAACCGTAATGTCACGGCGCCGGTCAGGAAGTGAGGTGATTTATGTTGAGTCTTGACCAGAAAGAAGATGCCGAGATGCTCGATGCGGTGGACGGGCGCACCATGCTGGCCGGCTCCAATCGCATGGAGATCCTGCTGTTTTCGCTCGGTACCAGCGAAACTTTCGGGATAAACGTGTTCAAGGTGCGCGAGGTGTCCACCACGCCCTTCATCACCAAGGCGCCGAACATGCCGCGCGGTGTGGAAGGCCTGATTTCATTGCGCGGCAATGTCATTCCGGTCTTGTCCCTGTCCAAGATCCTGGGCCTTAGCGCGCCGGGTGATGCGCTCGGTGGCTCCATGATGGTGACCGAGTACAGCAAGCGGACTCTGGGCTTTCTGGTCAAGGAGGTGGACCGCATCATCCGCGTTGAATGGGACAAGGTGCGCACGCCGGACAACATGTCCTCGAACAGCCAGAACTACATCACCGCGATCACCGAGCTTGCGGATGGAAAGCTGGTGTCCATCCTCGACGTCGAGACCATTCTGGCCAACACCTTCGGTGAGGCCATCGTTGGCAACATCACCCCGCTGCACGGCGGTGAAGAGGTCAATGTCTTCTTCGTGGACGATTCCGCAGTTGCCCGCCGCAAGATTACCGAAGTGCTCGACAAGCTCGGCGTCCGCCATAAGCATGCACAAAATGGACTTGAGGCGTGGACGCGGCTGGAGGGCATGGCAGCGCACGCACAGCAGATGGGACATCACGTCGGCGACGAGATCGATCTCATCATGGTCGATGCGGAGATGCCCGAAATGGACGGCTACGTGCTGACACGCAATATCAAGAACGACAGCCGCTTCGACGGTATTCCCGTCGTGATGCACTCCTCCCTGTCATCGGAAGCCAATCGGGCGATGGGGAAAAGGGTCGGTGTGGATTCATACGTGGCAAAATTCGACGCTGATGTTCTCGCCGAGACCTTGCGGCCGCTGCTCCAGCGTGCACGCCAGGCTTGATCGGGAACGGGCACAACGGAGAATGAGATGGCTGACCCAAAACTGAAATTTCTGGTCGTGGACGATTTCTCGACCATGCGCCGCATCGTGCGCAACCTGCTCAAGGAGCTGGGTTACACCAATGTCGACGAGGCTGAAGATGGCGTGGTCGCACTGCAAAAGCTCAGTGCCTCCCCCTTTGACTTCGTCGTGACCGACTGGAACATGCCCAATATGGATGGCCTGACCCTGTTGCAGACCATCCGTCGCACGCCGCAACTGAAGCATCTTCCGGTGTTGATGATCACCGCCGAAGCCAAGAAGGAGAACATCATCGCAGCGGCGCAGGCCGGGGCCAACGGCTACATCGTCAAGCCTTTCACCGCCGTGACGATGTCCGAGAAGCTGGAGAAAATCTTCGAGAAGCTCGGCAAGAGTGCAGCTGCCTGACGGGCAGCACGAACCACATAGGGAGCCAGAAAATGGCGAAGCGGATGAAATTTGACGAGGTGAGTGATTCGGACGAACTGCAGGCCTTGTTCGACAGCATTGCGTCGACCCAGGCCGAACCCGAACCCGTGCTCCAGCGTCCAGCGCCCGCACCGGCCGCAACGCCTGAAACGGACGACAACGACGAATTGCAGGCGCTGTTCGACTCGGTTGCGGCAGAGTTCGATGGATCCGCGAGTGCACCGTCTGCCGAGCAAGCGGCGCCTTCCGTCGGTGAACAGGCTGCAAGTGCGCCCGAAGCCGTCTTCAATCGTATTGGTCAGATGACACGCAAGGTACACGACTCGCTCCTCGAACTCGGTTTCGACAATGCGTTGCAGGAAGCTGCTCAGGCGATGCCCGATGCGCGCCAGCGCCTGATGTATATCGCGCAGATGACCGAACAGGCGGCGAGCCGGGTGCTCAACGCGACCGATGTGGCAAAACCGATCCAGGACAAGCTGGAAAACGACGCTGATGCCCTGCGTGCGAGATGGGATCGTCTTTACGCGAATGAACTCTCGGTGGAAGAGTTCAAGGCGCTTGCGGGCGAGACGCGCGGTTTTCTGGCGGCAGTCAGTGACGGTAGCCGCGCCACCAACGCACAGCTCCTCGAGATCATGATGGCGCAGGATTTTCAGGATCTGACTGGCCAGGTGATCAAGAAAGTGGTCGACATGGCGCAGACGCTTGAGTCGCAACTGCTGGAGGTGCTGCTTGAAGTGGCGCCGGCGGCCGGGAAGCGTATCGACAAAAATGCCGGGCTCATGAATGGTCCGGTGGTGAGCAGTGAAGGACGCGATGACGTGGTTACCAGCCAGGGGCAGGTCGATGATCTCCTCGAGAGCCTGGGTTTCTGATCTGCACGCAGGTCGAGCGGGCCTCGCGGCCTGCCGGCCGGAACGTGAATGGGAGCGATAGAGCGATGAGTGACTTTGCCGGAATGGAAGATCTGCTGCAGGACTTCCTGGTCGAAGCCGGAGACCTGTTGTCGGGTGTCGATAACAAACTGGTCGATCTGGAGCGCTTCCCTGATGACCGGAATCTGCTCAATGATATTTTTCGTGGATTTCACACCATCAAGGGGGGCGCCGGGTTTCTGAATGCCGCCGAACTCGTGACCCTGTGCCACCTCACCGAGAATCTGTTCGACAAACTGCGCAATGGCGAACTGGCCGTCAGCTCGGAGATGATGGACGTCATTCTTGAGGCGACCGGTGCGGTGCGCGAGATGTTCGACCATCTCGAGCACGGTGCTCAGCCGCCGGCCGCCGACCCCGCCCTGATTGCCGCGCTCAAGGTCGCCATTGCCGGAGAGGCTGCACCGGTGATCGAGTCCGCGCCTGCAAAGGCGAGCGCTGGCGGATCGCCTGGTGAAAATACCGGCAGCGCACACGAGCCCGACTGGAAACTGCTGTACAACGCGGTGGCAGTGGTGCCGAAGGGGGCTGCCGACCCTGCTGCGGCAGCCGCCAAGCTCATTCCCGCGCCGCCGCTGGAGGACCCCGAAGAAGTCATCAACCGCGCGGTGGGGCGCCGTGCGAGCGACCGGCCGGGCGCATCCGCACCGACAGGGCGACGCGAGGGCGAACGCCAGCGCGACAACTCGATCCGGGTTGATACCGCCCGTCTGGACCAGGTATTGAACCTGTCAGGTGAAATCGGGCTGACCAAGAACCGGCTCAACGCCTTGCGCAGCGATATCCTGAGCGGACGCAACGATACCGAGACCCTGCATGCGCTCGATCTGGCGGTGAGCCAGCTCGATCTGCTCGTCTCCGATCTGCAGAACGCGGTGATGAAGACGCGTATGCAGCCGATCGGGCGCCTGTTCCAGAAGTACCCTCGGATTGCGCGCGATCTTGCACGAAATCTTGGCAAGGACGTCGAGCTCGTGCTTGCCGGCGAGGAAACCGAGATCGACAAGACGATGATCGAGGATCTGTCCGATCCGATCATTCACCTCATTCGCAACGCGGTCGACCACGGTGTCGAGGATGGTGTCGAGCGTCGCGCGAGCGGCAAGCCGGTGAAGTCCGAGGTCCGTCTCGAAGCGCGGCAGGAAGGTGATCACATCGTGATCCTGATCGCCGATGACGGTCACGGCATGAACGCCGACAAACTGCGGGCCAAGGCCTTGCAGAAGGGCCTCATCACCGATGAAGAGGCCAACACCATGGATGAGCGGCAGAGCTTCAATCTCATCTTCCTGCCCGGATTTTCGCTCGCAGCGCAGGTGTCGGATGTCTCGGGGCGTGGCGTAGGCATGGATGTGGTGAGAACCAATATCCAGAAGCTCAACGGGTCGATCGATATCCGCTCGACCCAGGGCAAGGGCACGACCTTCATCATCAGTCTGCCGCTGACGCTGGCGATTCTGCCCGTGTTGCTGGTTCGACTGGGGGAGCAGCCGTTTGCCGTGCCGCTGTCGATGGTGCGCGAGATCCTGCCGATCGATATCAACGAGGTGCAGGAGGTGGGGGGCAGGGCAACGATGGTGGTGCGGGGCGAAGTGCTGCCCATTCTGCCGCTTGCCGGCCTGCTGGGCTGGGAACAGGAACGTGTGCCGGAGTACGGCGTGCTGATGCAGACCGCCGAACTGTCGTTCGTTCTCGCCATCGATAGCTTTGCCGGTCGCGAAGATGCGGTGATCAAGTCGCTGGACGATTTCCGGCCCAAGGGTGTGGCTGGCGTGACGACCCTGTCCAACGGCCAGATCGTGCTGATCCTTGACATGAAGGAAGTGCTGGGCGCCGCGGGCGAGCAGCGCGGTATTGCACGTTCGGCGCTGGTGAAGGCAAAGCCGCAACTGGCCCTGGCCTGACCGGTTCGCTTGCCTTGCGCGGCGCGGTACAAGCAGGCCGTCCGGCGGCGCGCAGCACATGAAGCGGCAATGGCCGCTTCATGGTTCAGTCTGCGGTCAGTTCAAGCAGTTTTGCGAACGCGTCCTCGAACTGGCGCAGCCCGTCTGCCTGCAGCTTTTCGCCGACTTCGGTCATGTCGATCGAGAGGGCTGCCAGACCATCCATGGCCGCTTGCGCAAGGTCGATGTCCTGTTCCAGGGTGTTGCCGACCTTTCCGTGGTCGCGCAGCGCATCAAGCGTGGCGTCGGGCAGGGTATTCACTGTCTCCGGCCCGATCAGGGGTTCTACATACAGCAGGTCGCTGTAAGCGGGGTTCTTGGTGCCGGTGCTGGCCCACAGCATGATCTGGGGGCGTGCGCCTGTCGCCTGCAGGGCGGCAAAGTCGGGTCCGTGAAAGCGCGCGCGGTAACGCTGGTAGGCGAGTCTTGCCGTGGCCACCGCAGCCTTTCCGCGTAGGTCGAGCGCCTTGCCGCCAAGTTCGTCCAGTTGCTTGTCGATCAGGGTGTCAACTCGCGACAGAAAGAGGCTGGCTACCGACATGACGGCGGAGACGTCTCCCCCCCCTGCATGCAGGCGCTCGAGGCCGCGGACATAGGCGGCTGCCACCGCATCGACGTGAGCGAGCGAGAACATCAGGGTGACATTGACGCTGACGCCAGCGCCGATGAGCCGCTCGATTGCTTTCAGGCCGGCAGCGGTGGCGGGCACCTTGATCAGCACGTTGGGGCGAGCGACCGCGGCCTTGAGCCGCAGGCCGGCTTCCAGGGTGCCGTCGGCGTCGTCGGCGAGCGCGGGCGAGACTTCAAGGCTTACATAGCCGGCATTGCCTTTCGACTCGCGATGCAGTGGCAGCAGCAGGTCACAGGCACGTTGCACGTCCGGGATCACCAGCGCTTCATAGCGCGCTTCGGCACTGATCGGCTGACGCTTGAGCGCGGCCAGATCGTCTTCGTAGTAGCGGCCGCCGCTGATGGCCTTGTAGAAGATCGCAGGGTTGGTGGTCACGCCTGCGACGCCATCTTCGGCGATGAAGCGTGCCAGGTGCCCCTCGTTGAGCAGTGTGCGGGAGAGGTTGTCGAGCCAGATTTGCTGACCCTGTTCGCGAACTTGCAGCAGCGGATTCATGTGACCTGAGGGCGGGTGGCGGATCGGACCCTCATTCTGCTATGAATCGCCCGTGGCTGAAAGGCCGTCAGCCCGCAAATGCCAACCGAGTGCCGCCACGACGTGTGTGAAGTCCGGGGACAGAGGGCAGTCGATCTGGATCAGAGCGTCGTTCACAGGGTGGTGGAAGCTCAGCCCGGTGCAGGCCAGAAGCAGACGGTCACTGCCGAAAAGGGTCTGGAAGAGGCGGTTGTGGCGGCCTTTGCCAAAGGTCGCATCACCAATGATGGGGTGCGAGATATGTTTCAGGTGGCGGCGCAGCTGATGGCGGCGGCCGGTCTCGGGTTGCAGCTCGACCAGCGCATAGCGGCTGCTCGGGTAGCGGTCCACCTGGTAGGGCAGTTCGGCCGTGGCCAGGCAGCGGTAGCGGGTGATGGCCGACTGCGGCAGGGTGTCGGCGCGCGCCGTTCTGCGCTCTGCCGGGTCGAAACGCCGCACCAGCGGATGGTTGATGATGTCGGCAGCGGGCGGATGACCGCGCACGACGGCAAGATAGCGTTTCGAGACCTGCTGGTTTTCGAACAACGCACCGGTGCGTGCCGCAGTGTCGCGATCGAGCGCGAACAGCAGCACGCCTGACGTGCCCTTGTCCAGGCGGTGAGCGGGATGGACGTGGCGCCCGATCTGGTCACGCAGCAACTGCACCGCGAAGCGTTCCTCGTGCGCGTCCAGCCCGGTGCGATGGACCAGCAGGCCTGAGGGCTTGTGGATCGCGATCAGGTGATCGTCGCGATAGAGAATGTCGAGCATCGGGCGGTATGGCCTTGTGATCCGGACGTCCGAGAAAACAAAAGCGACCCCGGAGCCCGGCGTCGCTTTGCATGTCGGCGCTCCCCGGAGGGAGCGGGACGGCAGGAATCAGGCGAAGTTCTTCGCTGCGAATTCCCAGTTGGCCAGCTTGTCGAGGAAGGTGGCAACGAAGTCCGGACGACGGTTGCGGTAGTCGATGTAATAGGCGTGTTCCCACACGTCGATACAGAGCAGTGCCTTGTCGCCGGTGGTCAAGGGGGTGCCGGCAGCGCCCATGTTGACGATGTCCACTGCGCCGTCAGCCTTCTTGACCAGCCAGGTCCAGCCCGAACCGAAGTTGCCCACGGCCGAAGCGGTGAAGGCCTTCTTGAAGTCGTCGAACGAGCCCCACTTGGCCTTGATCGCGTCGGCCAGCGCGCCACTGGGCTCGCCGCCGCCGTTCGGCTTCATGCTGCTCCAGAAGAAGGTGTGGTTCCAGACCTGGGCAGCGTTGTTGTAGATGCCGCCGGCCGGGGCCTTCTTGACGATGGCTTCGAGGTCGAGGTTCTCGAACTCGGTACCCTTGATCAGGTTGTTCAGGTTGGTGACGTAAGCCTGATGGTGCTTGCCGTAGTGAAACTCAAGGGTTTCAGCAGAGATGTGCGGGGCCAGTGCGTCCTTGGCATAGGGCAGAGCGGGAAGAGTATGTTCCATCGAGTTCTCCAGTCAGTATTGTCGAAGCGTCAATCGGTCAGTCAATGAGGAATGCCGTTGATTCAAAGCCTGACCATTCTAGTCGGGATTGGTCTGAAGTGACAATCCTGAGGGTCATGCTGAAGGCCGTGATGATAAGCCTATCCGCAAGGCATGGAAACCGGCCCTCAAGGGCTGTATGCCACGAGATCAGCGTTTGCCGCTGACGGTTCCGCTCAGTTCGCCCTCCGAGAGTTGTACGCGAATCGTGTCTCCAACGCTTGCGCAGGCCGCGGAGCGCAGGATGTTGCCGGCCGCATCGCGGGTGATGCTGTAGCCGCGTGCCAGTACGGCCTCAGGTGCCAGGTGCTGAAGGTGGGCGCCGAGCGCAGCGATGCCACGGCTGTGTGCGTCAAGCCTGCCGTGTGCGGCACGACGCAGGCGGTCGGCGAGTTGTTCGACATGTTGTTGCGATCGGGCCGGATCGGGGCGCCGGTTGCGCAGCCGCACGGCGAGTTGCGCCTGACGGTGTGCACTGCGCTCCAGCTGGGTGCGCATGGCGCGCTGCAGGCCCTGGCGCAGCGCGTCGGTGGTTTGTACCGCCCGGCGCAGACGTTCGCGCGGGTGGACCAGGCGCAGGGCGCAGCGGTCCAGCCTTTGCCCGAGGCTTTCCAGCTTGCGTTGCAGGGTCCGGGTCAGGCTCAGTTCAAGCGTCCGGCATTCGCCGTGTGCGGCGTGATAGCCGGCGCTGGCGAGTTCGGCCGCACCTGTGGGGGTCGCCGCGCGCAGATCGGCGGCAAAATCGGCAATCGTGAAGTCGGTTTCGTGACCGACACCGCTGACAACCGGCACCGGGCAAGCGCGGATTGCGCGCGCAAGCCCCTCGTCGTTGAAGGCCCACAGGTCTTCGATACTGCCGCCCCCACGCACGAGCAGAATGAGGTCGATGCCGTCTGATGCCGCCCGTCGTCCGGCTTGCTGCAGCGCTCCGATCAGGCGCGCAGGGGCATCTGCGCCCTGAACTGGCGCCGGATAGATCACCAGGGGCAACTGCGGGCAACGTCGCTGCAAGGTGGCGATAACGTCGCGCAGGGCGGCCGCTGCGGGTGAGGTAACGACGCCGATGCCGCGCGGAAAACGCGGCAGCTGTCGCCGCCGTTCCGGATCGAACAAGCCCTCGGCCGACAGCTTGTCCTTGAGGCGGTTGAAAGCTTCGAACAGGTTGCCGATGCCTGCGGGGCGCAGCGCTTCGACATTGAGCTGATAGTCTCCGCGTGCTTCGTAGAGTGTGACGAGTGCCCGCGCCTCCACCTTCATCCCGTTTTCCGGGCGGAATGCCAGGAGTTGGGCGCGATTGCGCCACATTGCGCAACGCACCTGTGCCTGCGCATCCTTGAGGGTGAAATACAGATGACCGGAGCTGGCACGGGTCAGATTGGAGATCTCTCCGCCGACCCAGAGCAGGGGGATGCCGGTTTCGAGCGCTTCGCGTGCAAGACGGTTGAGCGCCGAGACGCCAATGACCTGTGCTGCTGGGATATCTGCGGGCATGCGGAGGGAGAAAGGAGGTTTCCGGAAGGATCGATTGTAGCGGAATCCACAGTGTGTCAAGTCTGGCAAGCGATCGGCCGCAAGTCCTTGATGCATCAGGGGGCTTATCCGTAAGTTGTTGTTTTATCACATTAAATGTGTTGCACAAAATTTCATCGAAGCAAGCTATTCCGCGCCGTTAGCGGGATTGAGGGCAGGATTTGGAAATGGTCCACAAACTTATCCACAGCTTCTGTGGATTGCTTGGGTCGCAAGCTCGCTTGCCCTGCATGCGTGGCAAGGCTAGAGTTCCGCTTTTCTTGATTTGAGGTTGATACGCGTGTTCGCGATCATTCAGGCCGCCGGCTGGCCCATGTGGCCCTTGTTGTTTGCTTCGGTGATTGCCGTGGCGTTGATCATCGAACGCTCGTTCAGCCTGCGTCACTCCCGGGTCGTGCCGGCCGGTCTGCTCGATAACGTCATTGCCGATCTGCGTCAGCACGGCAGCTCGCCCGAAATGGTGAGCCGGGTGGCCGCGCACTCACCGCTTGGTCGAGTGCTCGCAGCGGGCCTGCGCAACGTTTCGAGTACCCGGGTGATCATGAAGGAGTCGATCGAAGAGTCCGGTCGGGTCGTGGTGCACGATCTTGAGCGCTTCCTCACCACCCTGGGTACGATTGCCGCGATCAGTCCTCTGCTGGGCCTGTTCGGGACCATCGTCGGCATGATCGATATCTTCGCCTCGCAGGGCGTCAATGGTGCCAACCCGGCACAACTGGCAAAAGGAATTTCGATCGCCCTGTACACCACCGGCCTCGGTTTGATCATTGCCATTCCGGCAACCATTTTCTGGCGTCACTTCCGCCGGCTGATCGACGACTTCGTGGTGGATATGGAACAGCAGGCGATCAAGCTGGTTGAAGTTGCCCACGGCGAGCGTCACGGCTGAGCACTGACCATGAATTTTCGTCGTGCCGTTCGCCATGAGGAACCCGAGATCAACCTCATCCCGTTGATTGATGTGGTACTGGTCATCATCATTTTTCTGATGCTGACCACGACCTTCACCAAGACCAGCGGCCTTGAGATCAACCTCCCGACGGCCGAGTCCGCGGGCGGCGAAGCGGTAAACGATGAAATCGTTGTTGCCGTGACCGCGGCCGGTGACGTCATCGTCAATCGCGTTCCGGTTGCCGACAAGGGCATCGAGGCGATTGCCGAAGCGCTGGGCAAGGCCGCACCGGGCGGGCAGAAGGAGCCGGTGGTTGTCATCAATGCCGATGCGAAAGCTGCGCACCAGAGTGTGATCGATGTGATGCAGGCGGCGCAGCGCGCCGGTCTGGCACACATCACTTTTGCCATTCAGACGCCCTCGCGCTGAGGCGGCATCGATGGCAGCCCGGGCGCCGGCCTTCTGGCAGCAGCGTTCAGGACTGGCGCTTCTGCTGTCTCCCCTGTCATTCCTGTTCGGTGTGCTGGCCTCGCTGCGCCGCGCCCTTTACCGGGTGGGGGTGCTGCGCGCCGTGCGTCTGCCGGTGCCGGTCATCGTGGTCGGAAACATCGCGGTCGGCGGCAGTGGCAAGACGCCGACGGTGGACTGGCTGGTGACACAGTTACGCGCAGCCGGGTGGACGCCCGGCATCGTGTCGCGCGGCTATGGTGGCACGGTCGAAGGTGTCGGCCTGGTGGGCGCAGACAGCGATCCAGTGCTTTGTGGTGACGAGCCAGTGCTGCTGGCCCGGCTGACCGGCTGCCCGGTCGCGATCGGTCGTGATCGCCCCGCCGCGGCGCAGACGCTGCTCGCAGCTCACCCCGAATGCGATGTCATCGTGTCCGACGACGGCATGCAGCACTACCGCCTGGCGCGGGATGTCGAGATTGCCGTGGTCGATGAGGCAACGCTGGGCAACTGCCGCCTGCTGCCTGCCGGCCCCTTGCGCGAGCCGCTCGGGCGTTTGAGCAGCGTCGATGTGGTGATTGCCCACGGTGCGCTTTCCCTCCCTGTCCGGGCCGCATTGGGTAGCGCAACGGCGGTGTCCATGGTGCTTGAAGGCGCCAGTTTCCGTTCGCTGCGTCGCCCCGACGAAACCCGTCCCGCCTCGGCTTTTCGAGGGCGGCGCGTGCATGCGCTGGCCGGCATCGGGCGGCCCGAGCGCTTCTTCGATCAGTTGCGTGCGATGGGGCTCGACGTGGTCGCCCACCCCTTTCCCGATCACCATCGCTTCACCGCGCCTGACCTCGATTTCGCGCCGGAGGAAGCAAAGCTGATGACGAGCAAGGATGCGGTAAAATGCGCTCCTTTCGCGCCTGACAATGCCTGGGAGTTCCCGGTGCAGGCCACAATCGGTTCGGGTGCCGCCGAACGCATCCTGGAGAAGCTGAACAATGGACGCCAGACTGCTTGAAATTCTCGTTTGTCCGATCTGCAAGGGGCCGCTGGATTATCTGAAGGGGCCGCAGGAATTGGTGTGCAAGGGGGATCGACTTGCCTTCCCGATTCGCGATGGCATCCCGGTGATGCTCGAGGAGGAGGCGCGACTGATGAGCGCCGAAGAAGTCGACGCTCTGCGCTGAGACGACCGATGAAGACCGCTTTTCGAGTTGTCGTGCCTGCGCGGCACGCGTCCAGTCGCCTGCCCGGCAAGCCGCTGGCGGACATCGCCGGTAAGCCGATGGTGGTACGCGTGCTGGAACGCGCGAGTGCGGCCGGGGCAAGCGAGGTCTGGGTCGCAACCGACCACGACGGTGTGCGTGATGCGGTGCTTGCGGCCGGGGGCAGGGTGCAGATGACGCGTGCCGACCACCCCAGTGGCACCGATCGACTGGCCGAGGTGGCGACCGCGCTGGGCTGGGACGACGAGGATATCGTGGTCAACGTGCAGGGCGACGAACCCCTGATCGATCCCGCACTGATCGCTGCAGTTGCGGACACGCTCGCTGCGGATGCCAGCGCCGCGATTGCCACTGCGGCCCATCCGATCCATGACGTGGACGAGATGTTTAATCCGAATGTGGTAAAAGTGGTGTGCGATGCGCGCGCGCGTGCGATGTATTTTTCGCGTGCGCCGATTCCGTGGGCGCGCGATGCCTGGGGGGAAGCCCGGCAGACACTTCCACCTGATCTGCCGGTGCTGCGGCATGTGGGGCTCTATGCCTATCGTGTGAGTTTTCTGCGGCGCTATGCCTCGCTGGCGCCGGCGCCGGTGGAGCACTGGGAGGCCCTCGAACAACTGCGCGCGCTGTGGCATGGATTCCCCATCCGGGTGTTGCGCCTCGAGTCCGCGCCAGCGGCCGGTGTGGACACGCTCGAGGACCTGATGCGGGTAAGGGCGGTGTTCGCGGCAGGATGAGGCAGGAGTGATCGTGTTTGACCGGTCGGGACTTGTCGGTTAAGTTTCGGCCTTGAACCAATAAGACGATGCCGCCGGATGGCGGACGCATTTTCGGGGAGGGTGTATGCGACTGATTCTTCTGGGACCGCCGGGCGCCGGCAAGGGAACACAAGCCAACTTCATCAAGGAGAAATTCGGCATTCCGCAGATCTCCACGGGTGACATGCTGCGTGCTGCAGTGAAGGCGGGGACCCCGCTGGGTATCGAAGCCAAGAAGGTGATGGATGCCGGTGGTCTGGTGTCCGACGACATCATCATCGGCCTGGTCAAGGATCGCCTGCAACAGGACGACTGCAAGTCCGGCTACATGTTCGACGGTTTCCCGCGCACCATTCCTCAGGCCGACGCGATGAAGGATGCCGGCGTGCCGATCGACTTCGTTCTCGAGATCGATGTTCCCGACAGCGAGATCGTCGAGCGCATGAGCGGTCGCCGTGCCCACCTGTCGTCGGGCCGCACCTATCACGTCAAATACAACCCGCCCAAGGTTGAGGGCAAGGACGACGTGACCGGTGAGGATCTGGTGCAGCGCGATGACGACAAGGAAGAGACGGTGAAGAAGCGTCTCGATGTCTACCATGCGCAAACCAAACCGCTGGTTGCTTACTACAGCGACTGGGCTGCCTCGGGTGCAGCCAATGCCCCGAAAGTTCGCAAGATTCTGGGGCTGGGTGCTGTCGAGGAAATCACTGCCCGCGCCTTTGACGCACTGAAGTAAGCGATTTCTGTTGTATCCAGCGCGGTCGGTGCCGTTCTACGGTGCCGGCCGCGTTTGTCTTCATGCTCCCCCTTTCTCCGGAAATGTCGTCCATGAACCTGCTCTATGCCCAGTCTGGCGGCGTTACCGCCGTCATCAATGCAAGCGCCGCTGGGGTGATTGATGCTGCGCGCGAGCATCCCGGACGGATCGGCAAGGTGCTGGCGGCGCGTCACGGCATTCTAGGCCTGCTCGCCGAAGACATTTACGACACCACTGGCGTCGACACCGTGGCGCTGGCGCATACCCCGGGCGGCGCCTTCGGTTCGTGCCGGTTCGATCTCCCGGCCGAGGAGGATCAGCCTGCCCTCTACGACCGACTGTTCGCCGTGCTCGATGCTCATCGTATTGGTGCCGTGCTCTATAACGGCGGCAACGGCTCGATGGATCTCATCGGCCGCCTCTCGGTTGCGGCCCGTCGGCGCGGGTTTCCGCTGGTCTGTGTGGGCGTGCCGAAGACGGTCGACAACGACATCGAGGGTACAGACTGTTGTCCCGGCTTCGGGTCGGCGGCGAAATATCTTGCGACCTCGATGCGCGAGGCCGGACGTGATGTCGCCTCGATGACCGGGCGCAAGGGCAGGGTCTTCGTGATGGAGGTGATGGGGCGCAATGTCGGATGGTTGGCGGCGGCGACGGCGCTGGCTGCGCGCACGCCTGACGAGGCGCCGCATATCGTGCTTTTTCCGGAAGTCGTGTTTGACGAAGCGGCTTTTCTCTCGCGTGTGCAGGCCGTGGTGGAGCGCCTTGGCTATTGCGCGGTGACGGTGGCTGAAGGCCTGCGCGGTCCCGACGGCGGCGTGCTGATGAAGCAGGACGGGGACGCGAAAGGCTACGTCCAGCTTGGCGGCGCCGGCGAGACGATTGCGCATCTGGTGCATGAACGGCTGGGCTACAAACAACATTTTTCCGTTCCGGATTATCTGCAGCGTGCTGCGGGCCACTGGATTTCAGCAACCGATCACGCTCAGGCCATCGCGGTCGGGCGTGCAGCAGTTGGCTATGTGCTCGAAGGGCGGGATGGGGTGAGCGCTGCAATCCGACGCTTGTCGGACGCGCCCTACGCCTGGGATGTGGTTCCGGTCGATGCGGCGGAGATTGCCAATCTTGAACGCAAGCTGCCTGCCGGGTTCATCGCGGCTGATGGAATGGGGCTCACGGATGCGGGGCGACGTTATATTCAACCGCTGATCTGCGGTGAGCTGGCGATTCCGTGCGTCAATGGCCTGCCCGCGCATTACGTGATCGACCGGCCCTTGCTGCCTCGCCAGTTGCCGCCTTACGTCGCCTGAAACGCCGTATGAAACGGCGCAGCATTCACGCTGGAGGTTTTGCCGTGATCATGATCTGCAAACGGAGTATCTGCATCGGCGTGCTGAGCCTGCTCGCCGCCCCCGCGCTACTGAGTGCGCAGACGCCGGCACAGCCCGAGGCCGCGACCGGCTTTGAGCCGCGTCCGGCGGTACATGCGCCGCACGCAATGGTGGTGACGGCCAATCCTCATGCAACAGAAGCGGCGCTGGGCATACTGCGCGCGGGCGGTACTGCCGCAGATGCGGCCATTGCGGCAGCGCTGGTCCTGAATGTGGTCGAACCGCAATCGTCTGGTCTGGGCGGTGGCGGTTTTGTGCTCCATTTCGATGCCGCGCAGAAAAAAATTGTGGCCTGGGACGGGCGCGAGACGGCGCCGCGTGCGGTCGACGCGTCCCTGTTTCTGGATGAGGCGGGCAAACCCATGCGGTTTCATGCCGCAGCGGTAGGTGGGCGCTCCGTTGGTGTCCCTGGGTTGCCGATGTTGCTGGCCGAGGTGCATCGGCAGCATGGGCGCCTGCCGTGGGCGCGGCTTTTTGAGCCTGCCATCCGTCTGGCGGACGAAGGTTTTGCCGTCTCCCCCAGACTTCATTCGCTGATCGAAGGCGACCGCTTCCTGGCGGATGACGCTGCGGCGAAGGCGCTTTTCTTCGACGTGGATGGTGCTCCCCTGACGGTGGGCGCGCGCTTGCGTAACCCGGCGCTGGCCGATGTCATGCGTGTGCTGGCGAAAGAGGGCGGCGAGGCGTTCTACGAGGGTGAAATCGCTGCCGACATTGTTGCCGCGGTGGGTGCGGGTGCGAATCCGGGCTCATTGTCACGTGAAGACTTTGCCGCCTACCGTGTGATCGGGCGTGAAGCCGTGTGTGGTCCCTATCGTGGTTGGCGGGTGTGCGGCATGCCGCCCCCGAGCTCGGGCGGGGCAACGGTATTGGCCATGCTCGGTTTGCTGTCGCGTTTTCCCCTGGCTGAGATCGACCCGGAAAGCGCGTTCGCCACCCATCTGTTTGCCGAGGCCGGGCGCCTCGCTTTTGCCGATCGTGATGCCTGGTATGGTGATCCGGTAGCGATGCCGCTTGCGCCTGAGCGTTTGCTCGCTCCGGCTTATCTGGCGCGGCGTGCCGCACTGATTTCGCTCGACACCAGTCTTGGTCGCGCTCAGCCGGGCGAGCCTTCGTCACAGATCGGGGCTGTGTCGGCGACGACGCCGGAGCGCCCGTCCACGACGCATGTGTCGATCGTGGATGCCGACGGCAACGCGGTGTCGATGACGGCGTCGATCGAGGACGCTTTCGGCAGCCGGCGCATGGTCAGAGGCATGCTGCTCAATAACCAGTTGACTGATTTTTCCTTTGCACCAAGGGATGCGCGCGGTCTGCATCCCAACCGCGTGGGGCCGGGCAAGCGTCCGCGCAGCTCGATGGCGCCGACGCTGGTGTTCGCCCCCGATGGTCGCCTGCATGCAGTGCTGGGCTCGCCGGGTGGCAGCGCAATCATCAATTATGTCGCGGCGGCCATCACCGGTCTGATCGACTGGGGGATGGCGCCCGATGCAGTGCTTGCCCGTCCGCACGCAGCCAGTCGCAATGGACCGACCGAAGTCGAGCGCCGTCCCGATGGCGAGGCGCTCGCTGCGCGACTCGCCCTGTTCGGCCACGAAACCGTGGTGCGCGAACTGACCAGCGGAACGAGCCTGGTCTTGCGTAGCGGCGCGGGCTGGGCGGGCGCGGCCGACCCCCGTCGGGAAGGGAAGGCCGCGGGTTTCTGATCAGTCGCGGACCGCCGGGTTCAAGGTGTAGGTGCCGGTGAGGCTTGCCTGCGCGAGCACGTGTCCGGAAATGGCCGCTCGTACTTCGGGGCCCGTGAAACGGCCTTCGACCGGGCAGCGTTCGACATCGAGCGCGAACAGCGTAAACACGTAACGGTGCATCAACTCGTCGTTCCACGGCGGGCAGGGGCCGTCGTAGCCATAGTAGTCGCCGCGCATCGACTCGTCGCCCTCAAACCATTCGGTGTAGTTATTGACGCCCTGGCGTGTGCCGAGCGCTGCTTCCGGGCCGGCTTTGCCCCCCGGCGTCACGCCGCTGCAAAAGCTGGCCTGGGCGATTTCGCGCAGGTCTGCCGGCAGGTCGACCAGCACCCAGTGGAAGAAATCCACCCGCGGCAGGCTGGCCGGAACGCTTCTGCCTTCCTGGTTGACGTCTTCGCCGCTGCTCGGTACATCCGGATCGTGGCAGATGAGCGCGAAAGACCGCGTGCCTGCCGGCACGTCGGACCAGCTCAGTTGCGGGTTCAGGTTCTTGCTGAGCTGCACATGGCCTTCGGGCGCCGGAATGCAGAAAGCAAATTCGCCGGCGATGCGTGCGCCGTCGGTCAGGCTCTTGCTGGTCAGTTTCATGTCGGGCCTCCTTGCGGGTGATGGAGCTCCCGATTCTAGCGGCTGTACGACGTGTTGATCATCCGAAATGCGGGGTGGCGTCGCTCAGACGGCGGGTTCGCGTCAGCTGACGGCGCGTCGGCGGAAGTCGCGCGGACGGAATCCGAGTGCAAACAGGGC
>Ga0172382_10005736_pt1 | contig 18384 bp, 18 predicted proteins | sample Leawel138RmetaG_FD_122245 | JGI IMG/M metagenome (GOLD analysis project Ga0172382, IMG submission 122245) | Leachate microbial communities from a municipal landfill in Southern Ontario, Canada - Leachate well 138R metaG | ecosystem: Engineered > Solid waste > Landfill > Unclassified | place...
AGCGATGACGGTGAGCATGGTGCGGTGATCGTGGATGTGGATGACATCGAACCCGGCCACCTCCCTTCTTGCGACCGCCGGCATGCGGTAGGGCATCACCGGCAGGGCTGCTCCCGGGATGTATCTACGCAGGTTCTCAAAATAGTAGACGTTCATCCCATCGACGAGGGTTGCGCGGTTCGTCGGCAGATCGGTTGGATGGATGCTCCGGTTCGTCGTGTAGACGGTAATGTCGTGCCCGTTCTCGTGCAGGGTCCGTGAGATGTCGTATGCGACCCGCGCCACCCCGCCCGATTCCCAGAGGGGTTTAAAGAATGGAGTGACCTGTAATATCCTCATGTGTGTTCCTCCTATGTTCCCTGTCTCAACCATCTCCGGATCACGCCCGCGTAGCAGTTCAGGCAGAACGGCGTCACCAGCCAGACCCCGCACTCGAGCAGGGGTGCAAGCCCGTGCTGCTGGATCCGGTAGCGGTAACTCTCCAGGTTGTACTCCAGGTAATTCGCGCCGATCTGCTCAAACCACCACTTTTTGGTGACATCACCATTGCGCACCTTCTCGGAGCACTTTGCTATCCAGCGTGCTACCTGCTCCCCGGTCCGCCCTTCCGCCACCTCTGGCTGGAAGTCGCTGTTGATGATGCAGGGAATGACCGTGTAACCCCGAATACCGTGCCGGTCGAAGTCCACCGAGAGGATCATGGAGCTGTTGATCTCCTCGTTGAAGAACTCGGTGTCGAACTGGAAGTTCCCGAGCGAATACGCGATCAGCCCGTCTTTGTATCGTTCCAGGCCCTGGATGGTGTGCGAGTGGTGCCCGAGGATCAGGGTTGCTCCTGCATCGATGAGGGCGTGAGCAAGACCGACCTGGTCGGGCGATGGGTAGTAGATGTTCTCGATCCCCCAGTGCAGGGAGACGACGATATGGTCGGTATGCTCTTGTAACGCCCCGATATCCTCGATGATCTCGTTCTTCTTCAATCTGGCGACGGTGACGCCCGGCGGCGACCGGAACCTTCCGCTCGTATATGCGAGGAAACCGAACCTGATCCCGTTTCGCTCGACGATGAGTCCCTGCGGTCTCTCATCCCCCCTCCCCCCTCCGATGTACGCGATGTCGCGTGCTTCCAGCTCCGCAAGGGTATTCTCAAACCCCACTCGCCCCATATCGAGCGTGTGGTTGTTCGCCACGCTGAGGATATCGAACCCGGCATCCCTGAGGTGATCGCCGGTCTCGGGAGGGGATGTATTGACCCAGCGTTTCTTCTTCTCGGTTCCACTCTCAGAGAGAACCGTCTCCAGGTTCCCGAAGAGCAGATCCTTCTGCCGGAGTTCGTGCTGGATCCGTTCAAACGGTCTCTTGCCGTTCCTGACCCAGAGCAGCACGTCTCCGACCGCCCGCAACCGCACTGAAGTCACATTCTTTCTCCTACAGAATTTTTGCCCGGGCGGAAGAGTGGTGCCTGCCGCCGGCGATCATCGTCGATCCTAAGGCCCCTCTCTCCTTGAGCCGGAGCGGCGGAACCCCGCTGGCGCCTGCGAGAGATGGTAGCATGTATGGGTGATCGTGAATACCGCCTCTCCTCCCCGATACGTTGAGTCCTTGACTGGCGATCAGACAATATATATTTTGCTCTGATTTTGACCCCGGCATGCATATCTCGATACATACCGTTTTCCGGGAGCACACGAACCCCGGCGGGGCATGATGTGGCTCCGATAGCGGTGGAGCCCGTGATGCCGAACCATTAACTGTTCATGCACCGACTATGTACCGGGATCGCCCGACGGCAGATGATGAGAGTTACCCCCACTGATCGGTGATGAAGCAGGGGGCTGATGCCGTTCTCCTGCGGGATGTTCATGCATCGGATATCGCTACCCCGGGTCTTTGCTCCCGCGTTTTGTCCGCCGCCCCCGGGCGGTCGTAACCGCCGTGTCGGTTTGCAAAAATGCCGATGATCGATAGCGGAGCGTTTCACCGCATCTCGCGGTTCGTTGCCCCGGGATTAGAGGGAACCCCTTTTGTGCTGCCTTGCTGCCCCCCTCACCCCGCCCGCACGTTCGCCCCGGAGTTCCTCGCCTGCGTCAGGAGCACCGTTCCCCCCCGATCGCCGAGCACCTCCCTCGCCGCCCGTGCCGCATCCGGCATGGCTGAATCGCCGATGGCGTAGATCGTCGGCCCGAACGAGCTCAGGCCCGCCCCGGCGGCGCCGGCCTGCACCGTCGCCTCGAGGAGCGAGGCGACGACCGGGTGTTGCAGGCTCACCTCGACCTTCTTGAAACCCAGGGCCTGTACCCTGTTGATCGCCGAGCCGAAGAGGTCGAGGTCGTGTTCGATGAGCCCCGGGATCATCCGCATGAGCACCTCGTGGCAGACTTCCCGCACCTCATCGAGCGGTACCGGGCAGTGGGCGCTAAAGATATCGACCTCCCTGTTCCCGTGCGCCCCTGCGTCTACCTCCGGCGTCACCAGCAGGATGCGCCAATCCTCCGGGAACCGGTGCCGGGCAAGGACCGGCGGGGGCGCGACGCCCCACGACGCCGCCGATGGGCGGAAATCATCTTTACCCCCCGGAGAGCCGAACCGGTGCCCGCCATCCAGGATGAATCCGCCCTGCTCGAACGCCGCCGTGCCGATGCCGGAGGTCCCGCCGCGGCCGACGATCTTCGCGAGATCACAGACGGAGACGTCCCGCTCGTAGAGCCGGCAGAGGGCGGCGGCCGTGGCGAGAGCGACCTGCGTACCGCTCCCGAGCCCGGCGTGCTGCCGTGCGGCGGCATGCAGGGCGATCTCCGCGCCCCCGGGGAGTCCGAGCGTCTCCTTCGCCGCCCGTGCCGCATCGGCGACCCTCCTGCGCGAATCTTCGTCGCCGCCGCGAACCTCGATCTCCGGGGCTTTGCGCGCGTCGAGGATGCACCCGGGTTCGTCGAGAGCAATCCCGACCCCGCCGTCCACCCTGCCCAGGGCGCCGTTCATGTCGAGCAGAGTGATGTGGATCCGGGATGGAGCATCGACCAGCACCCTGATCTCGTCGGTGAACGCCGTGCAGGGGAAGATCTCCTCGATGGCAATCAGCGGCTCTTCGCGGTGGATGATCCGGTACTTTCGCGAGAGCATCGGCTCGCACCGGTGGACGTTGAACGTCCGGGCGAGTTCGGCGCCCGCACGGACGACGCGGGCGTCGGTGATCTCCCGGCGCGACTCTATCCGGTGGCGGCGGAGGATCTTCCCTATCGGGATATCCGCCCGCATGAGGTCCTGCCTGAACTCCGGCGCAAGCCGCCGGAGCGGGGTGCAGGAGACTGCGTAGATGAGCACCTCTCCCGTTACGGTGTCTTTCAGTTCCACGACGCGGTAGTTGACCTCGTCGCCCTGTTCGATATCAAGTGCCGCCGCCGCCCCGGTGTCGGCGCCGACGACGTCCTGCACCAGAGTGGTGATGGCAACGGGGTGCCCGGTCGCCATCTCGAGCAGGCCGGTCACCGACCCGTCGGTCCCGATGAGAACCTTCTGCATCGGGGAGAGTCTTCCGATGCTCTGCTCGATCTCCCGTATCTTCTCGACGATGCTGTCTGTCGTCAGGGGTTCCATATCCGTGAGCAGGAGTTGTGCAGGGGGACTACAAAAAGGTAGTGCCGGAGTTCCGGCCCTGTTGGAGAGGTTCACGGCGAAAAGAGCAGGGAGAGGAACTCCGGGGCCTGCACGAGCCCAAACGATCCCCTCGCTGCTTCGCGCTCTGAGAACGCGGAGACATCATCCCTCCCTTTTCCGAGCACTGCAAACGGCACCGGCTCCATGGTATGGGTCTTGCACCGGATCGGCGTCGGATGGTCGGGGAGAACCGCGACGACCGTATCCGGCCGCTCAAGGACGATCCCGATCGCTTCGTCGAGCCGTTCGATCGCCCGCACCTTCTCCTCCAGGCTCCCCATGTGCCCCGCCTCATCCGGCGCTTCGACGTGCATGTAGACGAAGTCGAGGCGGTCGAGGGCATCGACCGCGTACCGCGCCTTCGCCTCGTAATCGGTATCCAGGAACCCGGTGGCGCCGGGGACCGGGATCACATCCATCCCCGCAAGGCGGGCGATGCCGTTCAGGAGGTCGACCGCGGAGATCATCCCGCCGGTGCGCCCGTATTTCTCGCGAAACGGTGTGAACGATGGTTTTTTCCCGCCGCTCCACGGCCAGATGTCGGTTGCCGGGGTCTTTCCCTCATCAAGGCGCCGCCGGTTGACCGGGTGGCTGGAAAAGATCTCCCGTGCCCGCCCCATACAGTCGAGGAGGAGATCGGCGTCGTCTCCACGCGGGAGGAACTCAGCGATCGGCCGGCCGACGATATCGTGGGGCGGGGTGGTGGCGGCGCCGCGGGCGCGGGGAACGACCATCAGGTTCCGGTAGCCCACTCCCGGATATGCCCGGACGTCACCGAGCGCGGTAGAGAGATCGTTGAGGAGTTCGGCACCCTCGGCGCTCGATATGTGCCCGGCATTGAAGTCCTCCATCAGCCCGTCCCGGATCGCAACCAGGTTGCATCGGTAGGCCATCTCTCCCTCGTTGAGGGTCACTCCCATGCTGGCCGCTTCAAGCGGCCCTCTCCCGGTGTAGGAGGTGCACGGGTCGTAGCCCAGGATGGAGAGGTTCGCGACGTCGCTCCCAGGCTCGAACCCTTCGGGCACCGTCCGGAGCATCCCGCAGCGCCCCTCACGGGCGATCCTGTCCATGTTTGGTATATCCGCGTACTCGAGGGGCGTCCGACCCCCCAGTTCGGCAAGCGGTTCGTCCGCCATGCCGTCCCCGAGAATGATGATGTACTTCATGGTACCCCTGTGCAGTCCCGATCCTGTGCGCCGTGTCCCTTACCCGAGTATGGTGCGGACCGCCGTCCGCACGCTCTCTTCCGATGTTGTCCGGCACTGCCATCCAAGGCCTTTGAGTCTCTCGACCGAGAGCTGCATCTTCGGCACGTCGCCGACCCATCCCCGCGCTCCGCCGGTGAACCGGTAGCGGACACCGGAGAGCCCCATCTCTTCTGAAACGATATCGGCGATCGTAACGACGTCGATCCAGTCTTCAGAGCCGATGTTGAAGGTGTTCACCGGATCATGCGAACGTTCGATCCCGAACTGGACGGCACGGACGCATTCCCCGACCTCCAGATATGATTTCGTCTGCCTGCCGTCGCCGAGGATCTCGAGTTCTTGCGAGTTTTCGCGAAGTTTTCGGATGAAGTCGGTGATGACCCCGTGCCCGCTCCTCTCGCCGATGATGTTTGCGAACCGGTAAACCCAGGACGTCATATCAAATGAGTGGCAGTAGGATGCTATGAGTGCTTCACAGGCAAGTTTCGTCGCGCCGTAGACGGATATCGGCTCAAGCGGGGTATAGGTCTCCGGCGTCGGTATGACGGCGGCATCGCCGTAGACGGTCGATGTCGATGTGAAGACGAGTTCCGGTACCTCATGTGCCCGCATCGCCTCGAGCACCCGGTGTGTCGCGATGATGTTGTTCTTCACCTGGGAGTCCGGCGTCATGGCGCTCTGCCGGACGTCGGGGTCCGCGGCGATGTGGTAGACCCGGTCTGCGCCCGAAAAGTGCTCTTGCCACCCGCCATCGAGCAGGTTCTGCCTGACGAAAGTGACCCGCCCGCCCGCCGCATGGTGCGCGAGGTTCTTCTCGGTGCCCGCGCTGCAATCGTCGATGACCAGGACATCATCCCCCGCCGCGACCAGTGCGTCGACGACGTGCGAACCGATGAAACCGGCACCGCCCGTTACGATACAGAACATCATAGAATAGTATCCTTCCCATGGTATAGGGTTACTGGATGGGCGATCCTCTCCGTCGGCGCCGGATCTGCATGGCCGGGTCGGCGGAGAGCGCTCCCGGGTCCGCTGCCGCGAGATCGGTCGGGCCGCCCCGGGCCTCCTGTCGTAGCAGGTGAACCTTTTATTACTCATTGCGGAAGTATTGCCGCGTGAAGGCGGGCGGGATTGCCCTGTCTCGATGGAACGGTGACGTGGATGGTATCGGATATAACCAGCCGGATGCTTACGAAGTCAATCGGCGACCAGGAGTTTGCGGGACAGTTTCTCCGGTCCCTCGCGAAGACTTACTACCAGTGTGCCGACATTGGAGAGTGCTTTGCGGCAGTATCGGGAGTTGGAAAAGGGGATTACGACGCATGGTACGGCGGATGGAAGAAGATGGCGGACCGTATCCGGAGTCTCGCCGCTGAGAGTCTTTCGGAAGGAGATATCGTCGGTGCGCATGACAGCTTCCTCCGGGCGGGCGAGTACTACCGGCAGGCGATGTGGTTTCTACGGGACAACCTCGACGACCCGCGGCTCCTCCGGGCGGCAAACGACATTCGCGCCTGTTTTCGCGAGGGCGTGCGGTTCGAAGATACGCCGGTGCGTGCGGTCGAGATCCCCTATGAAGGGACGACGCTGCCCGGGTACCTGTATCATGTCGACGATACGGGAATACCGAGACCTACCTTCGTCATGCCCGGTGGGTATGACAGCATCGTCGAAGAGTGCTATGCCGTAGGGGCGAAGGGCGCGGTACGGCGGGGCTACAACTTCCTCGCGTTCGACGGCCCCGGGCAGGGCCACGCTCTCCTGCGGAAGCGCCTGTATCTCCGGCCCGACTTCGAACGGGTGATCTCGCCGGTGCTGGACTGGCTGTTCCGACAACCGGAGGTCGATACGGAGAGGGTGGTGTTGATGGGCAGGAGTTTCGGGGGATATCTGGCTCCGCGGGGTGCGTGCGGGGAGGAGAGGCTGGCCGGCCTCGTCTGTGATCCCGGATTGTTCGATATCGGCATCCTCATGGATAGGATCCTTCCACCCGAAGTTGTAGCACGATGGCGGACAGGAGATGCCGATGGCGTGAACGCCTACTTCGACGACCTCTTCGCAAGTGATCCCGGGCGCAAATTCTACTTCATAAACCGCATGCGGGCTCACGGCGTATCAACCGTGTATGACTACCTGACCGAGATGGCGCGGTACACCTACCGCGACCGGGTGGCCGCCATCGCCTGCCCGACGCTCATCTGTTGCACCGCGACCGACCCGCTTGCAGTCCAGAGCGCCGACCTCTACAGGGCGCTTGCCGCCCCGAAAGAATACCGGGTATTTGAGTCGGCGGCAGGCGCCGGGGCGCATACCGAGGCGGGTGCTACGGGGCAGTTCGAGAAGGAGATCTTCGGCTGGGCCCGCCGGGTGTTTGAGAAGCCGAGGGCGGCGGCGCCCCTGAGAGGCTGACGGTGATTGTGGGGCTTTTGCCGTGGCCGCCGCCGGCCCGGGAACGAATGCGATCTCCGGCGGCATGGAAACGGTTAATAGCCGCAAGGGCCCGTTCATCCTGAACGGGCAGCCTGTGCTGGAGCATGTTTTTCATGCGTGCTTCTCATATACTGGATATACAAGGAGCGACTGACTTGAGGATGATACATTCCCACAAGAGGGCCGGCCGGACTCCGGCTGCTTCCGGTGCACAAATATCTACCGATTCCGGCGGCGATGGAACCCTCATGCGAACACGGAGGGCCGGACCATGAGGCCGCGCCCGGATCTCCGGGAGCACGCCGGGATCTACCTGCGCGGTCTTGCGATGGGGGCCTGCGACATCATCCCCGGCGTCTCAGGGGGAACGATCGCTCTCATCACCGGGATATACGAACGATTGGTCGGGGCCATCGGCAGCATCGATCCAGCCTCGGCGAAATACCTCGCAAGAGGCGACTTCGGGTCTCTCCGGGCGGACATCGAGAAGATCGATCTCCCGTTCCTTGTCGTCCTCCTCGCCGGGATCGGTACCGCCTTCCTCCTGATGTCCGGGGTGATCCTTACCCTCCTCACCGATCATACGGTAGCGACCTACTCCTTCTTCCTCGGTCTCATCGTCGCTTCTGCAGTCACGATATTCCTCGAGATCCGCTCCCCGAACGCGGCCACCATCGCCTTTCTTGCCATCGGGGCCGGTGCCGGCTACCTTCTTGGGGGTATCGGGCACCTCGACATCGGTCACTCTCTTCCGGTTCTCTTCCTCACCGGGATGGTGGCGCTCTGCGCCATGATCCTTCCCGGGATATCGGGAGCCTACATGACCCTCGTCCTCAACCAGTACGAGTTCATGCTTGCGGCGCTCCGGGCCATATCGCTCCCTGAGATCGTCGCCTACATCGCAGGCGGCGTTGCAGGCCTCCTCCTCTTCACGAAAGCCCTCAAGTATCTCCTTACGACCTACCACGGGGCGATGCTTGCTCTCCTCACCGGCCTGATGCTCGGCTCTGCGCGGATGCTCTGGGATACGGGAGCCGCGGCCGGGGATATGGTAGACGGCGGCTGGACATTCTTCCTTACAGGACTCGCCCTCGTCGGCGCGTTTGAGTACATTAAGAGGCGTTACCAGGCAGGTACGGCCTGATCGCCGCTTTTTCCTGCGGGACGATCCAAATACTTACTTCCTTTCCGGGATGCAACGGGATATATCATGTTCATCGGCATCGATCACGGCACCACCGCGATGCGTTTCTCGAGCGGAGATGCGGAGTTCAAGATCTCCCGGGAAAAGGCCAGGGATTTCTCGGTTGACGATCTCGCCTGCCTCGTGCCTCTCGATGAGATCGAGGGCATTGCTGTCTGTTACTCGATGGGTGACGGTATATCGGCCGTCACCGATATCAGGAAGGTCCTGAACCGCGGCGTTGTCTCGCGAGAAGGCGCCGGTAAACACATCGGCGGCGGCACCCGGGTCTACGATGCGATCAGAGAGAGCGGTCTGCCGGCCATCGTCATCCCCGGACTGCACCGGGGGTCCCCGACCGATCCCCGGTTCAAGGCCTACTCCCACCAGGCGAGCCCGGAGAAGATCGGGATCCTGTATGAGGTCGTGCACACCCTCGGGGGCGATGTTGTGGTCTGCGATGTGAGTTCGAATACCGTCACCCTTCTTGTGACCGGCGGTCGGATCACCGGTGCGTTCGACGCCTGTCTCTTTGCGCCCGGCACCCGGCACGGCGCCCTCGACGTGGATGCCATCCGTCGGATCGATCGGGGTGAATCGACGGCGAACGAAGCGTTTCTTCACGCAGGCGTGAGTTCCACGGTCGCTCCCGCCCTGCAGGTGGAGACACTGGCCATGTTTTCCGCGATGGAGTGCGCCTCGATGCTTCTCCTCAACCCCTGCGCGAATGTCGCCCTTGCCGGTACCATGGCCCCTGCCACTGCACCGCAGGTGGAAGAACTCCTCTCCCGCAGCGTCACCGTCTATGATGAGTGGTGTGCGGCCAGAGGGCTTGCCCGGATCGCTCACGATGTCTTTTCGGGGGCAACCGGTATCCTCGGGCTCTCGATTGAACGATAATTTCCGGCTGGAAGATTATAGTAACCGGGTTCCCGGGAATGTCGATGGAGATCGGACTCGCGGTTTCATACCCCTTTAAGTGGTCCGGAGTAGTATAGTGGTTTAATTGAGGAGAACCGGAACTATGCAACAGGATTGCCCGGGTATCGCAGATCTCATGCTCCTGATGACGTCAAGTCTTGAGGAGACGGCACGCATGATGGATCAGGAGAATGCCGGTCGGTTTCTCGAAGAGATCCTCAGCGCAAAACGTATATATCTCGTTGGAGCGGGCCGTTCCGGCCTTGTCGCACGGGCGTTTGCCCAGCGGTTGATGCACCTTGGTTTTGAGAGTTATGTCATCGGCGAGACGATCACGCCTGCGTTTGGCCCTGAGGATGTGCTCGTTGCGTTCTCAGGCTCGGGGGAGACTCGTTCGGTTGTGGATGCATGCGAGACCGCCCGGGAGATCGGGGGAAAGATCTGTCTCATCACTTCGACACCTGACTCGCACATCGGTCACATGGCCGACTGCATCGTTGAGTTGGGGAACGTCCACCTCAAAGATGCGGACATCCCGAGCGACTTCGAGATCCGCCAGCTCACCGGACAGTACCGGTCGGTCTCAGGATTGTTCGCCCCGCTCGGCACCCTCTTTGAGACCGCGGCATTGGTCTTTTCGGATGCGATCGTCTCCGCCCTTATGGAGGTGCGGCACTGCACCGCCGATGATCTCAGGAACCGTCTTGCAAACGTCCAGTGAGCTGCGGCAGGTTCCAGATCCCATATCTCTTCTTCCCATGGCCGGTAAAATTATGTCCTGTACCGGGTAACGATTGTTCAAACCCGTTCATGGCTCCGGCGCGCCCGGTAGTGTGCCGGGTATTTATATTATTAATCACTAAGGTTTAAAGGGAATTAAGATTTAAAGGGGGTTTTTGTTTGAGAGAGTTACGCATTCACGGCAGGGGTGGCCAGGGTTCGGTGACCGCCGCAGAACTCATTGCCTACGCGGCATTTGAGGGCGGAGTCTTTTCCCAGGCATTCCCGGCCTTCGGTGTGGAGCGTCGGGGCGCCCCGGTTCAGGCGTTCGTCCGATTCAGTGATGAAAAGATACGGTTGCGCAGCCAGATTTATGAGCCCGACTACATCATCGTGCAGGATCCAACCCTGATCCGGGATGTCGATGTCTTCAACGGTATGAGAGCAGGCGGGATCGCCATCATCAATACCGAGAAACCGGACTTCGATTCCCGTGTCCCGGAGGGTGTGAAGGTTTACACCATCGATGCGACCACCATCGCGCTTGAGGAACTCGGTGTACCCATCACCAATACAACCCTGATGGGTGCGTTCGCCGCGGCCACCGGGGAGATCGGGCTTGAGCCGCTTGAACATGCGCTCCGGAGCCGGTTCTCGGGGAGCATGGCCGACAAGAACGTCAGGGCGGCGGAACGCGCATACAACCTGATCGGGGGTGCTCTCTAATGGCGCTACGGGTCGGTTGTGTTGCAGCTCCCGGGAGGGCACGCGACAACAAGACGGGCGCCTGGCGGGTCTTCAAACCGGTCTTTGATCCCGAGACGTGCAACCGGTGCGGCATGTGCGCCCTGGTCTGTCCCGAAGGATGTGTCTATGAGACCGAGGAAGGCACGTTCGAGCCTGATCTCGACTACTGCAAGGGTTGCGGGATCTGCGCAGAGGTCTGCCCGAAGAAGAGCATCCGGATGGAGAAGGAGGAGAAATAATGCTGGAATTCATGGAGGGGTCGCATGCGGTGGCCGAGATCGTAAAACGTTGCCGTCCGCAGGTGATCTCCGCCTACCCGATCACGCCCCAGACGCACATCGTCGAGGACCTTGCCCAGATGGTGGCTAACTGCGAGATCGATGCGGAGTACATCACGGTCGAGAGCGAGTTCTCGGCTCTCTCCGCCTGCCTCGGTGCAAGCGCCGCCGGCTCCCGGGTCTATTCGGCGACGACCTCCCAGGGGCTTGCCCTGATGTTCGAGGTCTGCTTCAACGCGGCGGGGATGCGCCTGCCGATCGTCATGACGATCGCAAACCGCTCTCTTGGTGCGCCGCTCTCGATCTGGAACGACCAGCAGGACTCGATATCGTTGCGCGACTCTGGATGGCTGCAGTTCTACGCTGAAGACAACCAGGAGACCGCTGATCTTCATATGATCGCGTATCGCGTCTGCGAAGACCACGACATCCTCCTCCCGTCGTTCGTCTGTTTCGACGGCTTCATCCTCACGCATACCTTCGAGCCGGTTGCCCTTCCCACCCAGGAGGAGGTGGATGCCTACCTGCCGGCGTTCAACCCGTACCAGCGGCTGGACGCGGCGAACCCGCTGAGTTTCGGGATGTACGCAACGCCCGAGTACTACATGGAGTTCCGGTACGAGATCGACCGGGCGATGCAGCGCGCCAACCAGGCATTTGTCAAGGCCGGTCGCGAGTTCGGCGAACTGTTCGGCAGAGACTACTCCGGGCTCGTCGAAGGCTATCGGCTCGATGACGCCGACACCGCGCTCATTGCCATGGGCTCGATCTGCGGCACCGTGAAGGATGCCGTCGATGAGATGCGTGAACGCGGGCGGAAGGTCGGGCTTTTGAAGATCCGGACTTACCGGCCGTTCCCGGCTCAGGAGATCGTGGATGCCCTGAAGGGCGTCTCGACGGTTGCGGTGCTCGACAAGAACATATCGCTCGGCAGCGGCGGGGCGGTCGGCACCGAGGTGAAGTCGGCGCTCTACGGCTCCGGCATATCCGTATACGACTACATCATCGCCCTCGGCGGGCGCGATGTACGGAAGAGGGATATCGCCGCGGTCGTCGATCTCGCCGAGAAAGGAGAAGGAGATTTGTTCTATGGACTACGGACGGAGGTGCTCTGAATGGCGGAAGTAGAAGGAGGATGCGAACTTTTCTCGGCCGGGCACCGGGCGTGCGGTGGTTGCGGCCCGGCGCTTGCAGCCCGCCTCCTCCTCAAGGCGACCGGGAAGAACGCCATTCTGGTGGCATCGACCGGCTGCATGGAGGTCTTCTCCACGCCCTACCCCGAGACCGCGTGGGGCATCCCCTGGATCCACTCGCTCTTCGAGAACGCCGCGGCGGTTGCCTCCGGTATCGAGGCTTCGCTGAAGAAACAGGGACGAAGCGAGAAAGTCCTCTGTATCTGCGGCGACGGCGCCACGTTCGATATCGGTGTACTCTGCATCAGCGGTGCCTTCGAGCGCGGCCACGACATCACCTACATCTGCTACGACAACGAGGCCTACATGAACACGGGCATCCAGCGGTCGGGCGCGACGCCGTACGGTGCAAGCACCACGACGAGTCCGGCGGGGAGATGTTCCCCTGGAAACCTGCACAAGAAGAAGGATATGCCCGCGATCCTCGCTGCGCACGGTGCTCCCTACGTTGCGACCGCCTCGATCGCCTATCCAAACGACTTCGTAAAGAAGGTCGAGCGGGCGATCAACACACCCGGCCCCTGCTACATCCAGGTGCACACTCCCTGTTGCACGGGATGGGGCTTTGAAGCCGCCGAGACGCTCAGCATGGCCAAACTCGCCATCGATACCGGTCTCTGGGTGAACTACGAGATGGTCGACGGTCAGGTTGAGAAGGCAAAGAAGGTGAGGCGAAAACCCGTCGAGGAGTACCTCGAAAAGCAGAAGCGGTTCCGGCACCTCTTCAAGCCTGCCCGGCAGGACGAGATGATTGCGAGCATCCAGGCGATCGCCGATGCAAACGCAGAGCGGTTCGGGATCGACATCAAGCGAAGAGAATCGCCAGAATAAAGTACAGCCCGAAGAGGATCATGGCGAGTCCGCTCGCCTGCACCACTTTTTTGTAGTGAGAGCCGAGGACGCTCGCTCCCCGTGAGACCGCAACGGCAAGGAGCCCGAGCCAGACGATATCCGCACCGATGTGCCCGATGTAGAACTCGACGAACGCCGGGTGAAGTGCAAGGAACCCGACGCCGAACGTGAGCCACCAGACCCACCAGTAGGGGTTGCCGAGCGTGCAGGCGAGCCCGAAGAGAACCGGCGCCCGGGTCTCCCGCTTCGCAGCGACAGCTTCTCCCGCACGGAGGAGCTGCATGGTGCCGAGTGCGACGAGCACGCCCGAGCCGATGACGGCGACGAGATTGATGTGCGGGATGTCACGCACACCGAAGGCTATGGCCGCGACCATGGCGGCCTCAGGGATGCCGTGCCCCGCGACCAGTCCTGCGACGAACCGCCCGGGCGGTCGTGACCCGAGGCCGAGGACCGCGGCGGTCATGGGGCCGGGTGCGGCAGCCCCGGAGAACCCGATCAGAAACGATGCGGCGACGATATCGATCATTCGCCGCCTTTCCTCCGCGAGATGAGGAGAGGGAGGAGCAGGACGATCGCGACCGCAAGCCACAGGGTACCGAAGGTGGTGAGCATGATCTCGCGGCCGGGGGTGTAGAAGCGGATCTCTGCGACCCGTATCTGATCCCAGGCGATCTCGGTGGTTCCGTTCGGCCCTGAAGAGATCGCTCCGCCGGGACTGACCATGCCGATGAGCGGATTTCTGACGTCAAAACCGTCGGGCAGATCGACGCTCACGGCATACGGCGTATCGAAGGCCACCACAAGGTAATTATCCCTTACGGGAGCCCGGTAGGTGATCGTGTAGTTCCCTTCTTCAGGGAAGGTGATGACGCCTCTTCCCGCCTCCCGGTGCTCGACCGGGCCTTCGGGGCCAAGCACCTCGAGTTCCTCGACATTGAGCGGGGTCCGCTCTCCCATCAGGCCTGGTGTCCATAAGGCGTACTCGCTCCCCGTGACCGTGATCGAGGCCTCGTACGTATCGCCGCCGGGGAGAACCCGGATGACGGCCTCCTCTGCCGCCGCCGGAACCACGATCAGGATCAGCGCAAGACAGAGAGCAGCGAGGGCAGATCCGCGTCGATCTCTATGGGGGGTTCGCATTGTCGTACCACAGTTTCGGGATCTTTTAGGAGATGGCCGGTCACAACGCAGACGATCCGCTCATCTTTATCGATCAGGCCGAGTTCGGCAAGTTTCCGTATTCCGGCGACCGAGGCCGCCGATGCAGGTTCGACCCCGATCCCCTCCTTCTGCGCGAGATCGCGCTGCATGGCAAGGATCTCCTCATCGGTCACGGATGCCGCCGTTCCGCCGGTCGCGCGGATGGCGACGAGTGCCTTCTCCGCGTTCACCGGGGCGCCGATCCGTATCGCGGTCGCGATGGTCTCCGGCGCGGGCTCCGGGACCAGTACTTCGAGGTTCTGCTCTATCGCCTTCACCATCGGCTGAGAACCGGCGGCCTGGATACCGGTCATCATCGGCAACCGATCGATGAACCCGAGGGTTTCGAGTTCCCTGAGTCCCTTGTAGACCGCGGATATGTTGCCCGCGTTCCCGACGGGAAGAACCATCCGGTCGGGCACCTCTCCGCCGAGCTGGTCGATCGCCTCGAACCCGATCGTCTTCTGCCCCTCCAGCCGGTAGGGGTTGACCGAGTTCAGGAGGTAGAGGCCGTGGCTGATACAGAGCTCGTGTACCATCTCGAGCGCCCGGTCGAAGTTGCCGCGGATGGATATGACCCGCGCACCGTGCATCAGCGCCTGGGCGACCTTTCCGACGGCAACCTTGCCTGCGGGGAGGAGGACGACGCAGGGGACGCCGGCTTTCGCCGCGTAGGCGGCAAGGCTTGCGGATGTGTTCCCGGTGCTTGCGCAGGCGACGCTCGTCATCCCGAGTTCCCGTGCCATGCTGACGCCCACGGTCATGCCGCGATCCTTGAACGACCCGGTTGGATTCATTCCTTCGTGTTTTGCATAGAGTTCGGGGAGACCCAGCTCTTTGCCGATCGTCTTCAGGTGGTAGAGCGGGGTGCCTCCCTCCTGGAGGGAGACCGGTTCGCCCCGAACCGGGAGGAGTTCGCGGTAGCGCCAGACGGAGAGCGGACGCCGGTCCCATTCGCCGCGTGAGACGTCGATGCCGTCCAGGTCATATTCGACGGCAAGCAGGTGTCCGCAGCGGTTGCACGTATAGATGATCTGGTCCGGTGAGTAGGTTGCACCACAATGAACGCAGACGAGACGGTACATAGAAAAACGTTGATCGCGCGGATACGTATAGATATGCTATGGGTTTCTGGGCGGCCCGGTCTACCGCCGTGACTCAGGCCGGACGCGGGCGGCGAGCATGAAGAGCAGCCAGAGGACGGGGGTGGCAACGAGCGCAAGGAGCCTGAGTACCTCAACCGGGGTGTCGGTCACGAACGGCGCGGCAAAGATCCCGGCCGCCGCTATGGTGAGCACGGCGGTGAAGGCTGCCGGGCGCACCTCAAAGAGCCCCTGTGTCCGGATACGCCCGGCAACCCGCCGCCGGGAGAAGGGGTAGAGCCAGGCGACCCCGGCCGGGGTGCAGGTGTCCTCTACGAGGTGGAGGATGCAGCCTGCAAAGAAGGCGCATCCGAAAGCCGGAAGGAGCGTGAGGGGGATCCCGAGCCAGGCGAGGCCGAGGGCCAGGTAGCCGGAGAGGATGAGGCTCGTCAGCCCGACCCCTGCAAACGAGTGGAGCAGCCCGCGGTGTCTGTGCCGGTAACTCTTGCGGAGGAGGAGCATGAAGACGAGGGAGAGCGGGTAGTAGATGAGATACCTGACGGTATAGCCGAAGATCGGGAGCACCACGGCAAAACCGTTTATGATCTGCCCTCTCTTCCCTTTTACGCCGGTAATTCTTCCGTTGAATATCGCTGCATCGACAGCATCGGCGTCCGGGGCAAGCGATCCTATGAAGACGCCGAGGAGGAGGATGGCGATTGTGATCGGATCGATGGTGGTTGCCCAGGGAGCGATAAGGAGTGCCGCCGTGGCGAGACTGAGCGATGCGTGCTGGTCGCCCCGCATGGGAGTTCTCTAAAATTTAGAGAGCAATCTGTGATAAAGGTCACTTCTGCGGTCTGAAAGTGAAGGGATCCTGCGCCGGGCATCGTGAACCATCGCCGGATCGATCTCGATGGTGAGGACTTCTTCCCCGGTCCCGCGCCGGCCGATGACCGCTCCGTCCGGATCGGCGACCAGTGATCCCCCGTAGCAGGGCGCGCCCGACCGGCCTGCCGTATTGATCCCGGCCATGTAGTACCGGTTATCGAGTGCGCGCGCGGAGAGCAGGATCTCCCGGTGGGCGAGCCTGGAGCATGGCCATGCAAACACCACAACGGTGGTTCTGGGGTGTTTTTCCGCTCCCGCCTCGACGATCGGCCCTGCGACTGCGGTATGGTTTTCCTGCGCTATTTACGCGAACGCGATGGCGAGAGGGCCGTCCAGCGGTTCACCGGAACCCGGGGAGAGATTCGGCAACCACCCGGTCACGAACTGTTCGGGAAAAGAGATGAGCGGTGCGCCCGCTGTTCCGGCCGGCTGCCTTGAGTTTCTCTGCAGGGTTGCCGTGCCCTCCGGCAGCCTGTGCAAGCGCGATCTTCGTCACTCCCGGGACGGGTTTATCTCCCGGCCCTTGCTGGAGGAGATGAGCATGAGGGCGCCGATAACCACGAGAACGGCGAGCACCACCATGGCATACGGGGCGAACGGGATAACAACAGCAAACATCTGTGCCGCGATAAGGATCCCGCCTGCAATGATGCAGGTGCTGATCAGGGCGGCTCCGAGAAGCGTTAAGTTGGGTGTCATGCAAAACCTCCGATGAGTATGGGGAAGGCGGTTCTGATGCCGATAAGGATGAATTGGACCGCGATTGCTATAAGGAGCATCCCCATGAGACGGTTGGCAGCGCGGTACTCCCGCTGGCCGATGCGCTGGACGATGATGTCGGCGTGTCGCATCATGTAGTAGGTGATCCCGACGGCCGTGACGGCAGCGAGCGGCACGATGGCGAGTGTGGCGATGCTCATATCCATCGCCTCGTTCATCAGAACGATCACTGAGGTGATGGCACCGGGTCCCGCTATCATCGGGATTGCGAGCGGCATGACGGCGATGTCATCCGCATCGTGCCCTTCATACTTCTCGGTTGCTGTCATCTGTGTCCGGGAGGTCTTTGCATAGACCATGTCCATACCTATGCCGAAGAGGAGGATCCCGCCTGCGATGCGGAACGCCTCGATGGAGATGCCGAAGAGCTGCAGGATCCAGCCGCCCGTAAAGGTGAAGAGCAGCAGGATGACCAGGGCGAACCGGGTCGAATCACGCGCGACCCTGAGTTTGGCTTCCCTCTCCATCGTGCCGGTGAGGGAGACGAAGATCAGGGTTGCTGCGAGCGGGTTCACTACGATGAGGATCGAAGAGAAACTCAGCAGCGCAAAACTCAGGAGATCCGCCATTTATGGTCTGATATGCAGCAGGTTTGATATTAGCACTTGTGGTTTGGAGAACGAAAGACCGATCTGTTGCACCGGAGATCATTTTTCGGTGAAGAATGTTTCCGTTCGGGGTTTCAACGGTGCTGGTTATTCCTGCGAAGGGCGCCCTGGCAGCTCCGGTCTCTACCGCGTAAGGCTCTCTCTGTAGTCCCCTCCGTTTAGTCCCGGCTGGGGGATACCCATATGTTCCTCTTCGGCAGCCCCCGCCCCCTCCCGGAGGCGTGGGCAGTTCGTGGCGATATCTGATGGGCCGCCGTGTGTGGTTCTTCTTTCCGGCGTCTCCCCGTACTGTGGACCGTGGGAATATCGCCATTGGGGGAGGCGGTTCGCGGGGAGAGGGGCGTATGCCCCCTCCCCTGTCTCGATCGCGTAAGGCTCTCTCAATAGCCCTCACCGCCCCCTCCCCGGGGGTGTGGGCAGTTCGTGGCGATATCCACGGGAAAACCGCGCCCGTTTCGTCTCCCCGCGTCCCCCCGTCATGGTTCCGGCGTGAATCCGTTGCCGCTGGTCGATGAGGATACTGCGTTCGGTAAACGGCAGAGGACCATACAGGAGGAACGGTGAAGGGGTTTGCAAAACGGGGTGCGTCGCCACGCGCGAGGGTGGTTTCAGGAAAAAAATGATCTCCGCCGGG
>Ga0172382_10005737_pt1 | contig 18376 bp, 17 predicted proteins | sample Leawel138RmetaG_FD_122245 | JGI IMG/M metagenome (GOLD analysis project Ga0172382, IMG submission 122245) | Leachate microbial communities from a municipal landfill in Southern Ontario, Canada - Leachate well 138R metaG | ecosystem: Engineered > Solid waste > Landfill > Unclassified | place...
ATTTGTATACAATGGAACGAATTGGTGCTTTACCAGAACCACCAGCAATCATGATAATTGGGCGATTAGAGTCCTCTTGTAGATAGAAATCTCCAAATGGTCCTGTAATTTTAATGGTGTCACCAATGACTAATGCTTTATGAATGAACTTTGTAGCAACACCACCAGGTACTAAACGAATAATAACTTCAGGATGTCTTAAATCTTTAGAATCAGATGCGATTGAATAAGCACGTGTTGTTTCAATGCCAGGGACTTCAATTTGTAAATATTGACCAGGCTTGAATGGGAAATCTTCTTTCATTTCAAACTTAACACGTCGTATGTCATGCGTTAATTGTTCAACTTCTATAACTTTACCAAAAAATGGACGTGCATTTAATAAGCTATCAGGGACTTCAATATTCATATCACCATTGACTACAACTTGACAAGATAAGCGAATACCTTCTTCAACTTCTGCTTTTGATAAAAATGGCATCTCAGTTGGTTTTGGTGGTTCATGCCAATCGACTAATCTAAACTTACATGTTCCACATGTGGCTTTACCTCCACAAGAAGATGGTAAAAATATTTTATTATTGGTTAATGCATTTAAAGCGGTTTCTCTACCTGAGATAGTGATGACATTATCTTTATTAACGGTTATAGTACGTTCACCACCACCGCCTAATAATCTATCAATTAACATAATGACCAATGTGATAATAAGTAGTAAACCAATTAATATGATTGGTGTAAATAACGGGTTCATAGTTTTCTCCTTAGAATGTCACTCTACCAATACCAGTAAATCCAAAGAACGCTAATGCAAGTATACCTAAAATTAGGAAAGCAATCGCACGTCCACGTAATCCTCTAGGGATGTTGGAAACACGGTACATCTTTTGTCTCACACCAGCAAGTAAAATCATTGCGAATGCAAAACCAACAGAAGATCCAAAACCAAAGACGACAGTTTGTGCAAAATTATAATCTCTTTGTTGGAAGAATAATGATACAGCCAAGACAACACAATTTACCGTGATTAAAGGTAGGAATATACCAAACGCATCGTATACCTTAGGTGCATATTTAGCTAAAAACATTTCTAAGAATTGAACGAATGCTGCAATAACGATAATAAATACTAATAATGATAACTGTTCTGTACCAGTTGCTTTTAATAACTCATTAATTGGCCAGTTAATAATTACTGTTGCAGTTACAACGAATATAACTGCAACACCCATATTAACAGAGTTTTTAATCGATGTGGATACAGCGATTAATGAACACATCCCTAAAATGAATATGAGAGCAACGTTATTTGATAATATTGATGCTAAAAATAATTCAATTAATTCCATAATTTATCTCCTTATAGTTCCTCTTCATATTTTTTATTCCATGAACGCAGTAGCCATGCAAGCAGTGTTAAGATGAAGAATCCACCAGGTGCTAATGCCATAACGTTCCAATTAATCCAGTTTTCAAAACCTGGGATTGGGAAGTTTAAGAATGTCCCAAATGCTAATGGTTCTCTAATTGCAGCAATTGCAATCAATACAAATGTATAACCTAAACCATTTGCTAATCCATCGACTAATGTATATTTAACAGGGTTTTTAATTGCAAATGCTTCAGCGCGTCCCATAACAATACAGTTTGTAATAATTAAACCAGTATATGCGCCTAAGTTAGCTGCTACAGTTGGTAAGAATGCTAGTAAGAACATTTGAACAACAATTGTTAGCATTGCGATAATGACCATATATGCAACCATACGCACTTTAGAGGGGATGAGATGTCTAAGAATAGATACAAGTGTCGAAGATGCCATAATAACGAATGTAACACCAATACCCATAACAATTGCATTTTCAACACGATTTGTTACTGCAAGTGCAGAACAAATGCCTAGTACGGATACAATAATTGGATTTTCTTCTGAAATACCATTTTTTAAGATAATAAACCATTTTTTATATTGTAAGCGAAGCCAACGACTTGGTTTTTTAATTTCTGATTGTGTATTATTCATTACTAGGCCTCCTCACTAAATGCTAGTTTATATGCTGCAACTGTTTGATTTAAAACATCCAACATTGCATTTTTTGTAGTTGTTGCACTACCATAACCATCAACAATTTCAGAATCCGTCTCAGGATTTGAAACAATTGAAATTGTAGGTGCAAACTTTTTACCAATATAGGGATCAAAGAACTCTAAATTTGTTTGAATGCGAGCGCCCCAACGTTCTGATTGATCATAAACTGTAATGTTGATAATCGTCTCAAAATCTGAAGCTAGCGTTAGTACACCATTAATAGTACCTGCAAATCCTTCGGTTTCAAATAAGAAACTGATATTTTGATTTGAAGTATTTGTGTAAAGTGTTAAGTCACCATCAGTCTGTGTAGTAAATGTGGATGCAAATACTGCTTCATAATCTGAATATGTGTATGTAACATCATGTCCAGATAGCATGGATTGTTGCCATACCATGTCAGGTTTCTTAAATGTTTGATAGTATGTTAAACGTGTTTGATTTAAAACATCAAGCATCGCATTTTTGGTTGTTGTTGCGCCACCATAACCATCAACAACTTCGGTATCGCTTGCAGGTGTTTCAACAAATGAAATATCCGGCGTAAATTTCTTACCAATGTAAGGATCAAAGAATGCTAGATCTGTTTGGATGCGCGCACCCCATTTTTCAGTTTGTTCATAAACTGTAATGTTAACTATAGTTTCAAAATCATCTTCAAGTGTAAGAACACCATAAATTGAACCAGCAAACCCCTCAGTTTCAAACAAGAAGCTCACATTTTGATTAGAATTATTTGTATAAAGTGTTAAGTCATCATCGGTTGATTCTGTAAATGTGGATGCAAACAACACTTCATAATCTCCGTAAGTAGATTCGACTGAATTGCTAGCAAGTAAAGCTTGTTGTGATACCATATCTGGTTTCATAAATGTTTGATAATAGGTTAAGCGTGTTTCATTTAATACATCAAGCATTGCATTTTTGGTTGTTGTTGCACCACCATAACCATCAACAACTTCGGTATCGGTTGCAGGCGTTTCAACAAATGAAATATCTGGGGTAAATCTCTTACCGATATATGCATCAAAGAACTCTAAATCAGTCTGGATACGACCACCCCAATTTTCTGATTGCGTATAAACACTAATCTTTACAATTGTTTCAAAGTCATCATCTAAAGTTAATACACCTTGAATGACACCAGCAAATCCATCGGTTTCAAATAAGAAACTGACATTTTGATTAGAATTATTTGTATAAAGTGTTAAGTCACCATCAGTTGTTTGAGTAAAGGTAGTAGTGAATAATGATTGATAATCTGATTCAGTAGACTCAATACCATTGTTAGCAAGCATTGCTTGTTGCCATGCCATATCAGGATCAGTTGTTTCAACAAATGCTTGATAATATGCTAAGCGTGTTGAATTTAATATATCTAGCATTGCACTTTTTGTTGTCGTTGCACCACCATATCCATCGGTAATTTCAGAATCAGTCTCAGGTGTTTCTACAAAGGAAATTTCAGGTGCAAACTTCTTACCAACATATGCATCAAAGAAATCAGCTTCTGTTTGAATCACTGCACCCCATGTTTCTGTTTGTTGATAAACATTTATACCAACGATTGTTTCATAATCACTTTCAAGGGTTAATACACCTTTAATTACACCAGCAAATCCATCGGTTTCAAATAAGAAACTGACATCTTGATTTGAATTATTAATATATAATGTTAAATCATCTGATGTTTCAATTGTAAAGGTTGAATTAAATAAAGACTTGAAGTTTTCTTCCGTTGATTCAATACCATTATTTGTAAGTAAGGCTTGTTGCCATACCATATTTGGATCGATACCATCAATAAATATGCCGTAGAATAGGTCTCTAGCTGCATTTAATCCTAATAAGAAATTCTTTCTTGTTGTAGTTGCACCACCAAAACCATCATAATCTTCAGGTAATTCATACTCTGGTGCAAACGTTCTACCTACGAAGAATTCTAAAATTTCAGGATCTGTTTGAATGACTGCACCCCAACCTTCTGATTGGCTAATGACATTGATACCAATGACCGTTTCATAATTAGAATCTAATGTCATAACTGCATCAATCGGACCATTAAAGCCTCCAGTTGTAAATGTAAAGCTGACATTACCATTTGTTTTGTGTGTATATAATGTTAAATCATCAATTGTATTTGTGTCAAATTCAGCTGCAAAAACAGCTTCAAAATCATCATTTGTATAGACGACATCATTATGTGTCATAATAGATTTCATTGCAACCGCAAACGGGTTGACATCACCAAACAGATTTAACATAATTCGGTAATCTACACTCAATAAACCAACAAATGCATTCGAAGTACCAGTCGCACCAGTGATGGCATCAACTTCATAATCAGTTGCAGGTGTTGTTTTAACTGCAACTAAGCCTAAGGATTCATCAAACTTTCTACCAATGTAGTTAGCTAGATAAGGTTCTTCAGCAACGACACCACCTAATCCTGGTGTTTCACCTTGTTGAGTCACTGTAATTTTAATAATTGTTTGAAAGTCACTTTCTAGAGAAATTACACCACGTATAACATCCCATAAGCCGCTACCACTAAATTGGTAGCTAACAGCACCAGTTTCAGTATTGACATATAGATATCTCATATTACCTTGGCTATCTTCTGCAGAGGATTCTTCAAAAGATGTTTCAAAGACATCAGCAAAGTTTGCATCTGTAAACTCTATTTCATGGTGCTTCATGATTGCTGTTTTCCATGCGTATTCAGCATTTAAGGCAATACGATCTTTTGTTAACATGTCAGCACCCATTAAAATAGCACTTGATAAAATACCCATGATTAGAACAAAGCCTAACATACTAAAATATTTTTTCATATTGAGACCTCCTCAAGGTTTGGTACATCCTTGATTTTTGGTACTGTCCAAACATCAATCAGACCAACAACAGCATTCATGAAAGTAACTGAATAAATAATACCTTCAGTGTTTGGTGCTAGTGGGTTAAAGACCCAAATGTTTTGGATGATCCAAGTTACAAACCCTAAACCGAAACCATATAAGATTTTACCTTTGGTATACATTGGGGCTGTTTGTGGATCGGTTGCAACAAACATAACCGCAAACATTAAGTGTCCCATTAAAATAGAATAGGTTGCATATTCAAAAGGATTAACGCCGGTTTTAGTGAAACCATTAATTAGAGACAATGCAAAATAAGTCCCTACAAAAGTTAAAGGTATACGCCAGTCTGATATCTTTTCGATCATCATAATGAACCCTAGGATTATAATACCTAGTTTAAATGTTGTACCGATTGCACCAGCATAATTACCAATCAATAAATCCCAGATAGAATAGTTTGTCATTATCTGACCTGGACTATTTTTAAAGATTGTTGCTAATGTTTCAGGTGTTGCAATACCTGAAATCGGTTCTAAAAACTCATTGACATAAATTGGAAATGCTAACGCAATAAAAATCAAACCAACCATTGCGGGGTTGAATACATTTTTGTCTTGACCACCCCAAATGGATTTAGCAAAGAAGATACCAAATGCAGTTGCTAAACTCACCATCCAAACTTGCTCAAGTATGGTTGGTGTTGTCAGTAATGTAATCACGAGTGGTGTAATCCAGAAGCTCGTCCAATCAAATGTCTCCTTTCTAGCTTTAGTACTTAATCTTTCGACAACGAAAGATGTAACGATTGCTGCAGCACCTACAATAAAAACTGTCGTTCCAAAAATAAACGATGCAGCGATTAGTAAGATAAATAGTGCGACAGCAACAAATGCTCTATGTTGTTGTGAAGTATTCATTATATATTCCTCTCAAGTATTGTTATGCATATTTTAACATGTTTTTACTAAAAAGTAGTTTTATTTACACCTATTTTTCAATACTTTGTAAAACAAAAAGTAAAAGTAAATAAAGATTAAACAATATGACTAGAATGTATGTTAAATTAGACAAAATATACTTAAAAATGATAGAATTAATAATAGGTGGATTGAATATGAAAGAAAGTAAAAATCAAAATGAAATGAAGAATTTCGGAGAATTATTAAAGCAGAGAAGAAATGAACTTCAAATGACTCAAGAAGCTGCAGCAACAGCTTTAAAAGTGTCACTTTCTGTTTATACCGGTCTAGAACTAGGGACATACCGTGCAAATATGAGAATTTTAACAAAATTATCTATATTTTTAGAAAAAACCTTAAAAGAAACATTTAAACTTTATTTCGATAAAGATTAAATGCTTTAAAATATTAAAAGAGGGTGAGACAAAATGGATATAAGAACACTACTAAGTAGTCATGTAACAGATAAAGAATTAAAAAGCATATTAGAAGATATGCATAGTTTTGATATTGTTTCAATGTTTGATACTCTAGAAGCTCATGAAATCGAGCGTATTAAAAACATTTTGTCCACTGAACAGTTTGCAGATGTATTATCCTATTTAGAACCGGAAGATGCTGCAATCATGCTACAGACACAAAGTTTAGAGGAACAAGTTTTAGTTGTTCAAAACCTTGAACCTGATGATGCTGCAGATATTATCAATGAATATGGACGCAACGAAAAAAATGAACTGATTAATGAACTAGATAAAGCAGAACCTGTTGTTCAACTAATGGATTATAAAGCAGAAACAGCTGGTTCATATATGAACAATGATATCTTAATGGTTGATTGTGCTATGGATTTTAAATCAACAACCAAAGCAATCATTAAAAGTGCTGATGATCTAAAAAGTGTAAAAACAGTTTTTGTGGTTGATTCTCTAGGCAAATACTTAGGACAAATTAATTTAAAAGCACTTATACGTGCTAAAGCGCCACGAATCGCTTTAGACATATTAGAAAGTGAACCTATTTTAAATGTATATGATGATGTTGATACGATTGTAAAGCACATTAAACATTATGGTGCTTATGATATTGGCGTTGTTGATGATAACCAAAAATTACTTGGTGCAATTACAACCGATGACTTACTTGATATTTACCGAGATGAAGCTGTAGAAGATATTGAAAAATTATCTTTTTTACCAGATACAGATATCAAGACTGGTTTTATTAAGGGTGCATTTAAAAGATTACCGTGGTTATTAATTTTAATGATTATTAGTATACCATTAGCACTAATTACATCGAACTATGAAGAGATTCTAGCAAGTGTTGTTATTCTTGCACTCTTCCAACCATTGTTATTGGATTCCGGGGGCAATGTTGCAAGTCAAACACTTGCAGTCACATTAGTGGGCTTAACCTATAAAGAAGGTGTAACTTTTAAAGATGGCTTAAAAGAGACATTATCGGGTGTTATATCTGGATTTGTAATGTCGGCTATGGCGTTTATTGCAGCATACATTCTTAGTGATATGTTATTGGTAGATTCACCATTATTAGTGGCTATTGTTGTAAGCCTTTCATTATGGTTGACGGTTATAATTTCACCAATTATCGGATTTATAATACCGATGGTTTTGGCTAAGTTAAAATTTGACCCAGCTACTGCCGCTGGACCATTTATAACAACAATCATTGATATTCTTTGTCTTGTTATTTACTTTGGTTTAGCAACTTTCTTATTGGGAGGTCAAGTACATGTATAAAATTAATATTAATGATTCCAAGCAAAAAATAAAACAACAACTCTTAAAGTATCACCCATCAGATATTGCTCAGTACTTTGAAGAAAATGAAGACCACAGAGATCAAATCTATCAAGCGATGGGAGTAAAAACCTTTAAAGATGTTTTTGTTTTACTAGAAGAAAACATTCAAGTGGATTATTTTAATACCTTAACAAAAGAACAACAAAAATCACTATTAATGTTTTTAGATACGGAAGATATAAAAACTTTAATTGATGTATATGAACTTCCGAAACAACTTTATATCATATCACTCTTACCAATGAAAACTCAAAAAGAAATTGCACAACTTGTTAGTTATGAAGTGGATTCATCAGGTTCATTATCTTCACCACACTTTGTTAGTTTACCGGTAGACTATAATATTAAACAAGCAACTCATTATGTCACAACAGAAAGTGCTGAAAAAGATGAAATAGATGTGATATTCTTTCATGATGATCAAGGTGTTTATCAAGGTGCATTAACACTTCAAGCATTAATTATTGCAAGAGCTAATCAAAGTATAATTAAACTAATTAATGATCAATACCCATTTGTTTATACACATGATCCTATAGAATCAGCGATTCAAAAGATTCGAGACTATGATATTGAAATGATTCCGGTATTGGATGATGACCATAAACAAGTTGGTGTCATTTTATCAGATGATGCATTAACAATTATGGATGAAATGCATATTGAAACCATTAGTTCACTTGTTAAAGCACAAACAACAAATGACACGGATTCACCATTTAAACGTTCAATGAACCGCTTACCTTGGCTCTTGATATGTGGGGTGTTAAATATCTTAATTGTCAGTGGCTTATCTGTGTTTAGTGGTGTTTTAGAAGCGCATGTTGCACTAATATTGTTCCAACCAATGATTTTATTAATGGCTGGTAATATTGGTACACAAAGTATTTCTGTTACGATTTTAAAACTACAAAAACAACCTAAGGTTTATAAAAAGGATATATTCCACGAGACAGGCATTGGTATGATTAATGGTTTAATTTCAGGTATTTTTGGCAGTGTAATTGTATATTTATTCTTAACAATATTACCCAATAATTATATAGATGTTAGAATGATTTCATTAGTCATTGGTGTATCAATCTTTATTTCTATGGTTTTATCTGCATTATTTGGTGTTTTAACACCGCTTGTATTAAGATTATTTGGTGCAGATGAGAAAGCTGCAAGTGGTCCTTTAATAACCACAATAAATGACTTATTTGCACTAGGTACATACTTTTTAATTGCTACACTGATATTGCTTTAAGATTTGATAGCGTTTAAAGAATATGACAAAATATGATAAAATAACATAGAGCATCAATGAGATTAAAATTATAAATCAACTTGAAAAACAACTAAAAAACGTAAGAAAGTAGTTACTGCTTGAAACGAACTTGGTGACTTTGCAGTACATGACATGATAATATGAAAAAAGATTTAATTATTGTAATATTTGGATCAACAGGCGACTTAACAGCAAGAAAGTTACTACCTGCAATAACCGCTTTATATAAATCAGATAATATCACGAAAAATATCCAAATTATTGCCCTTGGTCGTAGAGACTTTGATACAACTAGATATTTAGAATTTATCCAAAAACAAACAACGAAGACGTTGGATTTTAATGTGTTACAAGATATTTTAACGTATTATAAAATTGAGATTACAGAACAACAAGATTACATTGATCTACAACAATATATAGAACCTATGCTTAAAAAAGATACAAAAGAAATATATTATATGGCCATTGGTCCTGAGATATTAAAAAATGTTGCTAAAAATGTATCAATGTCCAAATTAATAGAGTATCAAAACCCTAATCAAGTTCTAGTATTTGAAAAACCATTTGGTCATGATCTAGATTCAGCGATGGCTGTTAATGAAATGTTATGGAACTATTTTGATGAATCTCAAATTTTTAGAATTGATCATTACTTAGGTAAAGAAATGATACAAAACCTTATGACAGTGCGATTTGCTAACCGTATACTAAAAGATACATGGGACTCTAAATCGATTCAATCAATACGTATTCATGTCAAAGAAAAAGAAGGTATTTTATCACGTGCCGGCTATTATGATACATCTGGTGCACTTAAAGATATGGTACAGTCACACTTACTACAAATACTTTCCTTGGTTGCTATGGATCCGCCTAAAAAATATCATTCAGATTATATTAAAGATGAAAAGGTTAAAGTGCTACGCAGTTTGGAAATTGATAAAGACTCAGTCGTATTCGGGCAATATAAGGGTTACTTAGATGAAGAAAATATTCCCAGTGATTCTAAAACAGATACATTTGTATACTTTAAGGTTTATGTCAACACACCACGTTTTAGGGGGATACCTTTTGAAATTATGACTGGTAAAAAGCTTAGTCAAAAAGCATCATATATAGAGATTCAATACTACCCTACAGCAGAACAAGAGCAATGGCATTTAGATATTTTGCCAAATAAATTAACCATTCATATTCAACCAAATGATGGTGTTGAGTTAAAAATCAATTCTAAAAAACCTGGTCTTAAAGAAAGTTTAGAAGAAGTATCCTTAACATTTAATACCTCGGCATCCGTTGAAGGTAATATTCCAGAGGCTTATGAAAAACTGATTCTTGACATTGTGATGGGACACCGCACATTATTTACAAGGTGGGATGAAATTGATGCAAGCTGGCACTTCATTGATCGCATTAAAAAATGTAAACATGATTTAGTCATATATGAAGATGAAAAAGACATTTTCAAACATATTAAAAAGTAATTTCAAAGATAGAACACTTATGGTTGATAAGTGTTCTATTTTTATATTCATTTGGAAACGCTTTCTTAACTTATTTTGTAACAAATTGGTAAAAAAATCAAAAAAACGAACTAAAAAGTGCTATAATGAGTAAAGATTTATAAATCCTTATAGGAGCAAGCTATGCAAACATACATTGATACATATAAAGCGATGCGTAAGCGACTGAATGCTTATGGTTATGCTATGTGGATATTAGAATGGGACTTAGAAACAGATCACCCATCTGGTGCTATTGATTACAGAGCAGAACAAATTGAAGTTTTAAGTAACGAGATATACGCACTTGAAACAGATAAAAAATACGTTAAAGCAATCGATCACTTATATACCAACTTAGATAAAATTTCAGATGATTTACTAAAACGTGAAATTAAAAAAATAGAGAAAGAAATGCGTCTGATTAAAAAGATGCCGAAACAAGAATATATTGATTACCAAGTTTTACTTTCGAAATCGACATCTATTTGGTCAAAAGCCAGACAAAAAGATGATTTTGAATGCTTCTTACCAACCCTAGAGAAAATCATCACATATCAAAGAAAAATTGTACGCTATCTTCAAACACCGGAACTTAAAGGGTATGATGTTTTACTTGATTTACATGAAGAAGGTATGACAACAAAAGAATATGACGCATTCTTTGAGGATTTAAGAACTGAACTTGTACCGTTTGTCTTAACGGCGACAAGTGGGAAAAAGCCTTTGTCTAGAAGGTTAACAAAAAATGTGTTTCCACTTTATAAACAAAAGAAGTTTAATATGTATTTAACGGATGTATTTAAATTTGATTTAAATCATGGCGTTGTTCGAACAAGTAACCATCCATTTACATCAAATTTTTCAAGTTTTGATGTTCGTATTGCAACGCGTTATATTGAAAATTCCATTGAATCTGCAATCTTTTCAACCATTCATGAAATGGGACATGGCATATATGAACAAAACATTAATCCTGCCTTAAAGGATACATATTTAGCTCAAGGTAGCTCCATGGGGATGCATGAATCACAATCAAGAATGTATGAAAATATGATTGGGCGCTCGTTTGCTTTTTGGGAAGTCCATTATGACTATTTAAAAGATATATTCGATAAAGAATTAAAAAATGTCAGCCTACTAGAGTTTTATCAATACATTAATCGTGCTGAAAGATCAATAATTCGTACAGAAGCAGATGAGTTGACATACCCATTACATATTATGGTACGTTATGAAATAGAAAAACTACTCATTAGCGGCAAACTTAAACCAAAAGATGTTGCTAAAAGATGGAAAAGATTATATCAACAATATGTAGGTATTCGTCCTAAAGATGATAAGGATGGCGTACTTCAAGATATACATTGGGCAGCTGGGTCATTTGGTTATTTCCCGACCTATGCACTTGGAAGTGCATATGCCGCACAAATTTTTTATGCAATGAATAAAGACTTTAATGTGGAAAATGCTATTTCAGATAACAAAATAGAAAAAATTAACACATGGTTAAAAGAAAATATCCATCAATATGGTCAAACAAAAACACCTAAAGAACTGATATTACTAGCAACCAAGGAACCATTTAATTCTACCTACTACATAGAATATTTAAAAAGAAAGTTTTCAAGTTAAAAAAAGACGGATACAATCACCTGATTGTATCCGTTTTATTTTAGAAATGGGTTGTGTTTTTTTTCGTGACCAATGGTTGTTTGTTTACCATGTCCTGGGTAAACAATAGTTTTATCAGGCAATGGTAGCAATTTTGTTTGAATAGAATTTAAGAGATCATCCATGTTTGCTAATGGTATATCAATGCGACCAATGGTTTCAAAAAAGAGCGTATCACCACTAAAAAGCCATGGTGCTTTATATAGTGATGTTGATCCTTTTGAATGTCCCGGTGTTTCGATAACTGTAAAAACATGTCGACCAAAATCAATTTGGTCACCATCAACCACATATTGGTCTACCGGAATCTCGTATGGAAAATAGTTGTAAATAGTATCCGTTAACCATACTTTATCTTTAAGTGGTGCGTACACTGGTATGTGATAAAGTTCTTTTAATTGTTTGACACCACCGGTATGATCGTGATGACCATGTGTGATGTATATAAATTGTGGGTCGAGTTTTCTTGTTTTAATGTACTCTATAATTTCAGAACCTTCATATCCAGGGTCGATAATAAAACACTGTTTATTCTCTGAAACGACATATGCATTCGATCGTGCCTCTCCCAGCTTTAATCCAATGATTTCCATATTTTCACCTGTGTTAGATTATACACCAGTTTTGTTATTTAGACAAATACTTCGATAAATAAATCTAATTAAAATAGGAAAAATATGTATTTATAAATTTTATAAATAATATTGTTTGATTCAAAAGGTATTTTATTATATACTAATAATAGTTTAATTGTAGAACGAAAGGAAATTGAATAATATGTATGTAGTCGTACGTATCTTAAAGGTGAAGAAAAATCACCAAGCTGATGTTATTGAGCGCTTTATGAGCCGTAATTTGATGTCTAAATCAAAGGGTTATGTTAAATCTATTTTATTGTTAGATAGTAAACATAAGGATTTTGATTTATTTAGACAAGAAATTTATTGGACAGATAAACGTGCTTTTTTTGTTTGGGAGGGTTCACCTGAGCATATTGCTATGCATAAAAATAGAAAAGAACAGGGCATCAAACGACCTGAAGAAATTATTGAAATGAGTCGTGAGACTTATGAGGTTGTAGGCGAATTATGATTAAAAGTAGAAGGATGATCAGTATTGTTTTATTAGTTGTACTGATTGTTCTCTCATTAAGTATAGATGCAAGACGTGATGTAAACTTATTTACATTGTTTCAGTTTACACCTGAAACAATTGAAATTCTTTTAATTTCAAGAATACCTAGAACCTTAACAATTATCCTAAGTGCATCCGCACTAAGTGTTGCTGGCTTAATTATGCAGTCGGTTGCAAAAAATAAGTTTGTCTCACCTGGGGTTACTGGTACAACCCAAGCAGCCACTTTGGGTGTTTTAGTGGCACATTTATTTTTCCCTTCAATGGCACTTTGGTTACAGTTTATTTTCTCATTTTCTGCATCATTGATTGGTAGTTTTATATTCATTACATTCTTAAACAAAATTCAATTTAAAAATGAAGTGTATGTGCCACTGATCGGGATGATGTTTGGGGCATTAATAAGTTCATTGTCAATTTTACTTGCCCAGTCCACAAACACCTTACAGTTTTTAAATAGTATTGGCGTTGGTAGTTTTACCAATAAAACGATTGGCACCTATGAAATGATCTATTTTGTTGTACCAGCTTTATTGATAGCTGTCATTTATGCAAGTGAGTTTAATATTGTTTCACTGGGAAAAGATTTTTCAAATAACCTAGGGGTTAATTACAAAAAAGTTATTATGTTGGGTATTATTATTGTAGCGGTGATTACAGCATCCACATTTATTGTAGTTGGACCATTACCATTTTTAGGTTTAATTATACCGAATTTGGTTTCGATATATTATGGTGATCACTTAAAGAAAAGTATTTTTGATTTAATGATTTTTGGGAGTATCTTCGTCTTAACTTGTGACATTATCGCAAGAAGTGTACTGTTTGTTTTGACAGGTTATAACTTTGAAGTAGCTGTTGGTTTTGTTATGGGTATTATAGGGTCTATCATATTCTTATATTTATTATTGAGGAAAACTAAAAATGCTTAGAAAATACAAATTTTGGACAATGATTGTTATTCTTTCTATTTTGCTATATCTAGGTGTATGGATGGTTTCTCAGTTTGATGTGATCATGTTTAGTTTAAATGATCCTGACCGAGCACCTTTATTTATAGATGTAATGCTAAATATATTTCAAAGGCGTCTTGTACAAGTTATCGCACTCATAATCGCAGCTGTTTTGATTGCATTATCTACGACAGTTTTTCAAACATTAACTCAAAACAGAATAGTAACGCCAAGTTTATTGGGATTTGATAGTATCTTTGTTGTGACTCAAACAACTTTAGTATATTTTATGTCAATGTCTCGTTTTGTTGTTGACCCGATATTAAATTTTATGGTAACTGTTGTCTTAATGGTTGGTCTGACCTTGTTAATGTATCAAACAGTTTTAAAAAGACATAAAAATAATATTTTATTATTGTTACTTATTGGTATGGTGATAGCCACACTGGCATCAAATTATGCATCATTTTTGCAAATTTTGATGAATCCAACAGAGTTTCAAACGATAATGAGTTTGACATCTGTCTCTGTTGTAAATATTCACACAACCCTTACATTTATAGTGTTACCAGTAGCTATTTTAGTTAGTGCCTATTTCTTTTCTAAATCACGTGTCTATGATGTGATTGCCTTAGGGCAAACACATGCCATGAATTTAGGGATACCTTATCAAAAACAGACCTATACAGATTTAATCTTTATATCGATTGCAATTGCTATTACAACGGCTTTAGTTGGACCGTTATCATTCTTAGGCTTAATTGCAGTCAACATTGCTAAAGAACTTTACAACAAATATCACCATCAAGCAATCTTTATTTTATCTAGTTTTATCTCGATTATTGTTTTAATACTGGGACAAACAATTGTTGAACTCTTAGGCTTTAGAACAGTAGTTACAACATTTATTAGTTTATTTGGTGGGATATATATGATATATCTCATCATTAAGGAGCATAAAGTATGATTTATTTAGAGAATATTCATCAAAGTTATGGTACAAAAGATGTACTAAAAAATATTAGTCTAAGTATCCCTGAAGGTAAAATTACAGGGATTATTGGACCAAATGGTGCAGGCAAGACGACACTTTTTAATGTTATAAGTCGTGTCATTCAATCAAAGTCTGGAAAAATTCATATTGATGGTGTAGATATATCTGATCCGAAAATGAATCTATCGAAACAAATAGCTGTTTTAAAACAGGCTAATCATTTTAATTTGAAGCTTACAAGTTATGAGTTAATTTCATTTGGTAGATATCCACACTCGAAGGGTAGATTAAACCGTGAAGATAAAAATATGATTGATCAAATGATTAATTATTTAAGTTTATCAGATATTAAAAATCGGCTCATTGACACATTAAGTGGTGGACAACTACAGCGGGTACTTTTAGCAATGGTTTTGGTACAAGATACAAAATATATAATGTTAGACGAACCGTTAAATAATCTAGACATGAAACATGGTGTGGAGATGATGTTGCTTTTACAAAAGTTTGTAGATGAGTTAGGTAAGACAATTGTTGTTGTCATGCATGATATCAATATTGCATCAACTTTTTGTGAACACATTATAGCAATCAAGGATGGTGAAGTATATTTTGATGGTCCGTCTAAAGATGTCATGGTTGAACAAACATTAAATGGTATATACGATGCAGATTTTTGTATTAGAGAAGTTGATGGTAAACGTATTTGTATATATCATAAATTACAAAAAGATTTGATAGAAAATAAAGGAGAAGACGTATGAAAAAAATCTTAATATTAAGTTTTGTTGTAATAGGGTTACTGATGTTAACTGCATGCAATCCGTTTGTTGCAGAAACAGGGGAAAAACAAATTGAATTTATTGATAGTGGTGATACTCAAATCAACACATTAACACTTGAAGTTGGAGAAAAGATTATAGAACCAGCAACACCAACATATTTAGACTATGAGTTTGGTGGTTGGTTTCAAGATAAACGATATACAAAAGCTTGGAACTTTGATGTGGATGTTGTCAAAACAAACACCAAACTCTATGCAAAATGGTTAACTGATGTCACACAAACAATTTCAGTTGCAGTTGGCGTTGATAGTTCAAATGAACCGGTATATGAAAAGCAAGTCACAACAACCAAAGTAAGTATTAATCCAAGTGTTGTCGTTACATTTGCACTTGAAGTCGTTGATATATTTCAAACGCTTGGATTAGATAATACTGGGATTACATACTTTGGCTTACCTAAATCTAATTTACCAGAAGTCATTAATGCATTTGCATCAAACATATACCCGAATACAGGTACACTTTTTGAACCAAATTATGATACGTTAGATTTAATGATGCCGGAATTAATCATTTTAGGTGGACGTAGCGCCAATCTTTATGAAACGTTAAAAACTAAATATCCAAATACAGATATATTAGATGTTTCTAACAATAACTTTTCATTTGAAACGCAAAAAGAAGTTTTTACAAATTTAGGATTAATCTTCCCTAAAGTACGTCTAGCACTGCAATCAAATCTTGACTTAATTACTACAAAATTAGCAGCACTACAAACTAAAGTTAATGGACAAAATGCATTATTCTTACAAGTAAATGCAGATCAAATTTCAGTCTTTGGTGTTGGTTCAAGGTATGGTGTGGTATATAATGAATTTGGATTCACGCCAAGTGATCCAAATCTAATGACATTAGAGGCACATGGTAATGTTGTTAGTTTTGAATACGTATCAGAAGTAAACCCTCAAATCATATTCTTAATGGATAGATCAGCTGCTATTGGTTCTAGTGGTTCAATTGATCAAATTACTGGCAATGCACTAATAAAAAATACAATAGCAGGTCAAAATGAAGATATTTATGTGGTTGATCCGATTAGTTGGTACATCTTACCAGGTGGTATTCAGTCCACATTACAAATGATTGAAGATATTGAGAAAGTATTTAATTCATAGATACATTTTGTATCATTTCATGTTATAATTATAAGACGAAAGCTTATTGACATTTATGCTTTAAGTTTGTTATAATAATTAAGGTTTATTAAAAGGAGTATGTATTATGCAATTTCCAGACTGGATTATATTTATCGCAACGATATTAATGATTGGTATTTCTGCACTGCAAAGTTCAAAAGAAGATGTGATGAGTGCTTTTACAGGAAACAATTCTGAATTGTTTAAGAATAAAAAAGTACAAGGTCCTGATGTATTCTTCAATCGTGCAATGTTAATTATAAGTATATTATTTTTTGCAATGATTCTTTGGAGTAACAATATCGATAGATTCTTTATGTAATTATAAAATAGGTATTCCAAATGGAGTACCTATTTTTATTTAGTAGGGGGTATTATATGCAACGCTATTTTTTAAATCAACAGAATCAATTCAAATCAGACGATGTGCATCACATTATAAATGTCATGCGTTTTAAAACGGGTGTACAAGTTGAAGTTTGCAAGCTTGAAGGCTGCTTTTTAGCAACGCTTGAAATAGAAAATCAATCAGTGAGTTATAAACTTATACAACTTCTAAGTGATAATCCACCACTTAATATAACAATTATTCAAGGGTTACCAAAGGGTGATAAGATTGATCTTGTGACAAAATATGCAACACTTTTCCAAGCTCAAGGCATTATTTTTATGCCAATGGTGCGTAGTATCGCCAAGCTTTCAAATATAGAACATAAATTAGGACGTTTAAATAAGATTGCTAAAGAAGCAGCAGAGTTATCTAAGCGTAGTACACTACCTAAGATACAGTTTATAGAAAATTTAAACACACTTGATTTAACAAATAAAACACTGATTTTATTAGATGAGCTTGAAAGTTCATATACACTCAAAGACTTATATGATACCAATAATACAAATGAAGTATATGTTATTATAGGTCCTGAAGGTGGTATTGACTTTAAAGAACGTCAATCATTTATTGATTTAGGTGCTAAGCCTTTGAGCCTAGGACAATCTATCTTACCAACCGAATTAGCACACATTCCTATTTTAAACGCATTTTTGCTAAAGAAAATGTAAAAAACTTTTGACATCTACAGTAAAATGCATTATAATAATAAAGGTTTGAAGAATCAAACTCAAAACGGGAG
>Ga0172382_10005739_pt1 | contig 18371 bp, 14 predicted proteins | sample Leawel138RmetaG_FD_122245 | JGI IMG/M metagenome (GOLD analysis project Ga0172382, IMG submission 122245) | Leachate microbial communities from a municipal landfill in Southern Ontario, Canada - Leachate well 138R metaG | ecosystem: Engineered > Solid waste > Landfill > Unclassified | place...
AACGCCCATGCCTGTAACCGCCTGGCCTGCATGGGCGCCAGTGTCGAACCCCCGGCCATTGGTCGTTCAAAGAGTGGCGAGGGCACGCTGACTGGACTCACCGCCGTGCCAGGGCGGGTGTGAGAGGCGAGAATGCCTGCCTGACTTCAGTGAATGTTTCCGCCGTAGACGAACTTGGGCATGCTCCAGCCATAGCGCAGGGCGAGCAGGCGCAGCGTAAGGCCGAAAGCCATCGCGGTGGCCATCACCACGTCGTGGCCTAGATCGAGCGAGAGTCCGCCCACGTACAAGAGCCCTGTGATGATGGAAACCGTTGCATAGAGTTCGGCCCGGAACAGCAGAGGGATGCTGTTGCACAAGACATCGCGCAGCACGCCGCCCACGCAGCCGGTGATCATGCCCGAAGCGATGACGACGATGGTGGGCAGCCCAAGACTGAGCGCGATGTTGCAGCCGATGACTGTGAATACCACCAGGCCCACGGCATCCAGGAAGAGGAAAATATTGCGCAGTCGGTGCATGTAGCGCGCGACTGCGATGGTGAACAGGGCCGCGCCCCCGGTCAGCAGCAGGTACGATGGATGCGCGACCCAGCTCAAAGGGTAATGGCCCAGCAGGACATCGCGCATGGAGCCGCCGCCCAAGGCGGTGACACAGCCCAGCAGGCACACGCCGACCCAGTCCATTTCCCGCTTGCCGGCGGCAAGGGCGGCAGTCATGGCTTCTGCGATGATTGCGATTACGAAAAGAGCCTGGAGAAGAGCCGTGGTCTCGGGCGTGCCGTTCATGTTTTGAATGATATCGCAGTCCTCATCGTTTACGACGAGGCCATCTCGACAGACGGCGCCGCAGGCCCCCCGCATGGGGGATGGGACGTACAACAGTCACTGCTGACTGTTGTACGTCTGGCGAACCCGAGCCGCCTGCAAGCGGCGAGGTGGGAAAGTGTCGGCCCACAAGACCGGGACTCTTCACTGGCTATTCCGGGCGGATCTCAATATCCCTGTTAAATCTACCAATTGTTACTTATGGATGCATTTCGCATTATTGAGTCTCCAGCCAGGAAATCATCACAGGAGAACGTCATGCGAGAACGCTTGGATTGTGCCGTATTGCTCACACACTGCACTTTGAACTGGATCGAACCCCTTCTGGGTCAGCACGGAGGAGGAAGGCTGCACCTGCATGGTTCCGACGCGTTGATCGATATCGACACGCCAGACGCCCACACCGTGCTTGCAGCGGCTTCTATGGCTTTGCGCAGACACGACGCCTGCCTGCTTCCAGTATCGCCGGCCACCTTGTCGTGGGCGCGCACTTCGCTCGCGCATGCCATGCCGTATCTGCGGACGCCCGTCATGGCGCTGGTGCGCGATCTGACCGCAGCGGGATTGCATGACCTTTACGAACTTGGCGTCGCCGATTTCCTGCGCGCCCCTTTCTGCGAACACGAAGCCAGGGTGCGCATAGAGCGCCTGTTGGATGACAGGCGAGCCCGGCCGCCGGTCAATGGCCTTCGCAGGGTGGCTGACGGTGCTGCGGAGTCCTTGCATTATGCGGTCGGCGAGCCTGGACTCGAACAGGGCCGTGGGAATATTCACGGGCATGATGGGTCCGAGCTGGAGGCCTATGCAAGGGCGGCGGCGTCGCGATGCGCGATCTCGCGCGAATCGTTCCGAGATGCCAAGAGCAAGGTGATCGAACGCTTCGAGCGGGCCTATATCACGGCCGCCCTCGGTCGCCATGCCGGCAACATTGCCATGGCTGCGAGAGCAGCCCAGAAACACCGGCGTGCTTTCTGGGCGCTGATGCGCAAGCACGAGATCGACGCCGCCCCATTTCGGATGCAAGAGGGTTCCCCCGCGTCCAACCATCCCCGAAATTCTCCTGCTGGGCCGGCTCTTCAGCCCGACCCGGACGCTGCGGCGGACACGGCCGCTGGTGGTCCGGCCATTTCCCCGTGAGAGGGGGGTAAAATCGGGCAAACCCATTGAAAGGAATGCCGTGAATTTTCCCACTCTAAAAAACGACATCTTTTTACGTGCCCTCATGCGTCAGCCTGTGCCGTATACACCCATCTGGATGATGCGCCAGGCCGGCCGCTATCTGCCGGAATATAACGAAACGCGCGCGCGTGCCGGATCCTTCATGGCGCTGGCGCAGAATCGCGAATATGCCTGCGAAGTCACATTGCAGCCTCTGCACCGGTACGAGCTGGATGCCGCCATTCTGTTCTCCGATATTCTCACGGTGCCGCACGCCATGGGTCTTGGGCTGGATTTCGTGGCCGGGGAAGGGCCGCGTTTCGCCCATCCGGTACGCAATGAAGAAGACGTGAGGAAGCTCGCCGTGCCCGATATGAGCAGGCTGGAATACGTATTCGACGCGGTGACTCTGATCCGTCATGAGCTCGACGGGCGCGTGCCCCTCATCGGTTTTGCGGGAAGCCCCTGGACGATCGCCTGCTATATGGTCGAAGGCCAGGGGTCGGACGATTATCGGCTGATCAAGAGCATGCTCTATTCGCGTCCCGATCTGGTGCATCGGATCCTGAAGATCAATGCCGAAGCCACAGTGCAATACCTGAATGCCCAGATACAAGCCGGTGCTCAGGCAGTCATGATTTTCGACAGTTGGGGCGGGGTTCTGGCAGACGGTGCCTTCCAGGAGTTCTCGCTGGCTTATACCCGTCAGGTGGTTCAAGGTCTGGTCCGTGAGCGAGAAGCGCGCCAGGTGCCGGTCATCGTCTTCACCAAGGGCGGTGCCCTCTGGGCGGACGAGATCGCGAGCATCGGCTGTGATGCCATGGGGCTCGATTGGACGGCTGGCCTGGGCAAGGTCCGCCAGCTCGTCGGCGATAGTGTGGCATTGCAGGGCAATCTTGATCCGATGGTCCTGTTTGCTCCCGAGGCGGCCATACGCGCGCAGGTCCGCAAGGTCATCGACGATTTTGGTCCGGTTGCACAAGGCGGGCATGTCTTCAATCTCGGTCATGGAATTTCACGTTTCACGCCACCGGACGCCGTCACCGCGCTGGTCGATGAGGTCCACACCTACAGCCGGCGCATGCATGCGCAATAGGCACGCTTGAAATAGGGGATAACCCGGCTTGCGGCGTACCTGGATGGCGTGGTTATGCACAGCTGACGGTACGCCGCAACATTGCCGTCACATTGATTCTCATTTTCAAGTTAAGCGCGTATGCTACTGAATTAAAAAGGAATTCCTTTTCCTGGCGTTTCAATCCAGTGCATCGACAAAGGAACTGGGAGTTTGTATCAATAGTTTTCGGGATTTTTTCCCCAAAGTTATCCACAGGGCTGTCCGGGTGCCGGCCCAAGTCTACGCCACAACAGGCTTTCCAGATTGAATCGAGAATTTTCTTTAAGTTGATGGCCGATTCCAGCTCTACTCATGCTGCCGGCGACGTGGTCGCCAGCATGGGGTTTTCCTCCATTGTCTACTTGCGCGTTGCGCTCGATGTCCCCCTGCCGGGGCTCTTCGACTATTGCAGCGCACAAGCCGTCGCAGTGGGGCAGCGTGTCATCGTGCCCTTTGGCTCGCGCCAGCTGGTGGGCATGGTGGTCGCTCTCCCGGCGGAGCCAGCCGTGGCGCCTGAGCAGTTACGCGAGATCTCTCTGGTGCTGGATGACCTTCCGCCCATGCCTGCCGACTGGCTTGGCTTGATGGCCTTTGCATCGCGTTACTACCAGCGTTCATTGGGGGAAGTGATCATGCCGGCGCTGCCGCCACCGCTGCGCAAGGCATCGGCTTATACAGGCAAGCGGGCGGCGGGCGGACCTGTGCTGCGACTGGAGCGGCGGTTGAACAAGTCTGGCCGCAAGACCGCCTCCATGGATGGCGCCGCCCCCGGGAGCGAGCGCGGGCGCGTCGCGGTTGAGCCCCCCGTGCTCAATGATGAGCAGCGTGAGGCCGTGGCGCATATCGAATCCGTGCAAGGACATGGTGTCGTACTGTTGCGTGGGGTCACGGGCAGCGGCAAGACGGAAGTGTATCTGCATGCCGCCCGGCGCATATTGGAGCAGGGCCGCCAGGTGCTCTTCATGGTGCCTGAGATCAACCTCACCTCCCAGCTCGAACAGGCGTTGCGGGCCCGTTTTGCGCAACATGGTGTTGGCGGCCGCGACGTGCTTGCCGTGCTGCACAGCGGCCTGTCCGATGGGGAGCGTCTGGAAGCCTGGTGGCGGGCTTCCAGAGGCGAAGCCCAGGTATTGCTGGGTACGCGCATGGCGGTCACGACGCCCTTGCCGCAGTTGGGGTTGATCATCGTGGATGAAGAGCACGATGCATCCTACAAGCAGCAGGACGGATTGCGCTATTCTGCGCGTGACCTGGCAGTCTGGAGGGGACATGACCGCGGCATTCCAGTCGTGCTCGGGTCGGCAACGCCTTCGCTGGAATCCTGGAATCATGCGATGCAGGGCCGTTACGCCAGTGTCGCGCTGACACGGCGTGCACGCGATGTCACCCTGCCCGAAGTCAGAATGGTGGATACCCGGCGACTGAGACTGGACCAGGGCTTTTCGCCGCAGTTGCTGGAAGCCATGGAGCAGCGCCTTGCTGCGCGTGAACAATTGTTGGTGTTCATCAACCGGCGCGGCTATGCGCCTGTCCTGAGCTGTACTTCTTGCGGCTGGGTCAGCCAATGCACGCGTTGCACCGCTTATACGATCCTGCACAAGTTGCGCCGCGATTCGCGGTTGCAGTGCCATCACTGTGGTGGGCAGGCGCCGGTGCCCAGGGCGTGCCCGACCTGTGGGGATCTCGACCTGAAGCCGATGGGACGGGGCACGCAGCGTATCGAAGAGTTTCTGGCCGAACGTTTCCCTGAGGCGAGGATTGCACGCATCGATGCGGACTCCACCCGGCTGAAGGGAAGCGCTGCTGCCTTGTTTTCGCGGGTCCACGATGGTGAAGTGGATATCCTGGTGGGCACGCAGATGGTGGCGAAGGGCCACGACTTCGCGAATGTGGGGCTGGTCGCGGTGCTGAATGCCGATTCCATGCTGTTCGCACAGGATTTCCGCGCTCCCGAGCGTCTTTTTGCGCAATTGATGCAGGTGGCGGGCAGAGCAGGACGCCACCATGCGGGCGGCGAGGTCATGCTGCAGACGGACTACCCCGACCAGCCCGTCTATCGGGCGCTTCAGAGGCATGATTACGTGGGCTTCGCGCAATATGCCCTGGAAGAGCGTCAGGCGCTTGGCCTGCCTCCTTATGCTTACCAGGCGCTGCTGGTGGCCGAAAGCCGTGAGCTGGCTCAGGCCCTGCAGTTCCTGGCTGATGTGCGCAGTCTGCCGCAGGCGGACCCGCAGGCCTACCCCACTCTGGAACAGATCACGTTGTACGATCCCGTGCCATTGCGCGTCGTGCGGGTGGCAAATGTCGAAAGGGCGCAGCTGCTGGTGGAAAGCCAGAGTCGGCCGGCGCTTCAGCGATTTCTGACGCGCTGGAGCGACGATTTGTTCCGGGTCGGCCGTGAATCCCGGGTGCGTTATAGTCTGGAAGTCGATCCGTTCGAGATCTGATGAAGGGTCACCGCATGTCGTCCGGCTTCACCGTTCCCGCCGACCTGAATCCCATGCAGCGCAAGGCAGTCCTCTACCTGGACGGCCCCTGCCTTGTGCTGGCCGGCGCAGGCAGCGGCAAGACGCGCGTGATCACGCAGAAGATCGCCTATCTGCTGCGCGAGTGCGGTTACCCTGCCCGCAATGTCGTGGCCATGACTTTCACCAACAAGGCCGCCCGCGAAATGGGTGACCGTATTCGCCAACTGGTGGACCCGCGGTTGGCGAAAGGGCTCATCGTCAGCACCCTCCATTCGCTGGGCTTGCGTTTCCTCAGGGAAGAAGCTGAACATGCGGGCCTGAAGAAACAGTTTTCCATCCTGGATTCCAATGATGCACTGGCCATCATCCAGGAACTGCTGGCGACGACGGATCGGGCTCGGCTGAGGGCGGTACAGCAGAACATTTCTCTCTGGAAGAACGGTCTGATGGGGCCTGATGCCGCGGCTTCCGCTGCGCTGACGCCCAGCGAGGCGGAAGCCGCGCGCGTGTATCGGGATTACAGCGCGACGCTGACGGCTTATCAGTCGGTGGATTTCGACGATCTCATCCGTTTGCCGGCGATGCTGCTGGAAAGCAGTGATGAAGTGCGCAGCCGCTGGCAGTCTCGCGTGCATTACCTGCTGGTCGATGAATACCAGGATACCAATGTCTGTCAGTACCGCCTGGTGCAGGCACTGGTGGGGCGGCGGGCGATGTTCACTGCAGTGGGCGATGATGACCAGGCCATCTACGCCTGGCGCGGGGCCACAGTCGAGAACCTGCAACGCCTGACCCGGGATTTTCCGTCGATCCAGCTCATCAAGCTTGAGCAGAACTACCGCTCCGTGCAGCGCATCCTCACTGCAGCGAACCAGGTCATCAGCAACAACCCGAATGTCTTTGGCAAGAAGCTGTGGTCGTCGCTGGGAGAGGGCGAGCCCATACAGGTGACAGCCATGGATGACGAGGAATCCGAGGCGGAAAGCATCGCGATGCGGGTTTCGGCAGCCCGTTTCGAGCGCCGTGCGCAGTGGCGTGACTTCGCCATTCTGTATCGCAGCAACCAGCAGGCACGCATACTGGAACAGGCTTTACGCAATCTGCGCATCCCTTATACGATCTCTGGCGGGCAGAGTTTTTTCGAGAAGCCTGAAATCCGCGATGTGCTGGCTTATCTGCGGCTCATTGCGAATGATGATGACGATCCCGCATTCATTCGAGCAGTGACGACGCCGCGGCGGGGCATCGGAAACACCACCTTGCAGACACTCGGCCAGTTCGCCCTTGAAAAAGGGCTGTCCATGTTCGCAGCTGTTTTCGAGATTGGCGGCACGGAAAGGCTGGCTTCCAGACAGCTGCAGCCGTTGCAGCAGTTTGCCCGTTATATCCAGGATTTCCAGGGCAGGGCCGGGCGAAACGGCAGTGCTCGCCGCATGCAGGGTCAAGGGGGGCTGTTCGGGGCCGAGGGTCCGTCCGGTGAGAGCCAAAGCAATGCAGGAGGCCGGAATGATGCGCCGGTCGCGCCGGCGGACGATACGGTGCACCTGCTTGACGAGTTGCTGGGCAGCATCGATTACGAGCGTCATCTCTATGATCTGTACGACGAGAAACCGGCGCAGACGCGCTGGCAGAACGTTCTGGAGCTGATGGGGTGGCTCAAGCGCAAGGCGCAGGAAGATGAGCTCGACCTCATGGAGCTTGTCCAGCATGTGTCCCTGGTGACCATGCTGGAGCGCAGCGACGATGAAGAGCCGGATGCGGTCAAACTCTCCACATTGCATGCGGCGAAAGGGCTTGAATACCCGCATGTCTACCTGGTTGGCGTGGAAGAAGGCCTACTGCCTCATTTGGGGCGCGAAGATGAAGATGTTGCTCCTGCGGATGCGGCTGAGGTGCTTGCGCAGCGCATTCAGGAAGAGCGCCGCCTGATGTATGTGGGCATCACCCGCGCCCAGCGCAGCCTGCATCTGAGCTGGTGCAAGCGACGGCGCCGTGCGCGTGAAGATGTCGTGCGCGAGCGGTCTCGCTTCATCGAGGAAATGGGATTCAGCGAAAAAGGCCCGGCCGACCCGGCGCCGGGCATGAATCCAAAACAGCGTCTGGACATGCTGAAGTCGTTGCTGGCCGGCGAATAGCCAGCGTGTGCGGTTTGCCTCGCGCGGGGCGGGAGCCGCTGCCTTGCCGGAGCGCCTGAATCAGGTAAAGGGGCAAACTTCCAGAAAAAAGCCCGTCACTGAATGGTGACGGGCCTTCGGAGACGACTGGCAGATGTGCCGTGCGGCACGGTGGTGCTTACCACTGGCTACCTGAAAATCTGGCGTCGCGTGCGCGTGCTTCATTCAGCGCTTCTGCGATCTGGATCAGGTAACGGCCAAAAGAAGATGCGCTGCGGCCGATCAGTTTTGAGAGCATGCCAAGGCCTTCCAGTACCGAGTAGGCCTGATTACCGTTATTGGCCGCCTGCATCAGGTCGCGCTCCAGAGAATCACTGAGACGACTGTAAGAGTTGATGGAACCGACTGTCATTTTGCTACCCCCTTGCTTCTGGTTGAACGATAAACAAGATTATAGGGTAAACCCTAGTGGTTGTCTAGGGTTTACCCTAGTGTGTGCTTATATGACACAGCCATAATGTGGATTTGTCCTTCACAATATGAAAAAAATCGCGGCCAATCAGTATGCGGAGGCGTGTCTCACGGAAGTTTTCGGCAAGATCCGGGGAGTTAGGGCAAAATACCGAGTTTGATCCCCCACTATCCAGAATCCATGTCAAAGCGTCCAGCAGCCCTTGCCGGAGTACGCGTTCTCGACTTGACGCGAGTGCTCGCCGGCCCCTGGTGCACCCAGAATCTTGCCGATCTGGGGGCGGAAGTCATCAAGATCGAACGGCCGGACAGCGGGGACGATACCAGGGGATGGGGGCCGCCCTATGTAAAGGATGCCGATGGCCGGGATACGACCGAAGCTGCCTATTACGCGAGCACGAACCGCAACAAGAAGTCCGTGGCGCTGGACATCGCGACTTCCAAAGGGGCGGATACCGTGCGCGAGCTGGCCCGGCAAAGCGACGTCTTCATCGAAAACTTCAAGGTCGGCGGGCTGCGCAAATATGGCCTCGATTACGAGAGCATCAAAGCAGTCAATCCTCGCATCGTCTATTGCTCCATCACGGGTTTCGGGCAAACCGGTCCATATGCGAGCCGTCCCGGCTATGACTTCATGATCCAGGGCATGGGCGGCCTGATGAGCATCACCGGTGAACGCGATGATCTGCCTGGTGGAGGGCCGCAGAAAGCGGGGGTGGCAGTGGCCGACATCATGACCGGCATGTATTCCACCGTCGCCATTCTTGCTGCTCTTTACGAGCGCAACGCCAGCGGGCAGGGGCAGCATCTCGATATGGCGCTGCTCGATTGCCAGGTGGCCATGATGGCCAATCAGAACATGAACTATCTGACCACTGGCGTATCACCGGGGCGTGCCGGCAATGCCCATCAGAATCTCGTTCCCTATCAGGTGTTCGCCGCTGCAGACGGTCATCTGATCGTGGCCGTGGGCAACGACAGCCAGTTCCGGGCCTATTGTGGCGTGATCGGGCTGCCAGAGCTGGCCGACGACTTGCGCTTCAGCAGGAATCCGGGCCGGGTCGTGAATCGGGAGGCTTTGATTCCCCTTCTGGCGGCTGCCATGAAGACCCGGTCGCGTGATGTCTGGCTCGCAGACCTGGAAGCGGTCGGTGTACCAGCGGGCCCCATCAACACAATGGAGCAGGTGTATCAGGATCCGCAGGTCGCCGCCCGTGCGTTGCGACTCGAACTCCCGCACAGTTCCGCAGGAACGATACCGTCGGTGGCGAGTCCACTGCGGCTTTCGGATACGCCGGTCGAGTACCGGCACGGCCCTCCGTTGCTGGGTGAGCATACGATCGAGGTGCTGCAACAACGTTTGAATCTGTCGTTTGAAGAAATCAAGGAGCTCATGGGATGAAGAGTATTGATGTGATTGGTGTGGTCGGGGCTGGAGCCATGGGCCGAGGCATTGCGCAGATTGCGGCCCAGGCGGGCATTCGGGTCCGCCTGTTCGACGTCCAGCCCCAGGCTGTGGACAGCGCCCGTGAAAGTTTGCAGGCCGTCTGGCGCAGGCTCGTAGACAAAGGGCGAATGAGCGTCGAAGACGCGGAAGCGTCCCTGGAACGTGTCGCGCCCTGCAGCGACATGCAGGAACTGGCGGACGTCGATCTCGTGGTGGAGGCCATTGTCGAGCGCCTGGATGTCAAATGCGATCTGTTTGCCAAGCTTGAAGGCATTGTCGGCCCTGATTGCATACTGGCTTCCAACACCTCGTCGCTTTCGATCACTGCCATCGCAGCCGCCTGCAAGAATCCAGGTCGGGTAGTGGGTTATCACTTCTTCAACCCCGTTCCGCTCATGAAAGTGGTGGAAGTCATCGACGGCGCGCGCAGTGAAGCCCGTCATGGCGATGCGCTCATGGCGCTGGCACGACGCATGGGGCATACGCCGGTGAGGGCCAAGGACATGCCCGGCTTCATCGTGAACCATGGCGGCCGCGGAATGAACATCGAAGGGCTCAAGACGGCGCAGGAATGCGTGGCGCCCTTCCACGTCATCGACGCCATCATGCGCGAGCAGGCCGGTTTCCGGATGGGGCCGTTCGAACTCATGGACCTTACCGGGCTGGACGTCTCGCATCCGGTCATGGAATCCATTTATCAGCAGTTCTATGACGAGCCGCGGTTCCGGCCGTCACCCATTACCGCATTGCGCGTGGCTGGCGGCATCCTGGGCCGCAAAACGGGGGAGGGCTTCTACCGCTACGCCGAGGGGCAGAAGGTCGTGGAACAGGAAGCGGCGGCTCCTGCCTATCCTGAAGGGCTCAGTGTCTGGATCGCGCCCTATCATTCGGCCGGTCATCGCAGGGCTGCTGCCTTGTTGCGCGAGATGGGCGTGGAGCCTGCCACGTCAGAGCAGCCGCCGCGCGACGCGCTGATCGTTGTCACGCCCTATGGCGAAGATACTGCATCCGTTGTGGCCGAATATCAGCTCGACGGCAGCCGTACCGTGGCGCTGGACACTTTCTTCGGGCTGGAAGCCGGCAAGCGTCGCGTCATCATGTGTTCTGCTGCGACAGCGCCGCGCTGGCGCGATGCCGCGCATGCGCTGTTCGCTCGCGACGGTACGCCAGTGAGCGTGATCGCCGATTCGGCTGGCTTCGTCGGCCAGCGGATTGTGGCCACCATCATCAACGTCGCTTGCGATATCGCCCAACAGGGCGTAGCCACCCCCGAAGACGTGGATCTCGCCATTTCGCTGGGCCTGGGCTATCCGGGCGGTGGGCCCCTCTCGCTGGGTGACTCGCTGGGCGCTGCGCAACTGCTCGATGTGTTGCGTGGCATGCAACGCACTACAGGCGACATGCGCTACCGGTCCAGCCTGTGGCTGCAACGGCGCGTTCAGTTGGGCATGTCCTTGCGGGACGTTCCGGCCACGGCGGAAAACTGACGCGAACGGGCTGCCGTTCTGTCGTCACAAGATACCGGTTAACAGTCCGACGGTGCAGATCCTCGCTGTACGTCGTTATGAAAAACACCCCAAAGGCGGATTGATATCCAGCTTTTGGGGTGCATATTGGAAAACAGGGCCGTTTTCTTTGGAAAACAGCGCTGCTTCAGTGTGCTTATTGGGCTTGGGCAACCATGTAATGGACGGCGGCGATGATGTCGTCATCGCTTGCAGTGGAGCCGCCGCGCGGAGGCATGGCACCCTTGCCGTTGAACGTGATCTCGATCATTTTTTCCATGCCTTCGGCGATGAGGGGCGCCCAGGCAGCCTGATCTTTGAGCTTGGGTGCATTGGCCACACCGAGATCGTGACAGGCAAAGCAGACGGATTTATAGAGCTTTTCGCCTGCAGCAAGATCGATGTCGTTGCCGGCAGCGGCTTCTTCCGCCGGAGCCGCTGCCGCGTCGGCAGTGGCTGATTGCGGCGCGTCTTCCGTAGCGGGGGCGGCAGCTTCCTCGGTTGCTGGAGCCGCCTCGGTGGCGGGCGCTGCTTCTGCCGCAGTGTCGGCCGGTTCCTCGGATGCGGGTTCGGCGGGAGCCTCTTCCGTTGCCGCTTCGCCGTCGCCGGCCGCCCCCTCGGGCTCAGGGAAGCTGGCACCCGATTCGTTGGCGAGATAAACCACGGCGCGCGCGACTTCGAGATCGCTCAAGGCCGGGTTTCCACCGCGCGGCGGCATGGCGTTCAAGCCGTTGATGGCATTGTGCAGCAGGTCGTCGAAACCCTTGGCGATGAGGGGAGCCCAGTCGGCCGTGTCGCCCAGCTTGTGCGCCCCAGCGACGCCGGCATCATGACAGGCTGAACAGGTGGCGGCATAAACCTGTGCCCCGGTCCTTTCTTCGGTGGATGCTTCGGCGGACACGAGCGAGAACCCGGCAACTGGCTGGATACGGCTGGCGACAGCTTCCTGCGATTGCGCATCGGAACCGACGCCCAATGGCAAGCTGGCCGTTACGAGTCTGATGAGCAGGAGGATGACCACGATGGGAATGATGAAGGCCAGCACGATGGTCGTGATGAGCTGCTTGGGAGTCTTGATGAGGCCTTCAGGCTCAGCCGTCTTTTCGACGTGTTGTTCCGGGGTGTTCATATCGAATGCGAGTTCCTGTCAGAGGGCCAGTGGCCTGTTCTTCATGATGTGCCTGTTGCGCACGGCTGCTTGCGGATGATAACCGGTTCGTTTGGGGGCGCTCGAAGCCGCGATTATACCTTTTTCGCCAAACGCGCTACAATGGTCGGCTCTTGGCGCCCGTAGTTCAATGGATAGAATTAGAGTTTCCGAAGCTCTCGATACAGGTTCGATTCCTGTCGGGCGCGCCACAGAACATCGTGTTTTTTCTGCATTTTTCATTTCCCTCCTTTTTTGGCTGTCCGGCCCTGATGATTGCCCGGTGCCGTGCCCCTGTCCCTGTTGTTCATCTGATCCTGGTGCAGCGGCCTGCGGCTGCTAGTCTACCCTGATCGACCCCGCAATCACGCGCACCGCCGTGCCTCCTACGTGGGCAGACGCCACCTTGCCGTTTTCTGTGACCGCCCGCAGCGCCATGATGCTTGGCCGCCCCAGATCGTCGCCCTGATGCACCTCCCAGCGATGCTCACCGTCGATTGGCGCCTGGACCGCAGCGAGCAGGCCGGCAAGAGCGACGGCAGCGCTGCCGGTGGCAGGATCTTCCGCGATACCGATGGACGGGGCGAACATTCGGGCGTGAATCGTGTGCCCTTTGCGCCAATCTTCCATATATACGATATACAGCTTGGGCGCTTCCGTCGAGCCCGGCCCGACGGACCAGGCAGCGTGATCGAGTCTGGCTCGGGACAAGGCCTCGCGGGTGGCGACCGGGATGATGGTGAAGGGATTGCCCGCGTCGCACACCGCGGGTGCAAACGGAATGTTGGAAGTACACAATGAAATGGCGGCGGCGCAGACGTCGGCAGGCGGCGCGGCGCGGCATTCTGGTGCACGGGGTGCCGTGATTTCTGCCTGGGTCAACTGGCCTGCTGGCCGGTGTATGCGGGCCGCGACGAGCCCGGCGCGAGTATGCATCGATAGAGTGGCACCGCTGCCCAGGCCGTTTTCCTCGGCCAGATAGATGGCGGTTCCCACTGTGGGATGGCCGGCAAAGGGCAGTTCGGACCGGGGAGTGAAGATGCGTAAGCAGGGGACATCGTCAGAGGCCTGCCGATGCACGAAGACGGTTTCGCTCAGATTGAGTTCGGCCGCGATGCGTTGCATGGTGACATCATCGAGCCCTGTTGCATCCGGCAGGATGGCCAGGGGGTTGCCGCCGAAGCGCCGGTCGGTGAATACGTCCAGTGTGATGATGCTGCGTTTGTCTATGCTCATGGTGCTCTCAGAGCCGCGTGGAAGCGCGCTACATATTCGTCGAAGCTTTCAGTATCACTGGCCTCGATGTTGCGCTGTTCGATGATGGATGCGGCTGCTTCGTCAATGTAGCGCTGTTCGAGCTCCGGTTCCATGGGGCCGTGGGTGAGTGTTTCATGATGTTCTGCACTCGATTGCAGCATGCAAGCGTGCAGGCTCAGCTTGCGGTCGCGCATGGTTTGCAGCAGGCGGGCGGACGGTGTGAGGTCGGCATTACGGATCTTTTGCCGTTGATGCTCCAGTGCGGTCGCGTGCCGCTTGTGGCCCGAGGCCTCGTCCAGAAGTTCGGCATAGGGCAGAATGCGCTCGATCAACTCTTCTCCCCACTCGCTCAGTGAAACCTCTGCCCCTTCGCGCTGAAGGGTCAGCCCCGGTTTGCGTCCTTCCCGCACGACGATGGCGAAATTGTCCCTGCTGATGCTGCAATGGCCGTTTCCAGGGAAGAAGGGGCTGTCTTCCGCCGCGCAGAACAGCAGGAAAGCATCCAGAAAACGACAGGTTTCCGCACGGATTCCAACCGGGGAGAAGGGGTCGATATCGAGACAGCGGACCTCTATGTATTCGACTCCACGCTCGGCCAGGGCCGTGGCGGGGCGCTCACCCCGTTTCGTGCTGCGTTTGGGGCGGATGCTCGAGTAGTATTCGTTCTCGATCTGAAGGATATTGGTGTTGAGCTGGATCCACTCCCCATTCTGGTGGGTGCCCATGCGCTCATAGGCGGGCCAAGGCGTGGTGACCGCCGTATACATGCGTTGCAGAAAGGTTTCCAGATCGTTGTAACAAAGTTGGAGATCGGACTGTGCCTTGTTCTGATAGCCCAGATCGCTCATGCGCAAGCTGGTGGCCCAAGGCAGATACAGCGTTTCGGCATCGAATTCCTGCAGCGCATGCGGCATGTCGCCCAGAAAGGAGCGCGATACGGCGGGCGATGCGCCGAAAAGATACATCAGCAGCCAGGAGTAGCGGGTGAAGTTGCGGATCAACGCCAGGTAGCCCTTGCTGCGCTGCTGTTCGAGCGAGATACCTTCGATGCCGATGACATCCCACAGACGATCGGGAACCGAAAAGTTGTAATGCACGCCGGCTATGCATTGCATGCGTTTGCCGTAACGGTGATCGAGACCGCGCCGGTAGACGTGCTTGAGCATGCCGGAATTGGACGTGCCATACCAGCCAATCGGAATGTCTGCTTCTGCGGGCAACTCTGAAGGCATCGACTGATTCCATATCAGTTCGCCGACGAGCTTGCGGGCCACAAAACGGTGGGTTTCCTCGAGCTCCTGGAGCAAGGACTCCACATCGGGGTGCGTACCGGTAATGAGTTCCAGCAGCGCTTCGGAATAATCGGTCGTGATCCGGGGGTTCGTCAGGGCGGAACCCAAGGCTTGCGGATGGGGAGTGTTCGCCAGCCGACCCTGTGTGTCGGTGCGTAAGCCTTCCTTTTCGATGCCACGCTGTAGGGTATTCAAGAGGTCGAGATCCTGACGGACTCGTGCGAGGCGATGGGGGGCTGAGCTCATGCGCGACTTCAGGTAACGTTCGAGATAGCGGCGATTTTACCTGAGGGTATCGTCGAGGGTTTTCTGCCAGGCTGTCCGGCGTTTTATCCTGCGGTTCGCAGCCCGCAGGAGCCCTGATCAGTGAGGAGGGCGCGCGACTACGATCGGCATGCCAGTGCACGGGTCGCCATCGAGTTCGAGCAGGCCTTTGTGCAGCGCCGTGGTGATGGCGGCCTGTCGCCCATGGACACCCAGCTTGCGGTAGGCGCTTTGGATATGATAATTGATGGTGCCTTCGGCCAACCCGAGGATGCGGCCGGTCTCCCAGCTGGTCTTCCCGACGGCTACCCATTTCAGACAGGCCAGTTCGCGTTGTGTAAGAGGTTTCATTGATGGATTCCTCCGAGGGTCATCAATAAATTACATCTATTTATGACAATTTATTTCAATTGTATCTAAATGAGGTATCTTGACCCCGAGGGTTATCCCGAGGTTTCCGAGTGTGGTGATACAATGCATCGCAACAATCCTATTGGCGCCGATTTGCTCGATCCGCTTGCGGGCGCCTCATAAATACCGCTAAAGAGGTCCTGTATGGCCATCGACACCTCCCTTTACGCCGACACGGCTGCCAAAACGATTCCCTCCCCGGATACCTCCATCCCGCCTGGCTCCGTCGGACTCGTGGCGCCGGAACTCATCCGCTTCGACGAGCCTCTGAAGCTCACCAGCGGACAAATCCTGCCGCAATATGAGCTGGCCGTTGAAACCTATGGCGAGTTGAATGCCGAGCGCAGCAATGCTGTGCTCATCTGCCATGCCCTGAATGCTTCGCATCACGTCGCAGGCATGTCGGCCGATAATCCTCGCGATGTTGGCTGGTGGGACAACATGGTGGGCCCGGGCAAAGCGGTGGACACCGACCGCTACTTTGTCATCGGCGTCAATAATATCGGGTCCTGTTTCGGTTCCACCGGGCCGGCAAGCATCAACCCTGCCACCGGCCGTCCATGGGGCGCGGCCTTTCCCGTTCTGACGGTCGAGGATTGGGTCAGGGCCCAGGCGAGGCTGGCGGATTATTTCGGCATCGAATGCTTTGCCGCGGTCATGGGTGGCTCACTGGGGGGCATGCAGGCGCTCAGTTGGGCAATCACCTGTCCGACACGGTTGCGCCATTGCGTTGTCATCGCCAGCACCCCGCGCTTGTCTGCGCAGAACATCGGTTTCAACGAAGTCGCGCGCCGTTCCATCATCAGCGATCCAGACTTCCATGGCGGCGATTATTACGAGAAGGGGGTCGTGCCGGCTCACGGTTTGTCCGTGGCGCGCATGATCGGCCATATCACCTATCTTTCAGACGAAACCATGGCCCAGCGTTTCGGCCGCCAGCAGCGTGCGCCGGGCCAGGGAGGCGAGTTCCATTATGGCTACGACGTAGAATTCGAGGTTGAGTCCTACCTGCGCTATCAGGGCGAAAAGTTCTCCCGCTATTTCGATGCGAATACCTATCTGCTGATCACCCGGGCGCTCGATTATTTCGATCCTTCCCGCAACTGCGGTGGCGATCTGGCCCGCGCATTGAAGCCCGCGGAGGCAGACTTCCTGCTGGTTTCGTTCACCACCGATTGGCGCTTTCCCCCGGAGCGCTCGCGCGAGATTGTCAGATCCTTGCTGAAGAACAAGAGTGCCGTGACCTATGCCGAGATCGACGCACCTCACGGCCACGATGCCTTTCTTCTGGATGACGCCCGCTACCACGCCGTGGTGCAGGGGTATTTCGACCGTATGGCATCCAGCCTGGGGCTGCCCGGCCGCAGCCGTACCATGGGGGTGCTGGCATGAATCAGATCAGCGCCAGCCCGACCGCTCATGTGCGTGCGGACCTCAAGCGGATCGCCGGATGGATCGAGCCCGGCAGCCGCGTGCTCGATCTGGGTTGCGGCGACGGTACCCTGCTTGCGCACTTGCAGAACAGCAAGCAGTGCGTGGGAGCAGGTGTGGAACTCAGCGACCAGCAGGTGATTGCGTGCGTGCGGCGCGGTGTGCGGGTGATTCAGCAGAATCTGGAAGAAGGGCTGGCCCTCTTTGACGATCATCAGTTCGACACCGTGGTGCTGTCTCGCACCCTGCAGTCCATGCATAATACCGAGCGCATCCTCAGGGAAATGGCCCGGGTCGCGCGTTACGGCATCGTCTCGTTTCCGAATTTCGGCTACTGGCCGCATGGCTGGTCCATTCTGGGTGGCCGCATGCCGGTCACCGGGGAAATGCCCTATCAATGGTATGACACGCCAAACATCCATCTGTGCACATTGCGTGATTTCGAGGATCTGGCAGGCTCGCTGAGCTTGCGCATCACCCACGTTGCAACGTTCAAGGAAGACAAGGAGGTTAAACTCCTCCCAGGCTGGCGCAGCACGCTGGCCGTCTATCGCTTCGAGTCGGGTTCCTGAGCGGGGTCATCATCACTGCATCTGCACGCATTTATGCCAGTCCACGGGTATTGCCTCTCCTGGTGCTTGGCTTCGCCAGCGGTCTTCCGCTGGCCCTGACCGGTGGAACGCTGCAAGCGTGGGCGACCCTTGATGGCGTGTCGTTGCAGAACATCGGTTTCCTGACGCTCATCGGTTCAGCCTACACCTTGAAATTCCTCTGGGCTCCGCTCGTCGACCGTTATTCCTTCCCCTTTCTGGGGCGCCGGCGCAGCTGGATTCTACTGACGCAGCTGTTGCTTGCAGGGTCGGTCGCCGCGATGGGGCTCTACTCTCCGGGAAGCAGTCTGCTGCCGCTGGCCCTGCTGGCGGTGTTCGTCGCTTTTCTGTCGGCAACTCAGGACATTGCGTTCGATGCTTACAGCACCGATGTACTGCGCAGCGAGGAACGTGCTGCGGGTGCTGCCATCAAGGTGCTGGGTTATCGGCTGGCCATGATCGTGTCAGGAGGTCTTGCCCTCGTGCTGGCCGATCAGTGGCTGGGCTGGCAGAACACGTATTTCCTGATGGGAGCCTTCATGGCGCTGTGTGCGCTGGCTACCCTGATTGCGCCCGAGCCGGAAGTCGTGGCAGATGCGCCGCGCTCCCTGGCGGTGGCCGTCGTGGAGCCGCTGGCCGAATTCTTCCGTCGACGCGGCGCCCTGACCATCCTGCTGCTCATAGTTCTTTACAAGCTTGGTGATGCTTTTGCCGGTGCATTGTCCACCACTTTCCTGCTGCGGGGGGCAGGCTTTACCGGAACCGAGGTGGGGGCTGTGAACAAGGTATTCGGCCTGACGGCGACCATTTTCGGCGCTCTGGCCGGCGGCACGCTCATGGCCCGGATGGGCCTGTATCGCTCCTTGATGGTA
>Ga0172382_10005741_pt1 | contig 18360 bp, 32 predicted proteins | sample Leawel138RmetaG_FD_122245 | JGI IMG/M metagenome (GOLD analysis project Ga0172382, IMG submission 122245) | Leachate microbial communities from a municipal landfill in Southern Ontario, Canada - Leachate well 138R metaG | ecosystem: Engineered > Solid waste > Landfill > Unclassified | place...
AGACGTCAAATATTATAATACTCCTGAAAATCTTTATGAAAATCTTCTTCAGGGCGGAATTAACGTAGTTTATGAACCTCAGGAATACTATCTATCTGAAAAAACACTGGCTCGTATCCTGACAGCTCAACTGAAAAAAGAATCAGAATACAAAAACGAAGAACGCATCCGTGCACCATCTGCCATGTGGTGGTATGAATTTATTGAGACTCTTACCCGCATAAAAGCAAGAAATGAGTATTATACTCTGATATTGGATGAAGCTGACGACATATTCCCCTTTGGTGCACAGGGATCAAACTGGCATTTAATAGGCTGGTTCACACGTACAGTCATTCACCTTCGGAAAAATAATATTTCTACATTAATCGCCACGCAGGACATAAATCTTGTAGATCACCGTATTTACGACCGTGCAAACTATTTTATCTGGTTGCCTGGTGCCCGGCCAAAAAACAGGATATCTATGGTAAATCAGAATCTTATACGAACTCTGCCAAAAGGCTGGGGAATAATTGAAGAGGCAAACGCCAGATTTGGACGTTTCCGGTTTGAAAGAATCCCTCATCAACCCCCATTAGTCCAAACAATAGGTTTGTCAGGATTATAATATACTATTAAAAGATTAATCTATATTTTTTTAAATTTCTATATATTTGTAGAAAATAATATATACTATTATATAGATAATACTTAGCGGGTGAAAACAGAGAATGGGTAAACTAAGAAAATATCAGGCATTCGCAAATGCACTGGTAGCATCATTTATGATGCAGGGTCGTTCTGGTGTCAAAGACACTTACAAAACACACTGTCTTAATGAGGATGCAAATGTCAACGCCGTTATTGGTTTTATAATCATGGCGGCTGTAATGGCAATTGGTATTCCTGTATTATACAGCATAACTTCTTCAACTCCTGCAATCCCAGAAAGCAATCCGCTTAACGCTACTCAGTCAAACCTTCTGACCACAATCACATCAGGTTATGGTCTGCTTGTTGTTTCCCTGATTGTCGTGGCGATGGTAGTAATCGTAGGGTTACTGATGGCCTTTGGAGGCAGGAAACAGTAAGTAAAATTGGAGGACCGTTGAAGTTAATTTTTAGAGTATAGGGAATCAAAATGAAATTTAACCATCTGGGGCGTATATCCGCCATCATTACAATACTCTTATTTAACTTCATTTCTCCTGTGGCCGCTGTAAATATAACGGCGGCAAATACAGTAACTATTGTATCACAAAGCCACGATTATGTTCCTTTTGAAATCTGGATTCTACTTTTTGCTTTAACGTGGATCTGCCTTGCATTATCTCTCTGGAAGGAAATTGAAGGCAAAGACATGTGGGCACTACTGGCGGCCATTCTTGCAGCTGTGGTTGCATGGCTTTCAGCTTATATCAGCTTCAACAGTATTCAGCTTGTAATCCTGAACGATACCGCAATAATTCAGCCGGTTCAGTGTGTTTACCAGACGCAGTATATTGTGTATATTATGTGGGGCGTGTTTCTAGTGGCTTTAATTAATGTTTTCAGAGTAATCTGGCTTGAATATCTAAAACCCATTCGCGACGACAAACTTGAAATGCAGGGTTACAGTCTGAATGACCCTGCTAACAAATATTGAGGTGAAAAATGCCACAGGAAATCAGCAGAGAAGATTATGAGGCAATGAGAGGGGGATCTAATCCCTTACCCGTAATAGGGAAACCGCTTGGTGAACGGCAGATGGATACCCTCTTAAAACCGGATCTGCCAAAAAAAGACAAAGGACCTTTAAACAAATTATGGATCTTTTCAGGAGAAGTAACCAGACACGTTCAGCTTACGAATATTCCCTCAGAACATGAAAAACACCGTTTAGAGCTTGATGTAATGGATCTGGAACGTGTAGCAAACTGGACGGGATCTGAATATCTTGATACTCTGCAGGCAGAATTTGCATTTACAAAGTTGCTTGCCTCAAAATCTATTGCATATACCCGATTTACGCGTGAACGTGATGCACTTAACGAAAACAGAGTTACCCAGACATTCAGAGATGACAGACCGCCTGTGCCAAAGAATGCCGGTGGCGGATTGTTTGGATTCTTAACAAGAGGTTAATTAAATGGAAGAAATAGCAGTTACAGCTGTAAACAGCACGGGTTTAGTCTTGGGATTACCCTGGTATATCTGGGTTTTTGTCGTTTTAGGTATGGCACTGTTCCTCTCTAATGTTCTTTGGTTCTGGTACTGGTGGACTATGGGTCCAGTAGGCGATTACTGGAAGTCCGTCAGAAAAGGCAATCCTTTGGGAATATTGCTGACAAAAGGCGGGAAATTAAAATTTATTGCAATGGAGTATATTGCAGGTGCAATGACAAATGCCGGTCTAAAGATGACCTGGATTATAAGGTCTCCGGATGCATGGCAGCTTGGAAGTGTGCCCTCAAAACTCTTTTTGGATATGTGGGGAATAGGAGCAGATCCAAAGATGCAGGTAGCTGTTAAGACAGCTATAGATAATTACAACGAAAATCTCTCGGATGATGATAAATTAAAAGATTATTATGATCTTGTTCAGGCTATAATAGATAAAAAAATAGATGATCCTATCTTAATTCCTGCAGTTTGTGAAGTCCCCTTATATGAGCTTTCCCGGTATCTTCCTGAAGTGGGTTCTGCAGATCTTGAAGGTCACATCTCAAAACGTGTGTCTGACAGAATGGAGGCTATGGATAGTAAATCATTACCTATGTTTATGAAGATATTCATCGCTATGCAGGTCGGAATTTTGATTTTGTTAGCAATTGTCTATCTGCTTGGTAATGGCGGGAGCTAAGCCATGAACTCGTTTAACAATGCATCGCAGTTAGCCCGGCAGAGGCTTATTCAGCCTCTTAAAAATAATCAGCAGGCTAAACAGCAGGCATTGTTAGCTCAGCAAAACAGACAGTCAAATATCACACAGCAGCAAACTGTTCAGACTACTTCCTCTCCAAAAAGAACATTTTATCAGGAATTATCCGGAGAGACTGAATACACACGAACCCGCAGGCAAAGACAACTCGCGGAGATTGCACAAAAACGTGCACAGCAAACAAGTATAGGTCAGGCCACATACGATTTTGTCGGAGATATCACCGGAGAACGGCAAAAGCAACTGACCAATAAAATCACTTCTTATCAGTCCAATGTTACATCATATAATCAAAAGGTGCAGTCTTTTGATGCAGATGTAGCTAAACTAAATGAACTAAGTAAGTCTTCAAACCCGGCAGATAAAGTTGCACAGCAGACTCTTTTTAATGATCTTCAAACCAGAAAATCAACTCTTCAGGGGGATTATTTAGCGCTTCAAAAAGAAGAGGCAGATATCCAGACCAGTGAGAAGAAAATGTATTCAACCGGGATGTATTCTCTTTTAGGATATGATAAGATCAAGAATCCTGAGTATTCAACACAATCAATGTCAACATATGGAATATATACAGCTGCAAAAGAGAAAGCGGATTGGTGGGGAGATAATGTCGTATCCAATGTAAAAAAAGGAACTTCAGGTTTAGGTATATTCGGGGATTTTATAACAGGAGTTAGCAGAACACCAAGTATTCTTACAGAAATAGGGGGTATGATTCCAGCAGGTGTTGAACGTGCAACCCATGTTGCAGGGGATCTTCCTGCTTATGCTGTTGCTGGCATTGGACTTCAGGGTCAGAGTATGTACAAGGGAGTGACGGAACGCCCTGCTGAGTTTGCGGGTGAATTGTTAGGAACTGCTCTTGTTGCAAAAGGTGTTAGAGGAGGTATAGGCAGGGGGTATGGTGCAACTCGGACAATAGGCAAAACATATGTTCCTGTGGAATCTCTAGGTTATGATACCATACACGGATACCCTTTAGGGAAAACATCAACTGCAAGCCTTCAGAAATCTTTTACAGAAAGTCGTTTAGTCCCTGCACCTTACAAGATGGCAGGGGCTGGCAATACTAAAGTTCCATACACTCCAAAAACATCACGACTGCCAACAGATACCCCCGGAACTCCACAGATGTGGACTGCATGGGAAAACCGCCTGAAACCAGATACACCTTTAGGCACAACTGCAACAGTCGGGAAAGGGTCATCTGAAATAGGGGGCATGTATGGTGCTCCTGTTGCACTCACATATTTTACGAAAGCAGGAAACAAATCTCCTAAATTATTTGGATTAGATTTCCCATCAATGAAAAGACCCTCTCTTTTGAGAACTACAGTTTCTTCATTAGAGGCCATCCCTAACAAACTTTCAAAAGAAACATTGTCTTTAAAAGCTAGTGGAACCGGGACAGAGGAAGCTTATGCAGCAATTAATGCTTTTCTAAAACAAAATGCTGATCCGGGTAAAGCTTATTTTCCAAACACAAAAGCAGAATATGAAGCTGTCCTTCCTGAAGGCAATGTTCTCTCATTAAAAGGCTCTCAATATTATACAAAAGTTGCAGGAGGGCATAGAGTCCCCATATATGAATTTGAAACAACTGGCGAAATTATATCCGGCAAAACAAAAAGCACAGGCAAAGGGAGGTTTTCAGGTAAAAAGTCAGGATCAGATTATCTTGAATCATTAGAGCCAAAACCATATATTAGTGGTTTTAATTTGTTAAGTTCAATTATTGGAGTTTCAGGAAGGGGATCTAAAAGTCTAACCCGCAGATATAAATTAGATAGATATGTTGATTATTCATATTCTGCAATTGAACATGCATCTTCTTCATATGCCCTTAAAAGCAGAGGTCTTTCTTCTCTAAAATCATTAGGATATTCTTTTTTGGGATCGTCTGTTCTTCGTTCAGGCAGTTCAGTCAAATCATATCCCGGAAGCTCTCTTCAATATCCTAAATCATTTTCAAAAGCCATGCCTTTGGGGTATTATGGATATCCAAATACTTATGATAAGGATTTCACTTTTTCTAAAATAGACTCGTCAGGAAACCAAATTCGACAGCATAAACCTAAAAGCCGTCAAAAAAACTGGAATTTTATTGAATTCTATCCGTTAGCGGATGTCAACAAATTATTGAGGTTTTGAAAATGTCAGAAAATAATGTAACTGTATATTCAGCAGAAGAGGTTGATCTCATTGCTGCAAAAGCTGCTGAAACGGCTGCATACACCAGCCGTATTGGAACTGTCCTTATGACAGTACTTGATGAACTTGTAAAGTCCGGGGCTGCTCCGGTTGTCATAAACACCATTTATGACATCATGGCAGATTATGGCCTAATACAGCAGGCACCACCACAGGATCAACAGAGTGGGGAGGAGATGAAAACAAATGAAGTTGCTGCCGCTCAATGATGAAGCAAGTTCCGGAGTCCTGGCATATTTTTTAATTACCATAGCTGCAGGTCTGATAATCTATATGCTGCTCGGACCTATCTTTGATATCCTGTTTGCAACTGCCGGCGATCCGGCAATATCTTCTATTGCTCCCATATCACAGGAAAGAGTTGATATTCTGGTATTTTTGCGTGTCGCAATATCGGCAGTTCCATTTCTGCTAATCTTTCTGCCAACCAGTTTCTATGCAATTGTAGCCTCACTCAGACAGGACGGAGGAGACATATGAATTCTCCCGAACCAACAATCTTAGATGCAATCATTTACGCACTGGTATCTCTTGTATTGCTGGTTGTAATTGTAATTGCTGTAAGTCCGTTTTGGGACTGGCTCAGTGTTTACATTATGACAATAGACAGCCCGCTTGTAAGTGTTGTAATGCCTCTTTTCAAGTGGTTCTGGTTAATTATTGCTTTGTCAGTTATCTCTGTTTTTGCCTATGTCTGGCTTGTGGTAATCCGGAAGATCCGGTACAACAGGATGATGGAGGATATGTACCGATGATAAAGAAACTTTTATTTTTTACTTGTCTAATGTGTTGCTTTATAATTAGCAATGTATCTGCAAATATAAATAATCAAATAAATTATGACGAATCAGGTAATAATATAGTTCTTTATTTTTCAGATTATTTTATATCATATCTTGGTGTAGAGGCAAATCAAAATACACTTGGTGTTCAAATGTCCGATTATGGAGCCCCTTGGTATATTTATACAATTGGGGATCCAGGGCATAATGCAAAAAATTTTATTTACTATTTTGGTCGTTCTTATCCTGCACCAAACCCTACAATTATATCAGATGGAACTGTAATAGCCGCGCAATTTAACACTATTACTGATGGTAACCAAACTGATTACATTAATATACAGAGGACTATTGGAAATTTGGAGTTATCTTTTCCTAAATACCTCTCAGTCAATCCAACACCTTGCAATGTCTCGCAGATTTATACCGCAATGCTTCATGGGAATTATGACAGTGCCGACATAATGTCAGTAGAATATTACTGTTATAAATTACAGTCCGACAATTTAACGATTGACAGCACATATTCCGAAGATTACACCAAATATTATCGCACTTCCGTGCCGGCTTTAGGGGATACTGATTATAATTTTGAAAAATACGCTAACAATGGAGAACTAACATATGGAGTTGTAAATGCTTCAGATATTTATGAAGCTGACTTTTATCCATATCTGGCGGGATATTATTATTTAGAAGCCACAGTTGGATACGATACAGACGATGACGATGTTATTGATACTACTGAAACCTATGATGCCTACCAATATGTATATGGTGTTTATTTTACAGGAACGCCCACCAGTGGCAATACTCCACTGACAGTCTCATTTACTGATCTTTCTAATTTTGACAATGAGACAGTTTCATCATGGGTTTGGGAATTTGGAGATGGTTATAGCAGTTATGTACAGAATCCAACTCACACATATACATCAATTGGAAATTTTGATGTAACTCTGACGGTATATACTGGTAGTTCAGGCTATGCAGGAACGGAAACAGATTTTATTACCGTAACCTCCGCAAATCCGGATGCAGACTTTACAGGAACGCCAACGAGCGGCAACGCTCCATTAACAGTCTCATTTACTGATCTTTCTAATTTTGACAATGAGACAGTTTCATCATGGGTTTGGGAATTTGGAGATGGTTATACAAGTTCCGCTCAAAATGCCTCACATACTTATGTTTCGGAAGGGGATTACACTGTAATACTCACGGCCTACAGTTCATCAGGCAGTGATACTGAAACAAAACCGGATTATATCTCTGTTGCTTCCGAGGTTGTAACCGGGGATGGAATCATATATGGATACACACATGACGGCACAAACCTCATTGATGGCGTGACCGTTGCCATCTCAAATTCTACATGGTCCTCAACAAATACAAGCTATGGTGGGGGTTATTACAAATTTACAGGATTACTCCCCGGAACTTATTCTGTCAAAGGCGCAAAAAGCGGATATATTGATTCTCCGGAATACTCAGTAACAGCTTATGAAGGCACTTCTGTTGAACAGGATATAACTTTAGGAGCTGACGGTTTTGCAGTTACCGGAACCTGTTATAATGCTGCAACCGGAAGCACTCTTGAAGGAGTTACAATAACTTTTACCCAGTCAGGAACTTCATACACAGACACCAGTGATTCCTCAGGAGAGTATGTTATTAATGACCTGTCATCCGGAAGTGCAATAACTGTCAATGCCGCCCTTTCGGGATATACTTATTCCTCATGGTCTTTTACTCCGGAAGATGACGGGGTGGAAGAATATGATCTATATCTGATTCCTTCTTCAGTTGGATCCGGCACAACAATATTCGGACTGGTGTATAATTCCAATGACGAGCAGGCAATAGAGGGGGCAACAGTCACAATTACAAATGGAACCTGGACTGAAACAAACACTACAATCTCAACAGGGTTTTATATGTTTGATGAAATCCCTGCAGCCGGTTCATATTCATTATCTGCAATAGCAGCAGGATACAGCAATTCAAGCACCTACTCGGTTACGGCAGTAGAGTCCTCTTCAGTTCAGCAGAACATTCCTTTAAGCACATCAACCGACTCAGATATTTACAGTGATTATACACCTCACTTAGTCCGTTTTTTATGTGTCGATGAATATAACCGCCCATTGCAGGACGTGACAATTTCAGCAGGATACAGGCAGTCAAGCGGCCCTGTCGACTGGATATATTCTATCCTTGGAATATCAGAAGATACGGGCATTACTTCTGAAACATTATCGGGGACAACGGGCATTGACGGCTCAATTGTATTTTTAATGGTTGAAACCATCAAATACGATATTTCGGTAACTGCATCTGATTTAAACCTCGAAAAATCTTTTTCAATATATCCTAAAGAAGAAGAAATAGTTATTCGCTTTTACCTGAATCCTAAAACAAACCTTGATGCAATGCCTGACTATGAACTTACAGCTACGGAGTTTAATACTACTCATATCTCGCTTGCCCTCTCCTTCCATGACGTTACAACATATACATCTAATCTGATATTCACAGTGGAGGACTATTCAACCGGAGAACAAATTTACTCAGAATCATTTACAAATGCCACGCTTCCCGGATTTTTTAACGCAAGCTGCAATATTCTGAACGAAAACGGAACTATGTATCAGTGGGGTTTTGAGGCATCTAATATTGAATACGGTAACATCTCCGCATATAAGGGTGTGACAATGAAAGGAGCAACCGGGCGACTGGTTGACTTTGGTCTTGGGGATCTTGGCATAAGCGATACAGATCAGGATAATATATATATCTGGCTTTCTGTAGGGTTTATCTTCCTTTTTGCCGGCGCTTTTTCCGGGTTAAATGTTAAGCAGGGTGCAGTGCTGGTTCCCTTATTCGGCGGAGGTCTCTGCTGGTTTATTGGGTGGCTGCCGTTAACTCATGGTGCGATTATTTCAATTGTTGGATTTATAGGCGTTCTTGTTTACATGAGAAAATCTGAGTGGAAGGTGAAAATATGAGGTTTTATGATATCTGGTATTTGCTTACTTTTTGCGGCCTTGCTATCACGTTCGTTAACGGTCTTGGGGTCTGGAGTGTTGATTATATGTCCTCCCCGGACACCACGACATTTGATGTTTCAGATATAGAATCCCTTTCTGAAACTGAAGAAGTATCTGCCTGGGATTCTGCTGTTCTGCTTGTGTCACAGGCCGTTACTGCGTTCTGTATGATTGCTCAGATGGCATTATCTGCGGTGTATGTATATCCGGTTATCACTGAAACGTTTGGAATGCCTGATTTGCTGGCTATATTCCTGCAGGGTGGTGTAGTTTTGGCATGGGTGAGTTTCTTTATTCAGGTATTGCTTAGATTCGGATTTGGGCAGGTGGAATCATGAAGAGATTATTTGTGATAATATTCATTCTGATTTTTTCAGTTTTTTTTATAGGGGGGGCCTCAGCTTCTGAAGAAGTGACAAATGGAGGATTTGAGACTAGTGATTTTACGGGATGGTCAACAAATACTCCTACAAGCTGGTATTGGGACTTCGGAGACGGCAATACTTCTTCATCTCAGAATCCTGTTCATGAATATGCATATGCCGGGACATTTACAATAAGCTTAAATGCCACAAATGCCGCTGGAAGTGATATTGAAGCAAAGTCAGACTACATTACGGTAAGTGAACCTGCAACTCCAACTCCAACCGCAACATCAACAACAACAGTCACTCCTACACCAACGGCAACAACAACTACCTCTACTCCCACTCCTTCAATTCCCACATATTCAGGAATTCATATTACAGATACCGACGGAATCACAGCGTCACATGCCACCCTGAATGGTTACGTAGATAGTTCAGGTAATGATCCTATCGTCTGGTTTAAGATCGGTACAAGTTCAGGCACATACGCCTATAAAACTACAAACATTTCGTCAGGAGCCGGGACCTTCTCGGCCACAATAGAATCTTACCCTCTCATAGCAGGAGTAACATATTACGCCCGTGCTGTATCTGCCAACGGAGCAAGTGAGGAGGAAGTATCCTGGACTATGTCAGATGTTTCCTCATTTCCTACTTCGTCATTCGGAAACAGGGCAAATAATTTCATGGATTCCAATATGTCTGTGTTAGTATTTGCTGACGCAATAACGAATCAGGGAGGGGATATATTTGGAGGAGGCGATACAGGGATTGCAATTTTTGTTTCTTTAGTGGTTTCAATAGCGTTCATTGTACTGTTTGGAAGAGCAGGAGATGTAATTATACCTCTGGAGGTCGGCATTTTGGTAATAGGATTTATCGTTGCCGGATTAGCGCCGGAGTTTGCATCATTAGGATATGGACTGATGGTAGCTGCTGTAATCGGTGTAGTCTACAGCTTGTTCAGGAAATCCAGATAATTCAGTGTTCATATGTGTAGAAGTGGAAAAGTATATAGAAAAAAAGACATCTATAGAGATGTAAGAAAACTAAAAAGAAGTGGGAAAGAAAAGGTGAAGTATAATGGCAATGTTCAACAGATTAAAAGGACTTAAAGAGAATTATGATACAAGAAGGTCTGAAGAAAAGGCTATCTCACAGGATGAAGCCAAACTGATGAAGGATTACAATTTAAAAAAGACAAATGTTCCAGGCACATATATTGCAGGTGAGCAGGTTATCTCTTTAAATGTCAGAAACAAAGAGAGTATCTCTGCAGCAAGAGATGTTTTAGATAAACGGGATCTCTCCCCTACACTTAAGAAAGTCTCCAAAAAAGAACTTGTTGGCTATTCAGAAGGCGTTGGTATTTCAGGTAAAATGGCGCAGTTAGGGAATGCATTTGACGGACTGGGGGATTATGCCGGCAATAGCGGAATAGGTAATATGGATTTAATTGACGGTGGAGGCGGAGGAATCGGTAATTATGATTTCTTTGGCGGTGGTTCCAGTCAGACAAAAAAGAGAACTACAAAACGTAAAAGAAAGACAACCCGTAGCCGGAAAAGATAAAGCCCTTAAAACTATTTTTAACGCTCCGACACATGATGTATAAGATCCCGTCGACAGCATCCTTACATTTTGTATCGGAGCTTATTTATCTGATGCGGCACCTCTTTCTTTATATATGACTCGCAGAACAGCCGCAGAGTTTCATTATATCAGTAACGCTAAAACAAATGTCTATTTACAGAAAGAACTAGATAAAGGACATATTTCTAAATCTGACAAAGACATTCTTTTGAAGTTTCTTTCTTATAAAATATCATTTGATGATATAGGAGAATCGCGCTACAAAAAAATTGCTACTCATTTAGTACACTGGCGGCGTTGGATTCCTGAGTTTACAGAATGTACAATGGATGATGTTATTCTTGGAGTCCAAAAACTCAAGACCGGCAAAAACCAGAAAGATGAAGATTATTCTGCAAATGCAATCCGGGATTATATTTCAATCTTAAAGATGTTTTTGACCTGGCTAAAAAAGAAGGGATATAATGATATTGATGTATCTGAATTATCAGACATTCGCCTCCCGCGAAAGCAGAATAAAAGAAAGATTGTAACTTTTGGAGAGGGGGATATTGATAAATTAATTTTGGCATGCACCCGCCAGCGCGATAAAGCTATGATAAGTCTCCTGTATGAAGGCGGTTTTCGTATAGGTGAGATTGGCACTATGGTGTGGGACCAGATACAAATTGATAATTATGGAATTATTTTAAGGGAGAATTTTAAAACAGGAAAAATGAGGACGTTGCGTCTTGTTGAATGTAAGCAGGATGTTCTTTTATGGATGAATGAATATAAGGCAACTATCGGGGAGCCGGTTGGTGATGCACCTGTTTTTCTCAATAAACAGAATGAGCCTCACAGATATGCAGGTTTAAAGAAGCATATCAGGTACCTTGCAAATAAGGCTGGCGTAACCATTCAATTCACTCCACATAGCTTTAGACACACCCGTGTTACTGATCTTAGGAGACAGAAGGTTCCTGACACTGTCATAGGGCTAATGATATGGGGTGATCCGAATGCTGAAGAGCTTAAAACTTATACTCATATGGGTTTTGAGGATGTCAATTCCACAATGCTTGAGTATTATAATATTATATCTCCAGAGTCACGGCCAGCTGAACCCCGTATGCCCCGACAGTGCCCTGAGTGTTATGAGATTAATCCTTCCAGAGCAGAGTTCTGTAATGTTTGTGGAGAACCCCTGACAAAACATGCACGTGAGAAGTTAGATCGCAGAATTGAGAAGATCAAAAATAAACCAGAATATAATGAAGTGTCTGATATTCTTATGGGAGAAGCTCAGAAATAATTAAAACTAATTTCTTTTTAGGAATTGCTTAATTGCTGCTCTAATAAAATCACTCCTGTTTTTATGCTTTGTTGTGCCAGATAAAATTATCCTGTCAATTTTCTGCAAATCTTCCTGATCAATCCTTACCCCTATTTTTTCACGGGGATATTTCATCCTGAGTTCTTGTTTTGAAATATGATTAATCTAATTATATTAATCAAATTTACCTACAATACACGCTTTATTTTATTCAAATAAAAGTATAATGGGAGACATTATTTTTCATAAAAACTGAAAAATTTATTAGATATTATAATACAAATACAATATTCTGGGGAATTTGTGTTATTGTTATAGATCACTTTCATACCGCATATGGAGTGATTATAAAATATATTATCAAATATTTTCTTTTGGAAAAAAGGGGGTTATAATTTGGAAACTGAATATAATTCTGTTTTATCAGAATTAAATGATTTTATCGTTATAAAAAATTTAAATAATGGTTCTTCTGATGTTATTGATTTTCAGACTCTTAATGAATTAAGTATGTTAATCTTAAAACTTGAAAAAGCTTTAATTAAATAATTGCATAAAAAAGTCATACGAGATTTGATTATTGGATTTATTACAGATTCTTATTTTATTCATTCTATTTTTCTTCAACCTTTTTAATAAGGTTCTCTACGACAACTTTTAGTCTGGCAATTTCTTCATTAACCGCGCGCACTTCCTCTTTGGTAGCATGTGTTGCATAAATAGATTCTGGTTCAGATACATTTTTTATTCTTTTAGGATCTGCATAATTATTTCTTTCCAATATATCTATGTAATAATCTAATGCAACTTCAATAAAATTTGATTGGGATCTTTGAGTTTTATCGACAGCTACATCTATTCTATCTTTAAGAGTTTCCGATAACCGAAAACTAATCTGTTCTTTCTTATTTTTAGCAGATGTCACTTTGTAATGTAATGCACTACAAAATATATTTTAATATGCGATTATGGGTGATACTTTGAAATACATTTATATAATTTGTATCACAATGTATTTCACATGACAAGAAAGTCAGGAGCAATTAATGGTAGGTTATCACCTCTGTTAAGAGCAACAGCTAATAAACTGAATGAGAGAGGCATTCCTGATGCTGAAATCCTCAGAAGGGGTATTAGGCGTGTTGCAGTAGAGGAAGGAATCTCTATTGAAGAAGTTGAGAAGGAGCTGAAAAAAGCTGAATTAAAAAAAACCACAATTGAAGGGGTGCCCGCATGAGTTCAGCAAGTGTTGAGACTGTTGAAGTATGGACGCCTGAAGAGATGGCAGCCATGAAAAAGAAAGATCCAATTGCATGGATTGTTGTGCAAAGAGAGATTAGACGCGGAGAAGCCGTATTAAGATCTAAAACAGATGAGGCGATAAAATGTTAAAAACAGAAATTGCCAGCCTCGATGTTTCCCGAACCGTCAAATTTGAGGAACAGAGGACTGACAATACTATTATAGATGCGGATGATTTATATAATAATTGTGAATCAGGCATCTTAAATCATTCGGTGCTTGGAAGAGCACTCAGAGACCGTCCGACGAACGAAGACAGCATACGGGGTGTAACAGTATGAAAACGCCCACCCCTCAGCAGATAAACATTATTCTGCTAATATTCCTGGTAATAGCTGCACTTGCAGGATACTATTTTGGATACACTGACGGCCAGACAGACACCCGCCTGGAATTCATGAAACAAATAGCAGGAGGAATTTAAATGAGGTATAAAGGGGGTGATAAATTCAAATTTATAAATGAACCTCCTGGATTCATATTGACGCTTTTAAGCATCTTTGTGCTGTACCTGTTTGCCAACGACATAGTATTAACAGACTTAATACTGTCGCTTGGCGGCGTGGAATACAATATACTGATGATGCAGGTAGTATCCAGCCCGGCAATTCATGTAATTGTCAAAAGTATTGCATTTGCAGCAATTGCTTGCATTGCTTACAAGGCCGAAAAATCCATGAAATATTCTGGCGGCCTCATTATGCTTGTGACTGCAGGATTCTACAGCGTCGTAGTCCTGCACAACATCATGTCTCTCGCAGGAGGGATCTGATGAAAGCAGCCTATCTTTTCTTTGTATTAATTGCCGCTTTAATCATCTCCCCTGCCTGTGCAGCAATAACCTATGATATTGTCTGCAACGTGGACGGAGCCAGATGTTTTGTAGATGGCGAATATGTAGGAGATATCTCCGGAAATCATTTCTATTACACCACCGCTTATTCCAGCGAACCAAAATCTCTGGAAGTAAAAACAGATCATGAGGCCGCAGAAACACAACTACCTGTATGGCTGGATGACTGGACTGACAAAAGAATAGTCATAAATCTTCCGGACGACGAACACCCGCCCATAGGCACATTAAACATCTATACACTCCCTGACGGAGCAACAATCTATTTCCAGGATGATTACCCTGAGAAAGGCAGTTATAAAGAAATAGGAACCACCCACGAAGGAACACCATACAAATTAACGACATATCAGGGATTCCACAGAATAAAAATCTGGTTAGACGGATACGAACCGATAACTGACCGGATTTATGTATATGGCGATAATGAATTCGACACATTGTATTATCTGGAGTATGTCGGAGACCATACACCCCAACCGGACTTAACAGCTGTCCCGACACCAACTCCTGAACCAACCCCGACGCCTGAGATTGTAATTCAGGAAAAAGAGGTTGTAAAAGAAGTCACCAAAGAAGTCATGAAAGAGGTTCCGGTTCTGCCGTCACCAGTCACTTTTTTAATTGGATGCGTTACGGGTGCATCTGTAATTTTTGCGTATTCAAAACGCTCTGAAATTGCATTAAGGAGGAAAAGATAATGACTAAAGTTACTATTACATTTGAAAATGGAAAAGAGCTTTCAATAGAGCCTCAATTAAGCAAAACAAAAGAGGTTTTTGTAAAGTATCAGCACTTGTCATACCAGATCTTTGAACAGAAATCCATTCAGTATGATCCTGAAAAACCAGTCAAAGATTATCCCTGGGTGCCTTTACATGAAACTCTTTTATCGGAGTTGTGGGATGCAATAAATAAGGATTTGTCATCCGAACCGGTGATTATTCCTGTGACCTGTACTGCATTGCCTGTTGTGGGGAGTGATGCCTAATGTGTTATAAGCAGAACGGCCTTTCGGCTGAACAAAAACACATGAGGACCGGAGAACAGGCCCGGAGACTTGCCAAAATTGCAGCTGAGAAGAAGGCTGTCAGAAATGCAAAGGTTGTACTGATCAGTAAAGGCAAGATTGAATGGAGAGGAAAAGCTGCTATAAGGCAGTTTGAAGCTCGCCGGAAAAAGCGGGAACAGGAGGGCATCTAATGGTTCTCGTTTCTTTTTCAGACCCTAAGTTTATTCCTCTGATATTATCCGGTCAGAAGTTACAGACATGCAGGCCATACAAAGAAAGGCAACTCCGAATATTAAAGGATAATCCTACTCTTCACCTCTGGTATAAATCCCGAACAGCTGAAAAGCAGAAAATAGGAGAGGCTCAAAGATGTTATTTGGAACTTATACGTTTCCAACAGGATGGAGTTGTTCTTTTAAGGCATCAGACCGAAAATAAGAATTCTCTTGTCTGGGCCTGTGATCTTGATCATTTTGCAAAGATGGATGGTTTTGAAAACTATGCAGAGATGTATGCCTGGTTTTCACGACGATATACAGACCTTGAATCAACAGAGTTCATGTGCATCCGCTGGGACCCGTTATCACTCGTTCCTGCAGCTTTAACATCTCCTGCCAAAACGACAACACAGGAAGGTGAGGCATAATGTCAGCAGTGGTTCCTATTACCTGTCCTGATTGTGGTGCCGGCCTGGGTGAATTAGAAAATTTAGCTGAACGCAGTAGACATAATAATCCTCTATTTTTTTACAAATGTTCACACTGTGGGAAAGAATTCCCTCTCTGTTCACGTCACTGTATGCAAATCTGGAAAGATACACTGGCAATGGAGAGAATTAACAACGAATTCATACAGAAATTGGTTTCACCATCAACAATAGGGGTGAGAATATAATGCCAAAATGGCCTTATTTTTTTCACTTGAAGCTGAGTTATACCAGATATAACTCTAAAAAAGGTCACTTAAAAAAAGTGTATACCTCATGTTGGAACTTGTTGAAAACTCAGAGAATAACCTTTAAAATTCAAAAAGACCTCAAAAATAGTGTTCTTTTTACAAAATCCCTAAAAATAGTAATGAGTATTTGTGAGTTTTATAAGTTTATATATTTTATGTTAGGAAAAACGGCACTTTCCCTTAAAGGGGTCTGTCTTGAGAACACCGTGAAGCTCGGTTATATAAGATATAACTCATGGAGGGATGCATCAGAATGAGTTCTGAAAGGTTTGTCAAAACATCTATCTCAATAAGGGAAGATCAAAAAGAAGTCATTCAGAATATACAGCCTCAGAAGATATCTGAACATGTCAGAAATCTTCTTGATGCCTTGATCTCAGGAACCAATCTGAATGATCTTCCTCCTGAAATAGCTGAGAAAGTTGTTCAGTCTCGTATACTGGCTAAAATTCATTCTCAAAATGTGCAAAAAGAAGCTGAATTGAAAGATAGTTTTCATCAGTATCTTGACAGTCAAAATTTTGCCATATTTATATCCCGTTATTCCAAACGTAAGTGTCTGGGTATCGGGAAAGATCTGGCATATGCATACAAAAAATATGAGGGGAATATCCTTCCTGATTGCTATGTAATGCCTTTTATTTTAGATTATTATGATTTGACAAAAGGCTCTCCAAAGATGATTGATGCCTATCAGGAAATGAATAATTCAATCATAGAATCCGGAAAAAGGAGGGCTGATTATGGTAAAATATAATCTAAATCCAGGTTACACAGCCCTGGCAAACGCCAAGACCAAAGAAGGTAAGGCTGCTATTTCAAAATACATTCAGATTACTTCTCAAATTATTGTCAAATATGGAAAAGAAACAGATGACTGGTCTATTGAGATATTAAATGAAATACTGAAGGCAGCCAGAGAAGCATACGATTCTGAAAATTTAGCTGCACGAATGCAAAAAGCAAGAGAAACAGGAGGTGTTACACTTGCAGACTTCTAATTCTAAAAATCAACATATGGTTTATGAAGCTCTTGATAATGTAGCTTCTGAAATATCCAGATTGTCTCACGCAATTACTCAGAATTCAATTGTCCTGGAGGGTATTAATTCTCAATTATATTTGCTGCGTGAGGAAATGGTCAGGTCTCGAACAGCACAGGAGGACCTGATTGATAATGATGTCATTTTTAAGGCAATCGTCAGTGAAGAGATTTCAAACATATTAAATTCAGAGGAGTCTTGTTCTGAAGTTTTAGGAAGTGATGCCTGATGTCAGGACTCAGCAACCGGGACAGAATCATCAAATACCTAAAACAGTCTGGTGGATATGTTTCCGCTCAGGACGTTTCACGGGCCATAAATATGAGGTCCGGGAAAACAGCCGGTCAGATTTTAGGGCAACTCTATGATGAAGGTCTTTTAGAATACAAAGCCCGACAATCAAAATTAGGAAAGAATCTGTGGAAATTAAAAGAGGGGGTGCAGGCATGATCCTTTCTTACGTTGTCGTTGTTCTCTCAATTTTTTGCATAATCTCAATTGCCGGATTTATTTATATCGAAGGAAAGCTGGCAGGTCTAAAAGAGGGTAGAAAAAATCTTGCAGAGTATGTTTTGAAAACCACCAGGAGGGAATAATATGTCAAATACAAAATTATTTGTCCCCAATCTTTCCGAAAGAATAAGCTCATCTGATTGTGCAAAGTGCAAAGATAATTGTTGTGAAAAATTTGAAATATTTTATCCTTACCCAGATGAATCAGAAGAATCAAAAATATTTTATTCTGAAATAAAGCGGTTTTTAATGCTTGAAACAATCGGCGAAAAGATAACAACGCGTGATGATGATACAGGAACTTGGTTAGTTTTTAATTTCCCTTGTCGGTTCTTAAGGCATGATAAAACCTGCAATATTTACAATTCACCACATAGACCTTTGCTTTGCAGAAAATTTCCATATGCATGTTCTACTAAAAAGGATTGCTCAGTAATTGATGGAGGTCAGCCATGACAT